>Ga0172373_10009266_pt1 | contig 12268 bp, 10 predicted proteins | sample Lak10m_2_FD_114546 | JGI IMG/M metagenome (GOLD analysis project Ga0172373, IMG submission 114546) | Freshwater microbial communities from Kabuno Bay, South-Kivu, Congo - kab_092012_10m | ecosystem: Environmental > Aquatic > Freshwater > Lake | place: Democratic Republic of the Congo... | reverse complement strand
TCGCGGAATGCGTAGGCCATACCTTTGTCGAGTGTATTTTTCGCAACGGTAAGTACGTTACGGCGTGCGCCGAAGAAGCCGCGAGCGGCTTTCAGCACTTTTTTGCGCCTTTTTCTGGAGGCTACCGAGTTCACTGAACGTGGCATATAAAAAGCATTTAGTGCAACACAGGGACCTCGTAGGGGAGGCGCTTTGAGCCTGTGTTCTCGTTAAAAAAAAGATTAACCAACAGCGAGCAGGCGTTTTACGCGCATTTCATCGGCTTCGCTTACGAGGCCGGCATCGCGGTTTTTGAGTTTCGCCTTGCTGCTTTTGTTGCGCATCAGGTGCGAGGTATTCGCGTGGAAGCGCTTGACTTTTCCAGAACCAGTCACCCTGAAACGTTTCTTGGCGCTGGAGTGCGTTTTCATCTTAGGCATAAGAAATTATTTAAGGTCTGCAAAGGTAGGTAAATCTTTTTGCAGGAGAACGATTTTCTATTTCTTTTTAACGGTTTTTTTTGGTGTGACCATGACGATCATACGGCGGCCTTCCAGTTTGGGGAGGGATTCGGGGGCTCCGAACTCTTCCAGTTCTTTGAGGAATCGGAGGAGGAGGAGTTCTCCGCGGTCTTTGAAGACGATAGCGCGGCCTCTGAAATTGACGTAAGCTTTGACTTTAGCCCCTTCATCGAGGAAGGTTTTGGCGTGGCGAAGTTTGAATTCGAAGTCGTGGTCGTCTGTATTGGGGCCAAACCGGATTTCTTTGATGACCGTTTTGGCTGCTTTGGCTTTGATTTCCTTTTCCTTTTTTTTCTTTTCGTAGAGGAACTTGTTGAAATCTACGATTCTTGCGACCGGAGGGGCGGCGTTGGGAGAGATTTCGACGAGGTCGAGGGTGAGCTTTTCAGCCCAATCGCGGGCGTCGCGGGTATTATAGACTTCGCCGGATTTTATTTCCTGGCCTGCGACGCGGCTTATTTCTTCCATATTTTCACCGACGAGGCGGATTTGCGGGATGCGAATCAGTTCATTGGTGCGAAATTGGGGGGCTGCTTGTTTGGAGTTAGGGCTTGGTGAGTTAGGTTGACGCTTTGCCAAAAGAAAAAAGTTTAATGAAATAAAGGATATTCAAAGACAAAGAAGAGGTTGTTTCATAAAACGCCACATTAGCGGAAGAGGGTTTTATGAAACAACCTCGGACAAAATTACGAAGATTTTTTATTCTTGTATGTCAGTATTGACTTCTTTTACAGGCATTATGCGCAGTTCGGTGCCTTCTTCATTCAATACCGCTTCCAGGGCGGCGCCTTCTGCCGGATTTTCGCTGAGGATATATTCGGCGAGGGGGTCTTCCAGGTATTTTTGGATAGCCCGGTGGAGTGGACGTGCGCCGAACTGGGGGTCATAGCCTTTATCTGCCACGAAGCGTTTGGCTTCTGGGGATAAGACGAGGGAATAGTTCATTCCTTCGAGGCGGCGGTGCAGGTCTTTCAGGGTGATATCAATGATTCGGAAGATTTCGTCCTGATCGAGCTGATTGAAGATGACCACATCGTCGATTCGGTTGAGGAATTCGGGCGAGAAGGTTCTTTTCAGTGCATTGGAAATGACGGAGCGGGTGTGGTCTTCGACCTGTTCCTGCCGAGCTTTTGTAGCGAATCCAACGCCCTGTCCGAAGTCTTTCAATTGGCGTACCCCGATATTGGACGTCATAATGATCAAGGTATTTTTGAAATCGACCCTTCTGCCGAGGCCGTCGGTGAGCTGTCCGTCGTCGAGAACCTGAAGCAGGATATTATAGACATCGGGGTGGGCTTTTTCGATTTCATCGAGGAGCACGACGGAGTAGGGTTTGCGACGAACCTTTTCGGTAAGCTGACCACCTTCTTCGTATCCTACGTATCCGGGAGGAGCGCCTATGAGTCGGCTTACGGAGAATTTCTCCATATACTCACTCATATCGATGCGCACCAGGGCATCTTCGGAGTCGAACAGGTAGCGCGCCAGTGCTTTGGCCAGCTCGGTTTTACCGACACCGGTGGGGCCCAGGAATATGAAAGACCCGATAGGTTTGGTTGGATCCTTGAGGCCCACGCGGTTGCGTTGGATGGCTTTGGCGATTTTCTGTATTGCTTCGTTCTGGCCGATGATGACCTCTTGGAGGTCTTTCTCCATGCCGATCAGTTTTTTGCTTTCGCTTTGAGCCACGCGTTTGACGGGTATTCCGGTCATCATAGCGACTACTTCGGCGATATCTTCTTCGCTTACGGGATAGCGTTTGGTTTTGGATTCCTCTTCCCATTGGGATTTGGCAAATTCCAGTTGGCGGAGCAGTTTGCTTTCCCGGTCGCGCAAGTCGGCGGCTTTTTCGTATTGCTGGCTTTTTACGGCCTGGTTTTTGAGTTCCTTGAGGTCCTCGATTTGTTTTTCCAGTTCTTCAATATGTTTGGGAACGTGGATATTTTTGAGGTGTACACGGGCGCCTACCTCATCGGGCACATCGATGGCTTTGTCGGGGAGGAAACGGTCGGTTACATACCGGTCTGAAAGTTTTACACAGGCTCGGATGGCTTCATCGGAGTAGGCGACATTGTGAAATTCCTCGTACTTCGATTTGATATTGTGTAGAATATGGACGGCTTCTTCGGCGGAAGGCGGATCGACCATTACTTTTTGGAAGCGGCGGTCGAGGGCGCCATCTTTTTCGATATGCTGGCGGTATTCATCGAGGGTAGAAGCTCCGATGCACTGGAGTTCACCACGTGCGAGGGCTGGTTTGAAAATATTAGAGGCATCGAGTGAGCCGGTTGCGCCGCCGGCGCCTACGATGGTATGTATCTCGTCGATAAACAAGATGACATCGCGGGATTTTTCCAGCTCATTCATGATGGCTTTCATGCGCTCTTCAAACTGACCGCGGTACTTGGTACCTGCTACGAGTGCTGCCAGGTCGAGCATGACGATGCGTTTGTTGAACAAGGTGCGCGACACGCGGCGCTGGATAATGCGCAGGGCCAGTCCTTCCACGATAGCGGTTTTGCCCACTCCGGGTTCTCCGATGAGGATGGGGTTGTTCTTTTTGCGGCGGCTGAGGATTTGGGATACCCGTTCGATTTCGTTTTCCCGTCCGATGATTGGATCGAGGCGGCCTTCTTCGGCGAGCTTGGTGATATCGCGTCCGAAATTATCGAGCACGGGGGTTCTGGACTTTGTATTGGTCTTCCGTTGTTGGAAGGCGCGAGCCTGTTCTTCCTCTTCGTAGGGGTCTTCGGACTCGGAAGGCGCCTCGTTGAATGGTTCGATACTAGACATGTCCTGTTCCTGGCGCACGTATTCCAGTTCAGCCTTGTAGATATCATAATCGATATCAAACTGAGTCAGGATGCGGGATGCTGGATTTTCTTTATGCTTGAGGATAGAGAGCAGCAGGTGTTCCGGGCTGATTTCTTCGCTTTTGAGCATTTTTGCCTCGAGGAACGTCACTTTGAGTACCTTTTCGGCCTGTTTATTTAGGGGCAGGGTGCCTACGTTTAGTTGGGTGCTGGCGGCGGGAATCCGTTGGATGGATTCTTCGAGCAACTGTCGAAGCTCGCTGGCGTCAACGTCCAATGACTCCAAGACCTTCACGGCCAGGCTTTCCTTCTCGGTTACGATGCCCAGCATGAGATGTTCGGTACCTATAAAGTCATGGCCCAGGCGAATCGCTTCTTCGCGGCTCCGTGCAATAACCTGTTTGACTTTGGGTGAAAATCGTCTGTTATTCATAAGTTTCCTTAACTTAAAAGGGTACGCTGTTCGAACAATAATAATAGAGTTTAGCTTACCATACAAGCATTTTTCAGCAAGTTTTGAAGTTCGCTCCGATTATTTCCGGTCAAAAAACGCGCCAGGCGGTCATTTGGTGCCAAAAGTGGCAGAGAAAAACATCATCTGGCGGGTATTGAGCGGGGGTAAACGGAAAGAAACCCCATTTAGTAGGTGTTTAACAGATTTTGTGCCGCTTGGTTTCACAAATTCCAATCTTTGGTGGGGGGCTATGTTGAGAGGGGAGTAGGGGGCTGGGATATTGTTCGGTGGTCGAAGTGATAGGGTGCCGATGCCATAGCTGGGTGCTGTGGATACGCCCTAATAGTGCGGCTGGTGAAAAAGATGTGTGGCAGTATCCAATCAAAACCCGGTAATAATGTACTAGTATGGGCGAAAATCACTAACTTTGCGAGCTCAAAGGCGTCGGACGTAGTCTGGCAGTTTGTATTCAACTAAAATATCGCCCATTTATGAAATTTGCGATTGACAAGCAAGAGAAATATACTATTTTCCAGGTTCAGGAAGACAACCTCAATTCGCTTATTGCCCCCAATCTCAAGTCAGAAATAGTACTCCTTTTTAATGAGGGGATAAAGAACCTGATTATTGACCTGTCGCAGGTCGCGTATGTCGATTCGTCAGGTTTAAGTGCCATATTGACAGCTGACCGGTTATGGAAGGATCAGGGGTCGTTTGTGCTGACTGGGTTGGTGCATCCTGCGGTAAAAAAGCTGATTGAAATCTCCCGCTTGGATTCTGTGTTGGTCATTGTGCCTACGGTAGAAGAATCCATCGACTATGTATTTATGGAGGAAGTAGCCCGTGAGTTGGATGCTACCGAGCATGAGACAGAATAATTTTTTAAAAAAAGTAGCCCAAGGGTTGCAGGTTTAAAAAAGACCCGTATATTTGCATCGCTTTTGGAAAAAGTACTTGATGCTTCACCGAAAGTCCTCCGAATGTGGAGTGGCCGCGATTCCGTAGCTCAGTCGGCTAGAGCACTTGACTTTTAATCAAGGGGTCCTGGGTTCGAATCCCAGCGGAATCACGACTTTTTTTTATAAAGCCTTGTAAATCGGAGATTTACAAGGCTTTTTTTATTATCGCCTGATTGCTGCTTTGTTCTGATTTGGTTGAAAATGGGAGGGGGCGTGCTCGACGACTGAACAATTTGTCTTTTTTCACCGTCCCGGTTTTTATTATCCTGTTCGCTTAGGTACGTGGTTGTCTGGCCATGATGCGTCGAGGATGCCTGATACGAAGACTGGTTTTTTCTTGTGTGGGCGTTGGGTCAGGTGCTTCTCCAAGGTAGGTTGTATTGTCAGGATATCTGTTCTTCGCTTGCTTTCTTTTTTATTGCAGGGGCATAGCCTGAATAGCCGTTCTTTCTTTTTTTGCGCGCCCACATATTCTGAGTACGGGGTCTTCCCGTGCTTTCTTTTTTACTGCAGGTGTATAGCCTGAATATCCCTCTTTGCTTACTTTCTTTTTTTGCACGCCCAAAAAAAGAAACAAAAAAAGGGCGCCCCTTCGCCTAACAGCGTCGAAAAAATACCTTTCGCTGTATAGCCTAAATGGCGGAGGGAATGGCCTTGTTTTTACTTTTTTCATCGTGCCCGCCATTTATGCTATAAGGCGACCCTACGGGACAGGTATTTTTTCGCGCCTCCGGCTGCGGGGGGCGAAGGGGGTTATTTTATATTTGAGGTGGTGTATTGGATATTTTAACCGACCTTTCGAAAAAAGAAACAAAATGGCAAATACAGCGGTAGTACTGGGAGCAACCGGTTTGGTGGGGTCTGCGTTGGTGGATGAATTGCGGGAGGATGGATTTTTCACCCATATCCGCTTGTTGGTGCGGCGGCGGGTTGAGGTGGAGGATGCCAAGATAGAACAGCTGGTGCTTGATTTCGACGACGAGATGGCCCTGGAGCAGGGTATTAAGGGCGCTTCGGCTGTTTTTTGTGTAGTAGGAACCACCCTGCGCAAGACCGCAGGGGATATGGAGGCATACCGCAAGGTGGACGTAGCTATTCCCGTGGCAGCGGCGCGGGCATGCAAAAAATGGGATATTCCTTCCTTCTTGTTGGTTACCTCGGTAGGGGCGGATGCGGGGAGCAGCAATTACTACCTCCGCTTCAAAGGGGAGGCGGAGGCGGCTGTACGAGCGGAAGGGATTCCCTGTACGCACATTTTCCGGCCGTCCATGCTTTTGGGGAATCGGCGGGAAAGTAGGCCGGCGGAGTACCTGGGCCGAGTGTTGATGCCCATTGTTTCGTTTTTGATTCCTGAAAACTATAAACCGATACGCGATCGCGAGGTTGCGCGTGCGATGCTGTACTATGCGAAGAACCCGAAGGAAGGTTTTTTTATCCACCACTATCGGGATATGCGCGCGGTCGGATAGCTAAAGTAGCCGCTCTCCGGGTGAGAGAGCGGCCAAAGTCAGCAGGAAAGGTATGTAACTTTTTTTTTGCTGCTAGTGGACCAGCGCCCAGATTCTTCCGGCGGGACGAGTGGATCAATGCCGCGGTGTTTCCATCTGCAAAAGTAGTGCAAACTAAAGCCGGTAGCATTTCTTCAGGATTAGGTTCTGGTTATGAATGTGTAAAGTTGGTCAGGCGATGGATGGCGGATGGGCGTTGGAATAATAGGCCTGGGTGTAGGCGGATGTGCTATTTTTTCCTTTTCTTGAGCAACCACCAAAAAAATACAGGATGTATTCTGTTCGCTTTAGCTTATTGGGCATCAGTTTGATGATGATTGTACTGCTCAGTGCCTGTAAAAAAGAGGAACCGGAGCTACCTTCCTGCTCGGGTATCCAGTGGGAGTATGAGGGAGAGGCAGGGCCGGCTCATTGGGCTTCCCTGTGTGTGGATTACACGACCTGCGGCGGATCGAGCCAATCGCCGATTATGTTTAGTGCAAAAGCTCCGGATGCTACATTGAAAGCATTGGACCGGGTGTCGGCGAATACCCAAACCAATTTGCTGAATAACGGGCACACCATACAGTTTATCACAGATGCGGGTACGTCGCTGACCCTCGATGGGATTCAGTACAACCTGGTACAGTTTCACACGCATACGCCAGCGGAGCATGCACCGCCCAGTGGATCTTATCCCATGGAAATTCATTTTGTGCACCAACAGCCGAATACTTCTAATCTGGCGGTGATCGGGGTATGGGTGAAGGAAGGGGCATCCCATCCATTGCTGGAGTGGGTGGCTGACAAATTGCCGAGAACGCCCTCCGCTACATACGCAAGTGCTTCCCTTTACGACCCATCGGTGCTGCTGCCTGCCAATAAAAGCTATTACACGTATGGCGGCTCGTTGACTACGCCGCCTTGTTCGGAGACGGTGCGCTGGATCGTGCTGTCTAATCCTATTGAAGCCAGTGCTGCTCAAATCCAGCGGTTCAAGGAATTAGAGCCGGTGAACAACCGCCCTTTGCAGGCGGTGGGAAGTCGTGCTATTCGCTGGTACAAAGAGTAGGCCATCTTCGACTGACCTTCGGGGGAGGGTACATAGCATGCTTCTATTTCCCAATCGCGCAAAATGGACTTTTTTGTCCAGTACTTTATTTTCGATGCGGCTGTTTTGCTGGGTGTTTAGTTGATTTCGCTGAGTAAACGGCGCAGCGAAATGGACGATTTTCCCCTGTCTGCCCATAGGCCGGACAGGGGTTTGGATAGATTTTTCTATCTTGTTCGGGTGTTTGGGGTGTACTGGTACAAGTGCCTGATTTTCTGTATATGAACTGCGACATATACCAGGCGAAGCCTTTTTTACATTTAAAATCGCCTTTGTCGAACTGGATAAGGACGCTATACTAGGAAAAAAAACGCTGGGAGAAAAGGGTGGAACAGGTTCATCGGCTACAGGTGATTATTCCGGTGTACAAGCCGGAGTTGGACGAATGGGAACAGCGTTCGGTGGGCCGGGGGATATCGGTATTATCGGCTTGGCCGCTGGGTTGGGTATATCCCGAGGGGATGGACATGGCCTATTATCGGCGGGCATTTCCAGAAATTGGGCACTTTTATCCGGTAGGGCGGGAGTATCTGCGCAGTGTGTCGGGGTACAACCGCTTGTTGTTGCAGGCGGCGTTTTACCAACTGTTTGCGGCGTATGAGTACCTCCTCGTGTATCAACCGGACTGTTATATATTTCGGGATGAGCTGGAGCGCTGGATGCAGGCGGGGTACGACTATGTAGGTGGGGTTTGGTTTGAGAACTACCTGGTGCAACCGGGCGTAGAGCCGCGGCTTTCCTACCCGGGCAATGGTGGGTTCTCGCTGCGTCGGGTAGCAGCTATGCAGGATATCCTTGAAGACGGACGACCCTTTAATCGTATTTCCACGCTGGGAAAAGCCTATGTGAGCAACGTACGCCGTGGGATGCCGATACATAGGGTGCTGGTCGAGTTCGTAAAAACACTGTTGTATGTAGTAGGGTGGAATAACAGCCCCCGCTCAGCCGCCCGATGGTGGCCGGTAAACGAAGACCGGTTTTTTGTAGATATGGCGATGGTGCATGGCCGGCTGCGCATCCCTTCAGTAGAGGAGGCCATTGATTTTTGCTGGGATCATGCGCCCGGATGGTTATATACGCGTTATGGGCGATTGCCAATGGCAGCACATGCCTGGTATCGGGAGGATTGGATATATGCGGGGAATCGGAAATTTTGGGAAGACAAGCTGGAGGAAGTGTTGGATGTGTAAGTACTGATTGATTCTCGTTGGCACCTATAAAATCAACTCAAGCCAAATAAGTAATATTTTAATTTTTTGGACTGGCCTAATGATAGAGACAAATAACAATAGCGCAATGAAAGATTGCATCATTCATATTGGAATGCCTAAAACGGGTTCAACCTCTATTCAGCTATTTATGACCAACCATCTGAGGGATGAGCGATTTGAATATATTAATTTCGGAAAGCAGGAAAGCTGTTTTGGATTAATCAATATTTTTTCTGAAAACCAGGTGGGGTATATTCATAATATCCTCCAAAAAGTGCCAGCCGAAGCGTTGCCTTCACTCAAGGCAGCGAAAACAGAGGAGCTGAGTGCTATTCTAATGCGGTTGAAAAAGCTGCCCGTTACCCCTGTCTTGTCTTGCGAACTTCTCGCTTCGCTCAAACCTCCGGAGTTAAAAAAATTAAAAATTTTCTTTGAATCATACGGATATAATATTCGGTTAATTGGATACTTACGTCCGGTACATTTATACGCAGCGAGCGCTTTTCAGCAATTAACAAAACTAGGAAAGCGCCTTCCGGACATTGGCTCCAATCCAATCCAACCCTATCAGCGATTTTTGGATTTTGAAAATATTTTTGGGAAAGAGAATATTCAGTGGTTTAAATTCGATCCCAAAAATTTTCCGGAGGGATGTGTCGTACGCCATTTTTTTCAAACGATTGGCGCTAAAGGGGATTTTGATCAGGTTGAAAATATAAATGAGGGTATTTCATTAAATGCGTTAAAATTACAATACGCCTATCGAAAGTATATATTCGATGTGTTGCCCATTCATGAGCGCCCATTTGATAAAATTCATTTATTTCTGGCTAAACTAAGCGAACTGAAGGGACCAAAGCTACAGTTCCATGCGTCTGTTTTTTCCCATTTCGCTGAGGATATTGCAAGTATGAATACCTGGATGGAAGCACGTACGGGCGCTTCTTTTGGTGCGGATGTATCCTTTACTGCTATGCCAGGTGTCATAAAAAGTGCGGAGGATCTGGAGGATTTTGAGCCCGAATCGCTTCAATGGCTAGCCGCACAGGTAGGGAAGCCTTCTGTTTCACCACATAAAGGGGAAGAGGCGGCGCGTAAAGTGGCAGTACAAATGCATGACTTGTTTTTGAAAATAGGCACAGACGGGATGCCTAAAAAGAAATTGGAACAATTCAGGAAAGCCCCCTTTGTTGGGTGGCTGCGTCCGTTCACCTCGGTGCGTCTTTTTAACTGGTTTCAACAATTTTTGAAGGACGTATTTCCGCGTAAAGGCTAGCCCTTTATTTTTTAGAAAATGTCCTATTGGATGAGGGAAAAGTATCTTCAATATGAACACATTATACCTGCATATTGGTTCGCCTAAAACAGGAACCTCTGCTTTTCAGTCCTTTATGTATGCCAACCAAAATACGCTTGCCGCTAATGGTATTACGTATTTCAATGAGTTGATTCCGCCAGGGCATTCGAATCATTGGATGATTGCTAGGCGTTTGTGGAAATATTCTAAATCGAGGGATGCGGGATACGTGCAGGACCTGGTCAATCAAATGGCGGCATCTCCTTACTCGGTAGGCTTTCTATCGGCAGAGGCGCTTACATTTTGGATTAAGTGGCCGGAGGGGTTCACTCATTTCGTGGAAGAATGCCGGGCACATTCCATAGTCTGCCGCGTGGTAGCGGTCGTTCGTAGTCCGCTGGATTACCTGGTGTCTGCCTATAGCGAAGATGTGACCGCGGGTAATTTTCCTTTTTTGATGGATGACTGGGTACTAAGTCTGCAGGGAGTGGGGCACCGGAATGTAATACGCAATATCCGACGCTGGGAAGACCTTATTCCAGCCCAAAATTTCCATTGGATAAGGTATGAACAGGAGATGGATTTTCCTCAAAAAATCCTGAAATATGTTGTGGGAGATATCAGTCATGCTGTTGATGAATCGGCGCACCGCCCATCTGAAGTGCGAAAATCCATGAATGGTACCATGATTGAAATTTTTCGTCGCATGAACGCTATCCTACTTCCCGGCTACGATGTATCAGCGCCTACGCCAAAAAATATAGGAATCTACCATTTTATCAAAGATAATTTGTCATCCCGACTAGCGCCTTCCGAAGATTTTAGGTGTTTCGATATGGAGGAAAAAACGGTGGTATTACTCGAACAATTGCTTAGTGAAATGTGGGCTGATTATCGAAAGATTCTCTTTATTAACGCAACAGCCGGCAAGGATTCGGCGGTGGGTGGGGAAGCAATCAAATCCAAGCTCTACAAAAAGCTGTCGTATGATCCAATCGCCGTTGAAGCTGAGTTAAGGAAGCTGAAAGGATTATTTTGGAAACTAAAGTTATCCTGGTTTTTCCATACGAAGTTGGGGATGCGATATCGTGGAAAATATGGGGATTTATTTCGCACGATTCAAGGATAGAGCATGTCTGAAAAAAAGCCTAAAATTATCCTGGTGCTATCTATGCATCGTTCGGGAAGTTCTTTACTCACCCAACTGCTTGAAGTAGCTGGGGTGAATTTAGGGAATCAGCTTTTAGAGGGGAGGGAGGATAATCCCGGAGGCTTTTGGGAGCACGGTCCTTTGGTTAACCTGCATACCAGGATGCTGGAGGCGCTGGGTGGGAGCTGGTACCTTCCCGGCGAAATCCGCGATTTATCCGGGTTGTTCGCATCTTTTGGAGCAGAGGCTGCGCGCTTAGTCGAAGAGATGGATGCCGCAGGTATCACCTGGGCGTGGAAAGATCCGCGTATGCCTTTGTTTCTGGATTTCTGGATGGAGGTACTTCGGCATCGGGAGGTCTATGTCCTAATTGCCAACCGGCAGCCAGAGGCGGTTATTCAGTCGCTGCACAAACGCGATGGATTGCCCAAAGCCCTTTCCAAAGCGCTTTGGGTGTATCATTTCTCGATGATTCCAGGAATACTTCCGCGGGTAAAAAAAAGGATGGTTATCGACTATGAGCAGCTTATTGGTAACCCAACGGAAACGATAGAGCAGCTCATGGGCTTTTTGGATGGTCTACTTGCCTTGAAGCCGGGAGAAGATGTTCGGTTAAAGATGGCGGCAGTGATACGTCCCGGCTGGTCGCATTTTGTAGCTAGCCCTGGTGGGCAAACGGTGGATGACACGCCTGCACGGCTTTTGAAGATGCTGTATGGGGATTTGTCTCTGCAAATGGCAGCAGAAAGGCAAGCGATGCAGCAGGACGCCCTGAAATCCATACAGGCATACTCAGCCGGAGGCTTCGCATTAGAGCCGGAGCAAGAAAAAACCCGTGTTTATTTCAAATCAAACCTAGCCGATTCCGTTTTTTCTTTTTTCAAAACCTTTTCTGGATTATCAGACCGTTTGGTGCTGGCGTTTGATCATCCTTTGTCAGTGTGTGATTTCAAGGTAGTATTCAACCGATGTATCATCGTGGAAGGGGTATCCGCCCGGTTCTTTTTTGAGGAAAAGGAGCTACCTGTTTCTGTGGAGGTGCTGTCAAATGCCTGGGAATACCAGGACGGAATTTGGTATTTCGATACCGAAACGCCCTATTTTCATATTCGGTTGGGTTCAGAGCTTTCATGGGAGGTAGATGCGGTGCAGATAGAACTTCGTTTGCGAGCAACAGGATTCGACGCATACCGCGTCCTGCACCAGCGGCTAAAAAACCAATTTTTAGAACTGAATGAATACCTGAGAAAAAAGGAGCTAGGGTATAAAGAGTTAGAGCTAGGGTA
>Ga0172373_10009263_pt1 | contig 12271 bp, 10 predicted proteins | sample Lak10m_2_FD_114546 | JGI IMG/M metagenome (GOLD analysis project Ga0172373, IMG submission 114546) | Freshwater microbial communities from Kabuno Bay, South-Kivu, Congo - kab_092012_10m | ecosystem: Environmental > Aquatic > Freshwater > Lake | place: Democratic Republic of the Congo... | reverse complement strand
TTTACGATAGTAGTATTGTCTTTATCGATTTCGATTTTCTCAGCAGTACCTAACATGTCTAATGTCGCACCTTCTAATGTCAATCCTTTCTCTTCAGAAATTACCTGTCCACCAGTTAAGATAGCGATGTCTTCTAACATTGCTTTTCTTCTATCACCAAATCCAGGTGCTTTAACAGCAGCAATTTTCAACGATGCACGAATTCTGTTTACAACCAACGTTGCTAACGCTTCACCGTCTAAGTCTTCAGCAATAATTAATAATGATTTTCCTGATTGAACTACTGGTTCCAATACTGGAAGTAATTCTTTCATGTTAGAGATTTTTTTATCGTAGATTAAGATATATGGATTATCCATTTCTACAATCATTTTCTCTGCATTTGTAACGAAGTAAGGAGATAAATATCCTCTGTCAAATTGCATCCCTTCTACAGTTTTAACTTCTGTTTCAGTACCTTTTGCTTCTTCAACTGTAATTACTCCGTCGTTACCTACAACTTTCATCGCTTCAGCGATTAATGAACCAATAGTTTCATCATTGTTAGCTGAAATTGTAGCGATTTGTTTGATTTTATCATTGTCAGATCCAACTTCTTTTGAAAAACTTTTCAATGAAGTTACTACAGAACTAACTGCTTTGTCAATTCCTCTTTTCAAGTCCATTGGATTTGCACCCGAAGCAACACTTTTCATTCCTGAATTGATGATTGCTTGTGCCAATACAGTTGCAGTAGTTGTCCCGTCACCAGCAATATCAGCTGTTTTAGAAGCAACTTCTTTAACCATTTGTGCACCCATGTTCTCTACTGCATCTGACAGTTCAATTTCTTTAGCAACTGATACACCATCTTTTGTTACATGAGGTGCGCCAAATTTTTTACCGATTACAACATTTCTACCTTTAGGTCCCAATGTTACTTTTACTGCATTTGCAAGAGTATCAACTCCTTTTTTTAATTTTTCTCTCGCTTCTACTTCGAAATGAATATCTTTTGCCATTTTTCTAAATTTTTAAAATTAACCTTCAATAACACCATAAATATCAGCTTCTTTCATAATCAAAAATGATTTTCCATCAATTTTGATTTCAGTCCCTGAATATTGTCCATACATAACTAAGTTCCCTGTTTTTACAGTCATTGGCTCATCTTTTTTACCCGTACCAACAGCAACAACAGTTCCTTTTAATGGTTTTTCTTTTGCAGAATCTGGGATAATGATTCCACTGATCGTTTTCTCTTCCGCTGGTGCCGGTTCTATCAAAACGCGGTCAGCAAGTGGTTTAAATGTTATAGACATAGATATTAAATTTAAAGTTCGCTTTCATTTTTACCAAATATATGCCAATTAATAAGCTGAGACATTTTTTCAGTGCTTTTAAAAAAAATAGTTAAAAAAAATGCCAGTATGTGACATACTGGCATTTTTTTTTAAGAGATTCTGCTATTTATTGTGCACCTCCACCTTGAGGAGCGCCACCTTGCGGAGCTTGCTCAGTTTGTTGTTGAACTTGTACTTTTTCAGGAGTCGATTTAATGGTCAAAACAACACTAATTACTACAATTACAATTGCTAAACCCCAAGTAGTTTTGTCTATGATGTCATTCGTTTTTTGTACACCACCAATTTGAGTAGCAGCACCAAAATCAGATGACAAGCCTCCACCTTTTGGATTTTGAATAAAAACAACGATAATTAGCAATATACTTGCTACTATAATTAAAAATGTCAATAAACCTACCATATTATTTTGTGTTTAATTTTTCGTTTAAATCTTTAATTTTTTTTGCAAAGTAAGTCTTTTTTTCTGGATTTGTCAAACTTAATTGTTTATAAGCTGAAATTGCTTTCGAAAAATTCCCTTGCATTTCTAGAATTTTGGCTAATGTTTCTGTATAAATAATTTTTTCGTCATCAACACTTTTGATCGCTTGTTTATTAGGATCATAAAATTCTTTCTTTGGTCTTGAAATAGTTGGATTAGTTGCAATAATCGAGTCAATGATTTGATTCTTATCGAGTTTTTCTTCTTTTTTTCCTGATTTCAACCAATTTGTGAAACTGCGTTGTGTCGTTTTGGGTGTTGATTCTAAATTGTCAATTTCGTCATTTTTTATCTCTTGATGAATTTGTTTTTCTTCTACTGATTCATCATCCAATTTGTATTGAATTGTTGGTTCAAAATCTTTTGAAAAAATGGAAGAAAATGCTTCGGCTGCAATTTGTATATTCAAATCAAGATCAGCTGATTCAATAGGTTCATTTTTTACTTCAATTGCTTGTACTGAATCTTCCTCAATGGAATCTTCTTGATGTTGAATTTCTTCTACTATCTTTTTTTCTAAAGCATGTAATTCTGTTTCAATTGCAGGCTCTTTATGTATTTCAATTGATGGTGATATTGTTGACTCTTCAAGAAGTTCAACGAGTTTATGTCGATCTCTAATTTTGTACGCTACTTTTGATAATTCTTCTTCGAAAGAAATGGGTTCGTATCTTTTTATTAGATGTAAATGAATTAATTGAATGATTTCAGCAAATGGATATTTATTCTTAAGTTCAGCAAATAAGGGTACGTCTTCTTTTTGTAAAAGAGCAATATTATTTATTTTTTCACTGATTGTTTGTTGTAGCATATTACCAGTTTGATAGAATCTTATTTATAATGTCTTGTACGATTTGTTGTGAAATTTGTTCGTTAAGTTCATTTTCAACTACCGAAAAATTGTTGTCAGTAGGGTAGTCAGCAAAGCGAGTACTACTTACCGTCATCTCTTGTTCTTTAGGACTAGTAATTGTAATTTTTAGATTACAAGTTACAGTCAATCTGTTTTTAGCAACATTATCCCCAGCTTGAATTGCAACAGGAGAAATGGTATAGTTTGTAATGGCACCATCCAAACGTACTTCACCAGAATTTGGAGTACTTGAAAGTTTTAAACGTGTATTATTTTGGATTCCATCTCGAATTTTATCAGATAAAAAGCCTGAAAAATTGATAGGTGAGTTAGGAGCGTTGTTTTCTAAATTTGTCAATGAAAAATGTTTCCATTCTGGTGGAATAGATCCTGTATCATTAAATGAAACACTAGTTGGCCAACAAGAAGTAAGCGAACACAATAATACTATGATGAATAGGATTTTCATGCCTGGATATTGTATTCTTTAATTTTACGGTACAAAGTTCTCTCTGATATTCCAAGCTCTTCAGCTGCATTTCTTCTTTTTCCTCTGTGTTTTTCTAATGCTTTTTTTATCAAGTCTTTTTCTCGATCTTCTAAAGATAAAGATTCTTCCACTTCAACATGTTCATGAAAATCTTGCACAGGTTCAATCGTTACATTTCCGACAATGGTTGGGGTAGAAGTATGTTCTGTATTATATTGTAATAAATGATTTGGGTCTTTTACTGGAATCACATCATTATACATTCTGCTAATCACTGCTTCTTGATCTTGATTTAAATGGAAATTACCACCCTGTTGATTCATCATTTCATGCACTAATTTTTTCAAATCATTCAAATCATTTTTCAAGTCAAATAAAAACTTGTACATCAAGTCTCTTTCAGATATAGACTCCTCTGTTTTTACAACCGTTGGAAATGCACTTTGATCTTGAGCTGGTAAATAAGGCTGAAGGGTAAAACCATCAATCTCTCTTTTGTTCTCAATAACAGAAATTTGCTCTACTAAATTTTTTAACTGACGGATATTTCCAGACCAATGGTAATTTTCTATTAGTTGTACAGCATCCTCAGTTAATCGAATTGCAGGCATTCTATACTTTTCAGCAAAATCATTGGCGAATTTTCTGAATAATAAGTGTATATCTTCCTTACGTTGTCTTAATGGTGGTAAAGCAATTGGAACTGTACTTAAACGGTACAATAAATCTTCTCTGAATTTTCCAGATGCAACTGCTTTTTGCATATTTTCATTGGTTGCAGCAACGACACGCACATTTGTTTTTATGACTTTTGAAGAACCAACACGAATAAATTCTCCCGTTTCCAATACACGTAATAAACGCACTTGGGTTTGCATAGGTAATTCTGCAACTTCATCTAAAAACAAAGTTCCACCGTTGGCAACTTCAAAATACCCTTGTCTGCTACCACTAGCTCCTGTAAACGCTCCTTTTTCGTGACCAAATAATTCACTGTCAATCGTTCCTTCAGGAATAGCACCACAGTTTACTGCGATATATTCGCCGTGTTTTCTCGAACTCAATTGGTGAATAACTTGGGGGATAATTTCTTTTCCTGTACCACTTTCTCCAGTGACAAGTATTGAAATATCCGTTGGAGCAACTTGAGCTGCAATTTCCAAGGCTCTATTTAACATCGGTGAATTTCCGATGATACCAAATCGTTGTTTTATTTGTTGTAAATTCATCATAGTATAGCCTCTCCAAGCAAGGTTGCTGAAGTACAATCTGTGATTTTCACTTTTACGTAATTTCCTATTTGAATATCAGTTTTAGGGAAAACTACTTTCACGTTCCCTGAATTTCTTCCCACTTGATCTTGATCTGATCTACGAGATAAACCTTCAATTAACACATCTTGAATAGTTCCAACTAATTTTTTATGTGCTTTTAATGAATGTTCTTGTTGTAAATTGATGATTTCTGTAAGTCTTTCTCTTTTCACATCTTCAGGAATATCATCCTTGAATTTTCTTTCTGCTAATGTTTTCGGTCTTTCGGAATACATATACATGTAAGCAAAATCATATTCAACCGCTTGCATTAAAGAAATGGTGTCTTTGTGCTCTTCCTCTGTTTCACCACAAAATCCAGCGATGATATCTGTTGAAATTGCACATCCTGGTAAAATGCGTTTTATTGCATCAATACGATCCAAATACCATTCTCTCGTATATCCTCTATTCATTCTATACAACATATCGTTATTTCCAGATTGAACAGGTAAGTGAATTTGTTTCGCAATGTTTGGATATTTTGCCATTACATGTAAAACTTCATCCGTCATATCTTTTGGATGAGAAGTAGAAAAGCGAATACGTAGCAAAGGATTAATTAACGCAACCATTTCTAGTAACTGAGCAAAATTAGTAGTTGGTTTAGTCTCATCTTTAATTTCTCCTTTACTTGACATATTCCAACGGTAACTATCTACGTTTTGACCAAGTAAGGTAACTTCTCTATATCCTCTTTCAAATAAGTTTGTACACTCTTCTACAATCGTTTGAGGATCTCTTGAGCGCTCTCTCCCTCTTGTAAATGGTACAACACAGAATGAACACATATTATCACAACCACGAGTGATGCTCACAAATGCACTTACACCAGTTTCATCCAAACGAATCGGGCTAATATCAGCATAGGTTTCTTCACGAGATAATAATACATTCACTGCTTTTTGTCCACTTTCTACCTCAGTGATTAAGTTTGGTAAATCACGGTATGCATCTGGTCCAGCAACGATATCTACTAGTTTTTCTTCTTCTAATAAATTTTGTTTTAAACGCTCAGCCATACAACCAAGTACTCCTACGATTAATCCTGGTTGTTTTTTCTTTCTCGTTTTGAAATCGCTTAAACGTACACGCACTTTTTGTTCTGCGTTTTCACGAATGGAACACGTATTTAATAAAATAACATCTGCTTCAGATTCATCACGTGTGGTGGTAAAACCTTCTTTAGACAATATAGAAGCGACAACTTCACTGTCTGAAAAATTCATGGCGCAACCATAACTTTCAAGGTATAACTTTTTTCCATTAGTATTTTCTCCTTGAACCATTGTTGCTTCACCTTGTTTTGTTTCGTCAATTACCTTGTTATTTCCTAAATCTATATTGCTCATTCTTTTCTTTTTTAAGTTTCCAAAATTAACATATTTTCAATCTATGTCAAAATGTCAGGGGTATAACTTTTTAATTAATTAACATTTATTCGTGCGTATTTTTATTCCTCGCTTTTAGGCCTTTTTCAAATTGCTGTTTGTTTTTTGAATTTAATTAAACTTAATTTGCAACACACTAACGCAACTAGAAAGTATAAAATGGCTAAAAATTTAGTAATTGTTGAGTCTCCTGCTAAAGCAAAAACGATAGAAGGATATTTAGGGAAAGATTTTGTTGTGAAATCGAGTTTTGGACATGTTAGAGATTTAGCATCCAAAGGTTTAGCGATAGATTTAGAAAATGATTTCAAACCTGCGTATGAGGTGTCTTCAGACAAGAAAACAATCGTTTCTGAATTGAAAAAATTAGCAAAAGAATCTGAAGTAGTATGGCTAGCAACCGATGAGGACCGTGAGGGAGAAGCCATCTCTTGGCACCTATATGAGACTTTAGCACTACAAAAAAAGGAAACGAAAAGAATTACTTTCAATGAAATTACCAAGCCAGCAATTCTAAAAGCGATTGAAAATCCTAGGACTATTGATACTGATTTGGTGAATGCTCAACAAGCGAGAAGAGTACTAGATAGATTAGTAGGGTTTGAACTTTCTCCTGTATTATGGAAAAAAGTAAGGCCAAGCTTGTCAGCAGGAAGAGTTCAGTCGGTTGCAGTGCGATTAATTGTTGAGCGTGAAAAAGAAATCAATCAATTTAATTCGGAGTCTTATTTCAAAGTACAAGCTTTATTTCTAAAATCAAAAGATAAAATCAAGGCTGAGGTTGTAAAACATTTTGGAACAGCTGAAGAAACCAATGCATTTTTAGAGAAATGTAGTACAACCGATTTTCAAGTATTAGACGTACAAACTAAACCAGCTCAAAAATCTCCCGCTGCACCTTTTACAACTTCAACACTACAACAGGAGGCAAGTTTAAAGTTAGGGTTTTCAGTTTCAAGGACTATGTCTGTCGCTCAGAAACTGTATGAATCTGGAAAAATCACTTACATGAGAACGGATTCTGTGAATTTTTCTCAAGCAGCTTTAGATGCTTCAAAAGATGAAATCATTAAAAATTGGGGAGTAGAATATTCAAATCCAACAAAGTATAAAACGAAAAGTGTAGGTGCACAAGAAGCTCACGAAGCAATACGTCCAACTGATTTTTCTTTACATTATATTTCTGGAGAATCTGACGAGGTGAAATTATATGACTTAATTTGGAAAAGATCAATCGCTTCTCAAATGAGTCATGCTAAATTAGAGAGAACTACTATTAAAATAGGTGATGAGTCTCTACCTGAAATTTTTCAAGCAAAAGGAGAGGTGATCAAATTTGATGGGTTCTTAAAAGTATATCTTGCTGCTAAACTGGAGGAAGAAGACGATGAAAACGAAGGGGAGGACATATTATTACCAGCAGTTACAGTAGGGGAGTCATTGAAATATGAAAACATTAAAGCTACTGAACGTTTTTCAAGACCAGCACCAAGATATGTTGAAGCGTCTTTAGTAAAAAAATTAGAGGAATTAGGTATCGGAAGACCTTCAACGTATGCACCAACTATCTCCACAATTCAAAAAAGAGGTTACGTTGAGAAAAAAGAACGTGAAGGAGAAACCAGAGAATATAAAGTATTAGAATTAAAATCGGGTACCATATCAAGTGAAGTTAAATCTGAAATCACAGGAAAAGAAAAAAATAAATTATTCCCAACGGATATAGGCATTGTAGTAACAGACTTTTTATGTGCTCATTTCGAACGTATCATGGATTATAATTTTACTGCAAATGTTGAATCACAATTCGATGAAATCGCTCAAGGTAAAATTCAATGGACTTCCATGATGCGTGATTTTTACAATCCTTTTCATGAGAATGTAACAAATACCTTAGAACATTCTGATAGAGCTACAGGGGAGAGAGAGTTGGGCAATCACCCAGAAAGTGGAAAAAGAATCATTGTTCGTATCGGTCGTTTTGGACCTATGGTTCAAATTGGAGATGAAAAAGAAGATGGTGAAAAACCTGCTTTTGCTTCTTTGAGATCTGATCAGTCTATTAATTCAATTACCTTAGATCAAGCATTAGATCTATTTAAATTGCCAAGAACTTTAGGTGAGTTTGAGGATTTAGCTGTTAAAGCGAATGTAGGTCGTTTTGGTCCTTATATCCAACATGGTAAAGCATTTGTTTCAATTAAAAAAGAAGACGATCCAATGACAATTACATTGGAAAGAGCAATTGAACTGATAGAGCAAAAAAGAATTGATGATCAAAATAAAATTTTAAAAACGTTTGCAGATAATGCAGAAATTCAAATTCTAAATGGTCGTTGGGGCGCTTATATTAAATTAGGAAAAGACAATTATAAGATTCCTAAAGGAACAGAGTGGGAGAAGCTTGAGTTAACTGATTGTTTAAAACTAATCGAAGAACAAAAAGGTCAACCAAAAAAATCATTTAGAAAATCTACCAAAAAATAACATTGTTCAAATGAAAGATATTTCTTTTTATTTCAAGCCAGTAGAAGATTTTTATTATAACAAAGAGTCTATAGGAAATACAATTGAAACTCATTTAGAAGGCGTTTTTCCAGAAATAGAAAAAAATTCAGTTGCAATTTTTTATTGTCCAGAGTTTAGAAATTCGAATAACCTTGAAAATGAAGTAAAACTAACTGATTTTCGTTCTTACTTGTATAACCTATATCATGGTTTAAATTGGAACAAAAAAATTTATGATTTGGGTGATTTTATTCTAGGGGAAACCATTGGAGATACTTATTATGGAATTAGTAATGTTACAGCAGAATTAATTAAGAATGATGTAATTCCAATTATCGTTGGAGGTTCACAAGATTTAATATATCCAATGTACTTAGGATATTCTGATTTGGAACAAATCGTCAACTTTGTATCTATAGATTACAAATTCGATTTTGGAAATTCTGATTCTAAATTGACGAACAATTCATTTTTAGGAAAATTATTGACAAGTGAACCTTGTAATCTATTTAATTATAGTATTATAGGTTTGCAAGCTCCGTTTTTAAAAAACTCAGAAATAAATCTTTTTGAAAAATTATATTTTGATGCGCTTAGATTAGGAGAATTTAATAATAATTTTAAAAAAGCAGAACCTTTAATCAGAAATTGTGATTTACTAAACATTGATTTATCTTCTATTAGATCTTCAGATTTTTCGAACACGAATGATAACCCAAATGGTTTTTATGCCGAGCAAATGTGTCAAATTGCACGATATGCAGGCATAAGTGATAAACTGACTTCATTTGCTTTGTTAAATTATTTCCCTTCAAATTTCACTAACAATAATGATCATTTATTGGCTCAAATTATTTGGTATTTTATTGATGGTGTTAATGATCGTAAAGGAGATTTTCCAGTTTGTGCTAAGTCCGAATACACCAAATTTACTGTTCATTTAGATGCTTTTGAAGAAGTAGTTTTTTATAAAAGTAATAAGTCTGAAAGATGGTGGTTAGAAGTTCCACACCCTTCAACAATTCATTCAAAATATAAAAGACATCATTTAGTTCCTTGTAATCTTGAAGATTATGATTTAGCTCTAAAAAATGAATTGCCTGATCTTTGGTGGAAAACATATCAAAAATTGAAATAATTTTCACATCATATTGTTGAAAACATAGGGTTGATTTTAAAAAATCAAAATATTTAATTAATTTAGCTTTTTGTATTATTTTAAAATTTAATATTAGTAAATGTATATTGTTGGTAATTAATGAGTAAAATTTATCTATATATTTTTAGTTTAAGTTTCTCTTTTGTCTTATTTAGTCAACAGGAGCCACTTGTTACCAATTTTATGTTTAATAAATTAAATTATAATCCTGGGGCAACAGGTATTGATGATGGTATCAGCGCAACCTTAATTTACCGCAATCAATGGGATAAAGTTGTTGGTGCACCAAATACCACTTTTTTTAATATCGATGCAAACCTAAATAAAGTTTTTTACGGAAATTACGGACTTACATTTATGAATGATGTAATTGGTAATTTTCGTCAAAATAACCTATTGTTTAATTTTGGAGCCCCCTTTCAAATTAAAGAAGCTGGTTATTTAAATTTTGGTATAGGTTTGGGTTATGTTAATTTGTCGCTTGATCCTAATTGGATTACACCTTCTGGAAACACAAATGACCCGACTTTGCCTAAAAGTGGTTCAGGTTCAAATTTTTATGCCAATTTCGGGCTAGTATGGAAAAGCTTTAAAGGGTATTACGTTGGTTTTTCATCATCTTATTTAAATACACCCACTATTAGGGATCTTAACATGCATTTTGTTAGGCATTATTTCTTTCTAACTGGACATAGGTTTAAAAATTTAATTGGGTCTAATAAAGATTTAGAATTACAAACTATAGTAAGAACTGAGTTGATCAAAACTTCTGCCGATTTAAATTTAAAATATTATCATGCTAATTTATTTTATGCAGGTCTTACTTATAGGACTTTTGAATCAGTAGCTATTTTAGCTGGATTTTATCCAATTAAGAACTTTACTTTAGGTTATTCTTACGATCTTACAATTAATGGTTTGAGTCCTGTTTCTAATGGTACTCATGAATTAGTTGCTAGATATAGATATGTTATACCTGATCCACCATTGGAAAGAACTAAACATCCAAGGTGGTTGTAAATTAAAAAATAAATTATCACTTTTGTAACCATTTTAAGAAAATTTCGTTATATCAGTAAATACAATTGATCCTGTAGTTAATGTTAAATGATATTCGAAACTTAAAAATTAATTATGATGAATAAATTACTTCTCTTAGGTTTCATAGGGCTTCTAATAGCCTCTTGTAGTACAAGAACTGGACACGTAACAGGTGTACTAAACAGACCAATTTATCAACCCGAAGTGCCACTAGGGATGGTTTATATTAAAAGTGGAGCTTTTAATATGGGTGAGAATGATCAAGATGTTCCTTTTTTGCATCAAACAAGAGCTAAAACAGCTTCTGTTCAGGCATTTTATATGGATCAAACTGAGGTTACTAATAATGAGTATCGACAGTTTGTTGAACATGTGAAAGATTCCATAGCTAGGGAAAAAATTTATACAAAATGGGAAGATGAGGCTTCAAGTGACTTCATTAATTATCAAGAAAGGTATTTTGATGAAGAAGGCGGAGAGGGTTTTGTAGATTTTGATCCATCTTTAAAAGATAAATACAGACCAACTGCTGAATCAAATCCAAATGGTAATTTAACTCCATTCTTTACTTTAAATTGGGATAAAAAATTCGATTACAATCAAGAAGAATTTGTACCATTATTAGCAGATATGTATTATCCTAGTGCTGAAAGATTTTACAGAAAAAGAGAAATTGACACAAGAAAATTATTGTACAGATACTGGTGGATGGATCTTAAAGAGGCTGCTAAGAGAGGGGGTAGACCTAATCTAATTCCTGATGGAGTTGATGGTAAAGGTGTTAAAGTGATCGATGATCATAGAAAATTACCTCATAATAATAAATTGTTTTCAGGTGAGCCTTCAGGACAAGACTTAGACTTAGGGCATGCTAACAAAAAAGGACAAAATAATGCAATTAGAGGTCACGTTAATAGACAAAGATTTATTATAGAAGAGGTTATTAATGTATACCCTGATACTTTATGTTGGGTAAGAGACTTTACATATGCTTTTCATGATCCAATGACTAACATGTATTTTCATCATCCAGCGTATGATAATTACCCTGTTGTTGGTGTGACTTGGCAACAAGCAAGAGCTTATTCTAATTGGAGATCATGGTTATTGAATTCGTGGTTAGTTGAGACAGGTGATTTATTTATTAATGACTTTAGACTTCCTACAGAAACAGAATGGGAGAGAGCTGCAAGAGGTGATTTGGATAATGCACAGTTCCCATGGGGGGGACCATATACAAGAAATGCTTATGGTTGTTTCTTGGTTAACTTTAAACCTATGAGAGGTAGATACGCAGAGGATGGTGGTTTCCATACTGTTAAGGTTTTCTCTTATCAACCTAATGGTTTTGGTTTATATTGTATGGCAGGTAATGTTTCTGAATGGTGTGAAACTGCATTTGATGAATCAGTTTATGAATTTTCAAATGACATAAATTCAGATTATAGATATGATGCTTTAGATTGGGATGCAATTACTTACAAAAGAAAAGTGATTAGAGGTGGTTCTTGGAAAGATATCGGTTATTATTGTATGACTTCTACTAGAACTTATGAATACCAAGATACTGCAAAATCTTACATAGGTTTTAGAAATGTTGTTACTCACATGGGTAGAGGTGGTGATGATATCGCTAATGAAGGTAGCGAAGAGCTAATTAATGAGATTGAATTAAAATAAAAAATCCCC
>Ga0172373_10009261_pt1 | contig 12273 bp, 12 predicted proteins | sample Lak10m_2_FD_114546 | JGI IMG/M metagenome (GOLD analysis project Ga0172373, IMG submission 114546) | Freshwater microbial communities from Kabuno Bay, South-Kivu, Congo - kab_092012_10m | ecosystem: Environmental > Aquatic > Freshwater > Lake | place: Democratic Republic of the Congo... | reverse complement strand
CCGGGTGTCCTCACCCTTTTCCCGGGTGCCCTCCGCAACGGAAAGGGTGCCCTCACCCCCAGAAATGGTGCGCTCACCCCGCCTCCGGGTGGGCGCACCCTCTCCTTTCCCGGCCTCACCTTTTGGTTCGGGGCGCGCACCTTTTCAAAAGGTGCGCCACTTTTCCCGTTTCCCAGCCCACTTTCCCGGCAAATCCGCCCTCCAAACCCCTTTCCCTGTCTCCTTTTGACCATCCGCACCCCATTTCCCATCCGCTAGACCCTAAACCCTAGACCCGAACACCCCATGCCCACGACCAACAGCTACTACCCCGCCCGTGCCGGCGACCAAGTCATCTGGCTCGCCAACTTCCGCAACAAGCTCCCCCTCCACAAGACCGCACTCGGCTACACCGACCCCGAGGTCGCCGCCGCGCAGGCGGATTGCGACCGGCTCGGCTGGGCCATCGGCACCCTCCAAAGCGCCGCCCAGCAATTCTCCCAGGCCGTCACCACCCACGTCCGCCTCCTGCACACCGGCCCAGGCACCGCACCCGTGGACCCGCCCGCCTTCACCCTTCCGGCCACCCCTGCGCCGCCCACTAACGTCATTCCGGGAGCCTTCAAGCGGCTCACCAACTTCATAAAGAACATGAAGACCCGCACCGGCTACACCGACACCATCGGGCAGGACTTGGGCGTCATCGGCGCGGAACAGCCCGAGCCGGACCCGACGAACACCAGGCCGGAAATCAACCTCGTGATTGCCGCCGGGGGCAAAGTGCAGCTCCAGTGGAAGAAACTCGGCTTCACCGGCATCCGCATCGAGGTGGACCGGGGCGGCGGCTGGACCTTCCTGGACATAGACACCAAGCCCCACTACGAAGACCCCGCCAGCCCCGCCCCCGGCGCGACCGTCCTCTGGAAATACCGCGCCATCTACCTCGACGGCGACGCCGTCTTCGGCCAGTGGAGCGACGTGGGGACGATTGCGGTGACGGGGTAACAGTAAGCAATTCGCCATGAAAAACAAAGATTCAACAACAAAGAAGTATGGGCCGAAGGCCGGCCCCGTAATCCGCAGGTATCTGGCTAAAATCGGCAACCTCAATCGTCAGATTGCAGCTCTGAAGTCAAAGGTTGCCGCACTCAAGAAAGGCGGCTCGTGAAGCGAGCCACGCCGGAACTGATTCGAGGTAAGCCGTCATTACTTCGCTGCGCTTTGCCTCTCTGCCTGTGGCTGGTGCTACCTGTGAAAGGAGCCACTGGCGGGACTGTCGTGGCGTGGGGTGACAATATCTTCAGTCAAACAAATGTGCCGGTCGGCTTGAGCGGGGTGACGGCTATTGCGGCAGGTTTAGCGCACACTGTGGCATTGAAGAGCGATGGCACGCTATTCGCCTGGGGAGCGGGCACCACCGCTACGGGGACTTATCCTAATTATGGGCAGTCAATTATTCCTGCCGGCTTATTCGGGGTGACGGCAATTGCTGCGGGCGACTATCACACCGTGGCCTTGAGGCAAGACGGCTCAGTAGTGGCGTGGGGAGACAACAGCCAAGGCCAAACCAGTGTCCCTGCGGGTTTGGTCGGAGTAACGGCTATTGCGGCCGGTGACAACCACACCCTGGCTTTGCGGAGCGATGGAACAGTCGTGGCGTGGGGCCGGAATTTAGAAGGCCAGACTACCATTCCACCCGGTTTGAGCAGTGTGAGAGCCATTGCGGCGAACGGAAACTTCGGCGCTCACAATGTGGCGCTGAGGAGCAATGGCACCGTGGTCGCATGGGGAGCCGGGACCACCGCCACCGACGTCAACCCCGAGTATGGCCAGTCAATCGTTCCAGTCGGCTTGAGCGGGGTGACAGCGATTGCGGCGGGTGACACTCATACTGTGGCCTTGCGGAGCGATGGGACCGTGGTCGCATGGGGAGCGGGCACCATCACCACAGGAGCTTACCCCCATTACGGCCAGTCCATTGTTCCTATCGGCTTGAACGGAGTAACGGCCATTGCAGCGGGAGATAACCATACTGTGGCCTTGAGGGCCGATGGCACAGTGGTGGCGTGGGGCGCGGGCACCACGCGCACAGGCGGCGTAGAGTTTGGACAGTCAATCGTTCCAGTCGGGTTGAGCGGGGTAATGGCCGTTGCAGCGGGAGGTTATCACACCGTCGCGGTAGTTGGGGTGGTGCCGACAAGTATCTACGGGAACCCGGCGAGCCAAAGTTTCAGTCTGGGCGGCGGGGTGAGTTTGAGTGTGGGAGCAAGCGGCACGGGACTGAGCTACCAATGGCAGATGAACGGAACCAACATCCCCGGCGCTACACAGTCGTTTCTGAACCTCTCGAACCTATCCGTAGCAAATGCCGGGACATACCGCGTGGTGGTCAGCAGCACGGCTGGCGGTTCAGTCACCAGCCAGAATGCGATTCTTCTGTTCTTCGGCGACTTGAGATTTTCCGTCACCGCGACGCTCGCCGGCCCGGTCGGACAGCAGTTCCGAGTGGACTACGCAGATACAGTGACAGGGGGAACGACGAACTGGCAGGTGCTTACGAACGTGACGCTGCCGAGCAGTCCTTATCAGGTGATTGACCCGAGTTCTCCCGGCCAGAACAAGCGTTTCTATCGCGCCGTTCCGCTGCCGTAGCCCATCTCACTCGTAAAGGAACTCCTGCCGGCGCAGCAGATACGTCACCACGGCGCGCCAGGCGCGGACGGTGTAGTTCGGGTCGGGCACGGGTTGCACGAGGTTTTGGCGGCACGAGTAAATTTCCTGCTTCTCGAAGCCTTTCTTCCCCGCCGCGTCGCTGACGATGCCGGCGAAGAGGTCGAAGGTGCGCGTCACTTCCGCCGCGTCCGGCGCGTCGAAGCGGCCGAGGAGGCGCTGGTGCAGGTGGACAATCGCCCGGCGAATCTGCGCGTCGGCGTCCGCGCTGCCGGGCACCACGTCCGGCTCGATGTGCGGGAAGAGGATGCGGTCGCTCGGCGCGCGGCTGAAGTCCAGTGCAGTCTGCTTGCAGGCCACGTCGTTGGCGAGGATGCGTTGAATCGCGCCCATTGCGCCGCTCGGGTCGGCGGCGCGCTCGGTGACTTCCTTCGAGTCAATGCCGCCGTAGAGCATGTCCAGCCCGCCGTCGCCATGCTTCAGCCGTCCCCAGCCCTTGCCGAAAAGGGCGGCGACCTTCCGCTCCACCTGCTCGGGCGCGAGCATCCGCACGAGGCCGAGGTCGTCCAGCTCGGCGCGGCGCGCGGGGCTGGCGAGAGCGGTGGCGACACCGTCGGCGCGATAGAAGTCGGTGAGCACGAGGTCGCGGAGCACCTGCTTGAAGTTGAAGCCCGTCGCGGCGAAGCGCGTGGCGATGGCTTCAAGCTGCTTGCGCTGCTCGGCGTAGGCGCGGCGCTTCGCGGCGAAGAGCGGGTCTTCCAAATCCTTCGGCGCGAGCAGCGGGCGGCGGCCGGTGAGCAGATACCACGCGTGCTCGGTCATCGCGACGGCGAAGCGCGGGTCCTTCGCGGTGCGTTCGCCGAGCCATTGGAGCGCGCGCCAACGCTCGCCGCTGGGCATCTCCTCATCCTCGTAGCCGGCGGTGAACATATCGGTGAACCAACCGCCCTTGCGCCGGCCGTAGATGCCCACGTCGGCGAACTTCCAGTAGTCCTGAAACAGCCCGGCAATCGGGTCGAGGGTCTTGTGGCACACGACGCACTCGCTCGCCTGCATCGTGGGATTCTCGAACTTCGCCGACACCGCCGCGGCGTCGCCCACGCGCGCGGCGAGCTCGAGCACGTCCACGCCGAGGAAGTGCTGGTAGAAGACGCGCGCGCGCTGGCGGTTGCGGTTCGTCTCGGTCGTCGGGTAGCGGCGCAGGTATTGGAAGTTGGCGAGCAAGCCGGCGTGCGGATAGAAGCCGGTGGCGGATTCCTGGTTCTGTTCCTTGTTGCGGCCGACGAGCGCCTTGAGCTTCACCGGGATGTATTCGAACGGGTCTTTCGTGTCCGCAAAGCGGTCCTTGATCTCCTCGTAGATGCCGTAGCCGCGCGAGGAGTAGGGCGTGACCATGATGTAGTCCGCCGTGACGATTTCGGTGAAGGGCTTCTCGTTCCGCACGATGTGCTCAACGAGGCGCATCGGCTCCCACTGGATGGCCTTGCGGTAGTCGTTGGCGAGCTTGTAGCCGGCCTGAGTGCGCTCCTTCGCGTCCGCAATGTGGCCGAGGAATTCCTGGTTCTGGTTGGTGTTCTGATACCAGCCGCGCGTCTTGCTGAAATGGTCGTAGGAAAGGACGGTCTCCGCGCTGTCGTCGAGACCGATGGTGAGGAAGATGTCGTTGAAGGCCTCGCGCAGGCGCGTGTAGAAGGCATCGTCCTTCATCAGCGCGTCGAGAATAGGCGGCATTGCCTTCAAGCCCTGGCTTGCGACGGCGGACTGCTCGGCGTCCGTCGGCAGACGCGCGCCGAGCTGAAGGGTCACACGGCGGAGCAGTTGGCGATCATCGAGCATCGCGACGCCGCTGAAGAATGGCGGGGCATTCTTCTCCGCGTTGGCGGCGGCCTTCGCGATGGCGGCGGCGTCCGGCGCGTTCACCAGCCGGGCGAACTCGGCGAGCACACGCTCGCCGGTCGAGCCGGGTTTCAACGCCTCCTTGCCGCCGTGCTTCACCTTGCCGGTGGACTTGAGGAGCAGGCGCGTTGAGTTGCCCTCCTTCACCAGCGCCATCGCGGCGAATGCGGCGCGGTTCGCCCGCTGCGCCTCGGTGCGCTTGGTCCCGGTCAAACGCGCCGGGTCGAGCAGCACGAGCTTGGAATCCTCCGCGTCGCCGCCGGCCTTGTGGCACTTGAGGCACGACCCGGCGGCGACCTTGGTCCAGACTTCGTTAACGAAGTAGTCGTCCACGACGGAGCAGCCGGAGCCGGAGTAGGGTTTCAGTTCGGCAGCACTGGCAGCGGCGCAAAGCACGAACGCAGCAAGAGCGACAAATCGCATGGGCAGAGTCATCAACGGCCTTTTGGACGTGCGGCGGCAGGCGTCCATCGGAACAATTTCTTGCCGGGACGGGCGGCCTGACTTCACATACTTCCAGCCCTGCCAACCATGACTCGCCACCTTGCCTCCATTGCGCTGCTGCTCGCCCTCGCCCTCGCCTCTGCCTGCGCTCAGGACGCGAAGCCCGCGTCCGCCGAGGAAACCGTCGCGCGCAGGCAGCTCGTCGGCTTGTGGAAGGGATTCGCCGTCGAGGGCCGGGGTGAGCGGCCCGACCGTGGACCGGTGAAGCTGGAACTCACCATCACGGAAAAGACCATCAAGGGCATCGAGTTGAAGGGCCAAGGCAGCATCAATCACGGCGAAGGCGCGCACACTTTCAACCTTAAGGAGTCGCCCTGCTGGCTCGACGCCACCAAGACCAACGAACGCGGCCGCAAGGAGGAATACCTCGGCATCTATTTGCTCGAAGGCGACACGCTGAAGTGGTGCGTCTCGCGCGGCAAGCAGCGCCCGACCGAGTTCCTCACCGCCAAGGGCAGCTTCCTCGTCATCCTCAAGCGGCAGTCGCCGTGATTTTGCCGGCGCATCGCCGCGTCTGCTTCCCGTGACCTCAAACATGAACACCCGTCTCTCACTCGCGTTTTGCGTCGCCATCCTCAGCACCTCCGTCAGGGCATCCCTCGCCGCCGACTTCCGCGCCGGGGCCGCCGTGGTGGATGTGACGCCCGCCGTGCTGCCCGTGCTGGTCAACGGCGGGATGCTCAACCGCAGCGTCGAGAAGGTGAACACGCGCGTGAACGCCCGCGCGCTCGCGCTCGCCGATGGCCGCGAGCAAATCGCCATCGTGGTCGTGGACAGTTGCATGATGGGCCGCCCGTTGCTCGACGAGGCGAAGGCGCTCGCGGCGAAGCGCACGGGCATCGCCGCCAACCGCATCCTCATCTCCGCCACGCACGCGCACAGCGCGCCATCCTCGTTCGCCTGCCTCGGCACCGACGCCGACCCGCGCTACGTGCCCTTCCTGCGCGACAAGCTCGTCGAGGCCATCGTCGCCGCGCAGAAGAACCTGGAGCCGGCGCGCATCGGCTGGGCGAAGGGCTTCGCGCCCGAGTTCACCGCGTTGCGCCAGTGGATTCGCCGGCCCGACCGCCTCGCGGAAGACCCGTTCGGCAACAAGACGCTCCGTGCGAACATGCACGCGGGCCGCGTGTGGGACGACGTGACCGGCGAAGCCGGCCCGGAAGACCCCGACCTCACGCTCATTTCGATTCAGGCCCGCGATGGCCGTCCACTCGCGGTGCTCGGCAATTTCTCGATGCACTACTTCGGCGACCGGGACATCAGCGCGGACTACTACGGCCTGTTCAGCGAAGGGCTGAAGACGCGCCTCGCCGCCAGCGCGCCCGCCGGCAAGGCCCCGTTCGTCGGCATCATGTCGCACGGTTGCAGCGGCGACATCTACCGCGTGGACTACAAGATTCCCGAGAAGGACCGGCCCAAGCCGACGATTCAGGAATACGCCGACGGCCTGCTGGACATCGCGATGAAGGCCCTCGCCGGCATCGCGCACCGCAGCGACGTGACGCTCGCGATGGCTGAGGCGCGCCTGCCGATGAGCTACCGCGTGCCGGACAAGCAACTGCTCGAATGGTCCAAGTCCATCGTGAAGGAGATGGGCGACCGCCTGCCGAAGACCACGACCGAGGTTTATGCGCGCGAGCAAATCATCCTCCACGAGATGCAGCGCACTGAAGTCGTGGTGCAGGCGCTGCGCATCGGCGACATTGGCATCGCCACGACGCCGAACGAGACCTACGCGGTCACGGGCCTGAAGATTAAGGCCGCCAGCCCGTTGCGGAACACGATGGTCATCGAGCTGGCCAACGGCGCGGACGGCTACATCCCGCCGCCCGAGCAGCACGCGTTCGGCGGCTACAACACATGGCCCGCGCGCTCCGCCGGCCTCGAAGTGCAGGCCGAGCCAAAGATTGCCGAGGCCGCGATTCACCTGCTGGAGACGGTCGCCGGGCAACCGCGTCGTCCGTGGCAACTGCCCGCCGGCCCGGCCACGCGCGCCGTGCTCGACGCGAAGCCGCTCGCCTACTGGCGGCTCAATGAGTTCACCGGCCCGCACGCCGCCGACGCTTCCGGTCGCGGCCACCACGCGGCCTACGAACCGGCCATCACCTACTACCTCGACGGCCCGCGCCCCGTGGAGTTCGCGTCGAAGGATGAAATCAACCGCGCTCCGCATTTCGTTGGTGGCCGCCTGCGCGCACGGCTGGAGCAGCTCGGCGACCGCTACTCCGTTTCGCTCTGGCTCTGGAACGGCATGCCCAACGACGGTCGCGACGTGAGCGGCTGGCTCTTCTCGCGCGGGCCGGACCGAGGCTTGAACGCGGGCAGCGAACACCTCGGCATCGGCGGCAAGAGCGGCCACACCGGCAAGCTCGTATTCTTCAGGGGGGACGACGCGGGCGGCATTGTCGCCGGCAAAACGGAGATTCCTCGCTGGCAGTGGCACCACGTCACGCTCGTCCGCGACGGCCAACAGGTTCGAGCCTACCTCGATGGCCAGCTCGAACTCGAAACCAAGCTGTCCGCCAAGTCCGCCCCCTCCGGCTTTGGCCAGCTCTTCCTCGGTGGCCGCAGCGACAACGCCGCGAACTGGGAAGGCCGCCTCGACGAAATCGCCGTCTTCGACCGCGCGCTCACGGCTCGTGAGGTCTCCAAGCTGGCGGGAAAGTGAGTAGTCGCAGGCTTCAGCCTGCGCTTCGATTCGCAACCTGAAGGTCGCGACTACGGGAAACTCGCGGGGCTTCGGCTTGAAGTCACTTCGCTCTCTGGCGTCAGACTTCAACCATTGCCACTCTCCACACCATGAACCCCTCCGCTTCCTCCCGCCGCAGCTTTCTCAAATCCACCGCCGCCACCGCTGGCGTTCTCGGTTTCCCGGCGATTCTCACCGCCGCCAATCCCAACAGCAAAATCGGCGTCGCCTGCATCGGCGTGCGGGGACGCGGCAACTCGGTGATGGGCAGCTTCCTCGCCGAGCCGGACTGCGAGATCACCCACATCTGCGACCTGCGCGCCAACGTCCGCGAGCAGCGCGGCGCGGAAGTCGAGAAGCGCACGGGCCGCAAGCCCAAGCTCGTGGAGAACTACCGCGACCTCCTGGCCGACCCGGGCATTGATGCCTTCATGGTCGCCACGCCGGACCATTGGCACGCGCTGCTGACCATCGAGGGCTGCTTGGCCGGCAAGGACGTGTATGTGGAGAAACCCGCCAGCCACAACATCGCGGAAGGCCGCGTGGCCGTGGCCGCCGCGCGCAAGCGCGACCGCATGGTGCAGATGGGCACGCAGATTCGCAGCGCCCCGTGGCTGCGCGAGGCGCGCGAGTTCGTCCAGAGCGGCGCATTGGGCAAGGTGATTTCCGGTCGCGCGTGGGAAACCGAGCGCACCGGCCCCGTGAAGCTCGCGCCCGACGGCCAGCCGCCGGCGGGCTTCGATTACAACATCTGGCAAGGCCCCGCGCCCGAGCGCGCTTACAACGAAACCCTCGTCACCAGCGCGTGGCGCTGGCTGTTCAACTACGGCACCGGCGACCTTGGCAACGACGGCGTCCACCGTATTGACTACTGCCGCTATGTCATGGGCCTCGACGCCCTGCCCGACGCCGTGAGCTGCGCCGGCGGCAAGTTCTTCCACGACGATGACCAGCAATGGCCCGACACGCAGTTCGTCACCTACGAGTATCCCAAGGCCGTGCTCCAATACGAGATGCGCCTCTGGTCCAAGCCCCGCCTCCACGACGCGGGCGAGGGCGCGGCCATCTACGGCGAGAACGGCTGGATGCTGGTCACGAACACCTCCTGGAAGGCCTTCGACCCCGCCGGCAAGGTGATGAAGGAAGGCCGCGGCGACGCCGGCCAGCAGCAGCACATCCGCAACTTCCTCGACGCCGTGAAGAGCCGGAAGCGCGAGACGCTGAACCAGGAGATTTACTCCGGCCACGTCAGCACGCTGATGTGCCACGCCGGCAACATCGCCTGGCGCACGCACAAGCGCCTGCGCATTGACCCCAAGACCGAGATGTTCGACGACGCGGAGGCGAACAAGCTCGTCGGCCGCGAACACCGGAAGGGATTCGAGTTGCCGAAGGTCGCCTGAGCACGGGCGCGTCTTGGACTGCGCCGGCAGAGCGCAGCGGCGACGGCGCTTTCCACTCCCGCGAAGCGGAACATCGCGAACAACCCCTCAAACCGTTCCACGGGGTGCCAAAGCGGCGTCGCGCTCCGCTTGCCGCCGCAGTCCAAAGCAGGTCAGTGCTTCCAGCAGGCTGTTCGGTTTCCCAGCAACTACCGCTCAATCACCCGATAGAACCGCCGGGGCAGGCTGATGCTCTCCCAGTCCTCGAACACATTCTGCCCGTTCGTCACCGTCAGCGGCACAGTCAAGCGCGGCCAGTTCGTGCCCGTCGCGTTGGTGCTGACGTGAACCTCGAAGTTCCCCGCGTCGTTTGTGGTCAGGACGCCGCCGATTCCGTCCTCGCCGAAGCGCAGCCGCAGGGGAGCGCCCGCCGCGAACTCCGGGGACAGCAGCCGCGTCGGGGCCAGCACGCGCACGATGGCATTGCTGCTGTTCGTCGCGCCAATCAGGTTCGTGATGACCACGGAGTAAGCGCCGCCCTGCGCCCGCGCGAGGTTCGGCAGGCGCAGAAGACCGTCAAGGCCGCCGACCGCGTTCCCAACCTCGCCTTGCAGGAGCGCCAGCGCCGTCGGCGATAAGGGTTTACGCTGACACTTCGTGTGTTGCTCTGCGCGATGACAATCCGTGGCACAGTGCCCCGAGTGGATTAGTTCCGGTGGTTTTTAGAGCGAATTGCGAAGCCAGCCTCGAATTTGCGACCAAAGAGGTTATGGTGCGCCTCAAAGCACTTTGCTGAACTCTGCCTAGCCTCGCGATCCGCCATGCAATCCCAAAACGCCACCCGCATTCAGCTTCATCCCTTCATCGTGCATCTCATCGAGGACTGGAACAGAGGCCGCGCACTCCACCCGAGCGACACCCCTTCCGCGGCTGAAGTCACCCGGCTCATTTGGGATTCAGAGGAAACGGGCGGGACCGCTTACTTCCCTGACGACAACGCCAACCCGCTGCATCTTGCCGACCTCCTCAAGGCTATAAGTAAGGACTACTTTGGTGGCCATCAGTGGCGCGCGATGGAGGATTACATCAATCGCCTCACCGCGAAAGAACGCCGGACGCTCACCTTGGACGAGTTCGTCGGCACCTTCTACAACGTCCTCCGGGATTTCGGTGCTCCCGATGGTGGTGTGGCGGATGAAGGCCGCCGGCCGCTCGGGGAGTTCGCGGTAGCTGCGAAGCTCATCTTCGATGTCCGAGCGCAGCCTTTCGTGAACATGGCTTGGACGCACATTGAGGGTGCGGGGGAACCAGACTACGCGACTATTCTGGAGGAAACTGAAGCCAAGGTCCGCCTGCTGGCCTTGGGCTGCGTTTATCTCGACTTCTGCTCGATTGCTTTGGGTGAACATGAATCTCCCGACTTCGAGACGTGGGCGGAAGCCCTCGACATGGAAACTTACTGCTTGGGCCAGCTTGTCGGCACCGATCACGAGGCGTGCAACGAGGCTGAGAGCGAGGGGGAATTTCGCCGCCGCGCGCTGACTGTGCTCACGGACCAGTGCCGTCCTGAACTATTCGCCGCGATGGTCAAGGGCTGCGGTGACGTGAACGCCCTCTATTCGGCCCTCTGGCGGAACTGCCACGACACCACTGCTGACGGCGAGGAATGGCGAGTCACCAGCGCAACTGGCGCGGCGTATGAGTTCGTGGCTGGTGGACTCCTGCGTTGCCACGACTACGATTAGGTGCCTGCTGCTAGCACCCGATGCCGCCTCGCTGCTCGTCAGTCCCTCGGCGGTGCTGGCGTCAGCGCATGCGTCACTTGGTCGGCCAGTTCCGGCAGCGGCAGGGTCAACACGTCTTCCGGCGTCAGCTCGGTTTCCGACTCCAGCAACCGCATCGTCGCCTTTGGAAACCTGTTCGCCTCCATCAGCATGATGGACCATTGATTCGGCTCGCCGTCCGGCGCGTTGGAGAACATTACGAGGTCCAGTAGGTGCAGCACCGTCGGATCAGCCCCTTGGTGTTCCTGCTCCAGACGCAGTGCAGCCGCTCGGTTGAGCGGCTCTTGGTTGAGTTCTTGGAGCGTCATTTCTCAGGCCGAGTCGCCTTGGCCGCGCGATCCAGTTCAGCTTGTTCGATGGCGAGCTTCGCCTCCAACCGCTCAATTTTGGCGATGTCGGATTTGATGCGTTCTTCCTCGCGCTTGCGCTCGTCCTCAAGCTGCGCCTCGCGGAGACGCGCTAAGTATAGTGGCGAGTTTTGCTCATGAACTTGCCGACTGAGTTCGTCAATGTAGGCCTTGGCGGCTTTGTTATCATGTGGCGGTTCGTAGCCGTAGCGCCATTGGTGGTAGCTCCCGTAGAGCGCGGTGAAAACCGGGGCGAGAACCTTCCATGCCACGCACAGCAGAACGAGGAAGCCGATGCCCTCGCACAGCGTCTCAAACGAGCTTTTCATAATGGTGCTTTCCTTGCACTTTCTTTGTTCGCGTCGGCCCGGTGCTTCGCCCGCCTGCATCATTGCCTCCTCCGCCGTCCGGATGTTCTCTCAAGCGGTTCGGTGCTGAGTCCGATGGTTTCCCGTGCATGACAGAATCAGAGTATCCCAAGTCCTGCGCCTTCGCCAAGGATTGACGTGCTGTCTCATGTTCCAGTTCAGGTCCACCTCGGAGGCTCAATGCCTCCAGCAAACTGCCTTGCGGCATTGTGCGATTCACCGCTTGCCCTTGGATGACGGCCTTCATACGGTCGGCTCAACTTGCACCCTATCTTGTTTCGGCAGCATGGTGCTGACCACGACCAAGCCAGGTTGCCCAGCATATGAAGAGACTCCCTCAATTCGTTTTTTACGGACTCGTTACCACGCTCATTTCGTGGGGACTCTACCTACCAGTTGTCGGCCACCACTTCGACTGGCAGTGGGACAAAAGCGGGCAGTTTGGTGATTCGTTCGGCGCATTGAACACCCTGTTCACTGGTTGTGCATTCGTCGTGGTTCTTGCCACTCTGATTCAGCAGTCGGCGCAGATTAGAGCCTGTCTGAAAAAGCAGTTGAGTGAGTTTGTGAGGCGTTGCGGAACGCGGAGCAGAAAATGTGCGTGAACCAACAGATAATCCTTGACCCAGGCCGGGCGGTGCGATGGCTGATTTT
>Ga0172373_10009260_pt1 | contig 12273 bp, 6 predicted proteins | sample Lak10m_2_FD_114546 | JGI IMG/M metagenome (GOLD analysis project Ga0172373, IMG submission 114546) | Freshwater microbial communities from Kabuno Bay, South-Kivu, Congo - kab_092012_10m | ecosystem: Environmental > Aquatic > Freshwater > Lake | place: Democratic Republic of the Congo: South-Kivu... | reverse complement strand
GGTCGTCGGGGTCTTGTAAGCGGTCGCCTCGTCGGTGACGAGAACGTACCCGCTCCAATCCTGAATCTCAGCGAGGTCCTGAACGGCGGACCTGTAGCCCATGATGAGGACCGACGGCCCGCCCGAGTAGCTCCAGAACTCGTCCCGGATCCACCGACGTTGCGACGGGGTGCCCCGGCACGGGAACGTCTTGACCCCGGTCGAGAACTTCGCGAACTCGCCCGCCCATTGCTCAACGACCGACTTGTTCGTCAGGACGATGGCCTTGAGATCCGGCGTCCGCTCCCACAAGTAGCAGAGCGACGAGATCACTTGGATCGTCTTGCCGAGCCCCGTGTCGTCACCGAGCAGAAACCGCTTCATGGCGAGGAGGTGCATGACCCCCTGGACCTGATAGTAGCGGAGCTTGAGCGGGCGTTCGCTTCCGTCGAGGGCGGTGAACGTCGGCTTGAGGTGGGACGTGGGGCGAGCCGCGAGGTCTTTCTTCTCGCGGATCGCCTTTAGCTTCGTGTGGAGCGCGTCGAGGTCGGGCGGCGTGGACATCGAGGTCTTTACGCTTCCCCGGTCGCCTCCGCCGTCTCTTTCGCTTCGGAGAGGGAGGCGTGGTCGGACTTCCAACGCTCCCGGCGAAAAAGGGACCAGGGCTTCTTCGGGTCGTTGTTGTATCCCTGGGCGCAGCGCCAGGATCGTCCCTCAGCGACGTAATCCGTCCAGAGCTTACCCCGATCCTCTGTAAGATGTTGGGACCACTTCACGGAGAGGACTCGAAAGGCGTAAAGAAAATAAATCTATGGAAAACGAAAAGATGGTCGCTCCGCGCAAGCGAGGTCGCCCGCGTCGGGGCGAAGAGGCGCTCCCTGAGTCGGGGTTTGTTACGATTGCGACCCGGATACCCGTGGAGCTAGTGAAGAAACTCGACCGCGTTGCCGAGTCGAACTTCCGCAGTCGCTCCCATCAGATTGCCTACTATCTCACGGAAGCTCTTTCGGATCCGACCCCCGAATCGAAGACGGTCCTACCGGAGGTCTGATCTGCCGTCTCAGGCTTCCGGGTTCTTGCGAGGCCGACCCCGCTTTTTGGGAGCCGGGGTGGGAGTCTCTACAGGAGCCGCTTCCGTCTTGGCCTCGACAGGAGCCTCCTCGGGCTGTTCGGCAACCGGAGCGGGGACCGGCTCCTTCGCGGGCTTCTTTGCCTTCGCGGGCGTCGGAGCCTTTACAGGCGCGGGGGCCTCAGCCTTCGGAGCCTCTACGGGAGCGGGGGCCGCTTCCGGGGATACGGTTGCGGGAGCTTCGGGGAACTTGAGGACGTGTTTGAGAACCATCTCCCAAAGGCCGGTCGCCGCCGCTCCGGCGAGGAACCCCTTGCCGATAGCTTCCTCCCAGCTCATACCCGTGGCGAGTTGAGCGCCGATAGCCGAGACGACACCGAGTACCGCCGCGAGCGTCGGCGTGTACTTGGAGGGCACGTTCTTCAGGAGGTTCGCCCGATTCGCCACATAAAGCGCGATGGCGATACCTAGACCGACCGCTACGGGCCAATGGTGTTGTTGGATTGCGCTGAGAAAGTCAGCGACCGGCGGGGTCGTCTCGTCGGGGTTCAAAGCGTCACTCCTTGAAGTACGGGGCGGGTTGAAGCGCGGGGTCCGGAGTCGTGCGGGTCCGGCCCCGATCCATCGGACGGCCCTCTAGCAAGTACCTGTCAGCGGCAGAGTATCCCTCGCCGTAGCCGGTGGGGCTAATCTGCCCGGAGAGGGTTACGCCCTCTGCTTGGGTATTGCCGTCGCCGTAGACGGCCTGCGTAAGAATCACGAGCTGGATCTCGTCGCCTTCCGAGCGGACCTTCGCAAGGGAGGCGCTGTTGAAGGCTTCCTCGTGGAAGTTGCGGACCAGGATCGCCTTCCCCACGAGGACCGCGCCCTTGAGGACGGGGCGGCTACTCGCCGGGAACGAGTCGCTCAGCCAGTCCACCGGACCGCCGGGAGCCTTCCCCGAGAGAACGAACGCCGCGCCGCCTCCCCGGTAGAGGCGGAACTTCTTGGTCCCCGTCGGGGTGAGGCTCGTGTACGGGGTGTAGGAGAGGATCCCGCCGTCGCTCATCGAGAGGAGCGATCCGGGGTCATTCAGGAATCGGTCGTACTCCAAACCGTTCGCCGTCAGGGGCAGGTCCGAGTAGACGGGTCGGACGCCCCCGAGGTACGTCCTCATCATCGAGGCGTTATCCCCGAGCGGATTCTCCGAGAGGAAGTCCGAGTCCGAGACGAGGATACCGAGCGGGAACCGCTCCGCCATTCCGCCGAGCGAAACCGCTGAGTCGCCCGTACCCGCGTTCACCGGCAGGTCTACGCCGCCAGAGAAGTTCGCCCGAGTGAGCTGAGCGCCGACGGGACGGAGGTTGTTCGTCGGGTAGAGACTGAGGCCGTTGCCCGAGAGAATCTGCGCCGCCGTCGTCGGAGAAGTCATCGGCGAGGGCGGAGTCGTTCCCCAACCAATAATGATCTCGTTCGCGTTCCCGACGCTGCCTACGTCCTTAGCGACGAGGACTACTCGGTCGGCTAGGGCGAACGCCGTAACCGACAGCGAGAGTTGCGCGTTGGCGTTGATCTTCGCCGCGAGGTCCGCCGCGAGGTCGAGGGTATTCGACCCGACGAACGACGACGGAGTCGATACCGGACCGCCTTGGAAGATGGCCCCACCTCCGAGAGCGGTCAAGATCCCGACCGCGAAGTTAGCCGTCGTGCCGTTGATGAGGTTCGCGTTCGTAAGCTGGAGGCTCACGGCGGCTCGCGACTCATTGGAGGACTGGCTCTCGGTGAACGCCCGAGGCGTCGTCGGCCAAGGCAGCGCCCCGACCGTCGCCGGAAGTCGCCGGAGCGCGCCCGCCGTCGAGTCGCTCAGGTAGCCCGCGTCGAGGAGCGTTCCCGGATAGAACCGCCCGCCGATCTTGCCGGTGCCGATGGTCGTGTAGAAGTCCATCGTCGCGAGCACTTGGAGCGCCCGAGGGTTCGGCCTTTGAACAGTCATCGCCCCGGTGACGGGGTCGAATTGCTCGATGGGAGTCGCGAGCTGGAACGCGCTCGACTGGGGGATCTGACCGACGCGAGCCGAGTAGTCGGCGATCTGGATCGTCGCCCCGTCCCGCGTCATATAGGGGTCGCCCTGGTAGACGGTGCGCTCGTAAGCCGCGTAGAGGGCGTCCCCCCGACCCGCTGCGCTCGGTAGCATCATCGCGACGTTCGTTAGTTCGGGATTCTCGCCGTCGATTACGTCGAGGCCGGAGCCGGTGTTCCGGCGGCAGAGAACAAAGTTGTTCTTGTTAATGAACCCCTCTGCGAACCCGAAGACGACGCACTCCACGACATAATCGTAAGAAGTGAACGTCGCCCCCGACACCGCGTAGGCCGAGGGAACGAGGTCGATGTTGATCGCGTTCTCCGGTACCAGGTAGGTATGCGCGTCGGTCGTCCCGGTTACGTCATTGCCGCCGCCCTGCCGAATGAAGAGCGTCTGCTTCGCTACGTCCGTCCGAAGGAGATTCGTAACGGTTCCCGTCGGCGTTAGGCGGTCGGTCTGGAACCCGCCGATAGCGACGGGGTTGCTGTTGGCGAGGAAGTCCTGAAGCTCGTAGACGCCGTAGAGACGGGCCACGCCGAAGTACGGGGGCAGCTCGATGCCCCGCATCCCGACCCCGAGGTCCGAAGAGACGACGTTCGGGAGGTACGCCTTTCGACCGCCGTAGGCGACGTGGGCCGGACCGCCGACGGTGCCGTCCTGTCCGTAGGGAATCGAAACGTCGGTCGTGAAGAGGATCGGGTTGACGAGGTTCGCCGGAGCCGGACCCGCGTTATCGACGCCGCCGACGATGTAGAAGACGTTGGCGGTGGGGTCGGTCTGGTCCGGGAAGAGGTGGTTGATGCCCGGCATCAGCGGATCGGTCGTCGTCGTGCGGACATGGTACGGGATGTCCTGACGCCCGAAGCGGGGCATGTACTCCGGCGGGACCGGGAAGCCCATGAGAGGCGACCCGCCCCCAGTGAAGAACCCGAGGCTGTCCTTGACGACGACGCCTCCGTAAACCGAGTAGGTAGGCGGACCGATGAGCGAGGGGGTCGCGTCGGTCGTCTGCGCCTTCAGCGTCATGTTCTGAAGGATGAAGGGGCGGAATACGAGGGTCTTGGAGCCGTAGTCAAAGAACAGCTCGTTCTCGCGGTCCTGCTCCGAGCTTCCGACGACGTTGCCGCCGTATCCGGGAGCCTGGGGCGCATCGAGGCCGAGTGACGGGAGCCGGTTCCAGAGCTGGATCTGAGTCGGGTCGTAGATCCGCTCGCCCGCCGGGAACGGGGCGACCGTCGAGAACTCCGGGTCGATGTTGGAGGGGATGCTCCGAAGGAAGTTGACCGGGGCGTTCGTCGCCGAGAACCTCACGAGCCGGTCCGGTACCCGAGGGGTCGCGCCCCGGTTCGGGTTCCACATCAGGGTCGTGTCGATAATCGCCTTGGAGTTGAGGGGGACGAGCTTCCCGCCCGAGGTCTGGACCGCATAGGTTCCGCCGACGTTCGCCGCGTTCCAGGGGTTCCCCGAGCCGCCGGTCGCGTTCGCGAGGTCCGTGAACACAACGGCGATTCCTGCGGGTCCGGTCGTCCGTCCGCCGTCGTCGTTGAAGCTGATGAACTGGGAGCGAACCTCGATGAAAACCGTCGAGGCGGGATTGCTCGTGAAAGTCACGAAGTCCGCCGAAAGCGGCACGACCACGAGGCCGTCGCTCGTTGAGGCAAGCCAATCCGTGTACTGGCCGAGGTTGTCTCCTGCGCCGATTACCCGGAACGCGCCGTTGTTATCGCGCGAGTTCACGTCGCCGTAGACAACGATGTAAACCTGGGAGGACGCGCCCGTGCGGTCGCGACCGCCGTCGGTGAGCATGTCCTCTAGGGTGCGGGTGTTGTTGAGGAGTACCTGGCCCGTGTAGGTCGTCCAGTCGAAACCGGGAACCCGGATCTGGTACGGGTTGCCGGGAACCGCAGGGTTGATGAAGTTCGCACTCGTCCCGGCGATGCCCGAGAAGGCGAGCGACGGGTTCAGCAAGCCCCCGAGGACGATAAACGGCTTCTCAAAGTTGAACGCCTGCAACGGGTACATCGGACCCGGATGCTCCGTGGTCGTTTCCCCGGTTACGGCGGGAGTCGTGATCCGAGCAGCACGGTAGCCGTTGTCCTTCTGCGGGTTCGCGGGCGCGACGCTGGGGAACGGGCCGGAGCTTCCGCCGAAGAATCGGACGCGCCACGGATGCTGACGTCCGAGGTCGGGATCGTCGTTGTTCGTCAGCCACATTTCCGCCGGGGAGACGAACCGGACTGCTTTCGGGTTCGGGGAGCCGGTAAACCCAGCGTAGGCCCCGCTCACCCCGTCCGCGCCGCTGACGTGGACGAAGATGACCGAGCCGTTCGTCCAACCGTTCGTGGCGTTGTTGTTCAGGAAGCCGCTAGGCTGGAAGTCGGCCCCGACCGTCCAGTTCGACGCAACCGTTACGTCGAACGTCGTCGAGGTGAAGCCCCCGGCGATGTTCGCGTTCGGATCGACGATCACGGTCACGTCGCCCTGGGTCGCCGCCGAGTCCGACCAGATCGTTCGGATACCGTCGGGGCCGTCGGTGAGCGTCGTGTAGTTCGGTGCCGTCGTCGGACCGGCCTGGAGGTAGGAGACTTCCGTAGTGCGGACGCCGATGGTATCGCCGCCGGTCCCGGCCTTCTTGAACGTGGACTTGAGCTTGCCCTGGGCGAGCGAAGCAACCGCGTGCTGAAGGAGCCGCGTGTAATCCCAGTCCCCGAAGTTCACCGACCGCCGAAGGTCGAGGATGTCGTCGGAGGCGATCTCGTCGGCATAGAGGCCGTCGGGTCGCGAGTTATAGAGGACGACCTTCTCTCCGGCGGCGTGGGGCTTCGACATCGTACCGCCGCGCCCTCGCCCGGAGGTGACTCCGGGAACGGGGATGACGACGTTGACGAAGCTCGGCGGGCCGAGGGTGACGCCGTTGATGGCGATGATTTCTTGGTCGAGGCCCTCGCCGATTACCAGGAACCGGGGCGTCGTCGCAAGAAGGCCAGGGTCTTCCAAGCCGGACCCTGACAGGTTAGACACGCCCACGAGGCCGGTCGTCGTCGCGGAGATCGCGCTCGTCAGGGTCGCCTGGAGCAGAACAACCGCTCCGTCCCGAGGATCCGGTAGCCCCGACGCCGACGGGGTACGTTCGGTAGCGCCGTTCTGGTTCGGGTTGCCGCTCGTCGCCGTCGCCGTGAAAGCAGCGGAGTTGCGCCGGAACACGCCGCAGATCGGAATCGCGTAGACGTAACCGTCGATTGTTCCGAGGGCGTTCGCCGAGTTCCCGTCGCCCGCCCTCCAGAGAGACGGGTCCCCGAGTTCGTCGCGCATGTTCGCGAAGGCGAACCCGCCGACTGGAGCCGAGGCGGTGCCTTGGCCGAGTACGTTCGGGTCCGTCATCCCGTCCGGGTACGTCGTCAGGTCTACGCTCGACCCGAAGCCGACCCCGGAACCGACTACTCGGATGCGATACTGAAGCTGAACCCGCTCGGTCGTCTCGAAACCGATGGCGGGGTCTTCAAGGTCGTCAGGGACGTTCGTCGCACCAAACTCGACGTTGCCGTACTTCCAGAGTTCCGAGGCGTTGGGCTTGTTCGCCGTCGAGGGGTTCGGCGCTACGAGCGTCCGCCACGCTTCCAAGAACACGAAGTCAGTACGGGCATCCGTCGAGGGCGGCGGATAGAGCCGGACTCGATTCGCTACGCCCCCGGCATCGTCCGTACCGGCGACGGGTACTACCCACCCGTTCACAAGGGCGAGCAGAACGGGCGAGTTCTCCTCGTCGCCGTCTACTACGGCGGGGTTGCCGATGGTGAACAGGTTATTGTAGAGCGGGTCGGTCCCGTAGTCCTCGCGGGCGCGGGTCGGGTCGAGCAGGAACCCCGAGTGGACTTGGGACCGGACGACGTTCGACAGGTTCTCCCAATCGACCTGACTCATCAGGTTCAGTTCCGAGTCGAGCGGCGGCTTGTCCGCTTGCCACACGACGCCGTTGAACTGACGGGCGATGGCCGACAGCGTTCGGGAAACTCCGGGACCCCAGTTCTCAGCCATGAATCATCGCCTCAGTAGAGGATAGCGTAGGAAGCAAGGTACCGCTTCGCTACGGTCGAGGTGTTGAAAAACGCGAGGCGGATCTTGTCGCCGGGGTCGCACACGGCACACGGTCGAAGCCGCGACACGAGCGTGTAGCCCGCGCCGTCGCTGGCCGACAAGTAGACCTGGAAGTCGGCGGGGCTCTGGTCGATCTCGACGAGTCCCTTGGTCGCGGGGGTGTTCGCCCCTGACGAGGGGCCGTCGTAATCCATCACGTCCGGCGAGACTGCGTACTCGTGGATCTTCCAGTAGACGAGGAATTCGCTCTTGGGAACCGGGAGCGTGATCGTATCGGTGATCAGGACGCCGGGACGGGGCGTAACGGTCGTCCCGTTCTGGGCGAGAACCGCCGTCGCGTTCGGGGCGAAGCTGATCTGGGCGCGAGTAGCGAACCCGCCGAGCGCCGCCGGAAGCGAAGCCGTCGAGTCGAGCAATCCCGCGTCCGCCGACGAGAGCAGCGCGTTGTATTGGACCGAGCTGTAGGAGGGGAACCTGTCGAGAAGGTTCTGGAAGATCGCCGGAACGACGTTCGCGGGGGTCGGACCCGAGAGCCGGGACGAGAAGCCAATCGGCGGAGGGTTCACCCCCTCTGGGATCTCAACGTAGAACTTTCCGTTTACCGGGACCGGAGGCGAACCGACCGAAGGCGTGGGGGCCACCTGGACGATTACCGATTCAGGTTCCGGGAACGGACCGAGTACGGGGAAGCGGTTGATGTCGGCGTAGATTCTCATCCGGGGTTCCCGTCTACTTTACGCGGGGATAGCCGTTCAAGCGTTAGGGTGGTCTTCAACGGCTTCTTCGGGGGGATTATTCAACGCGGGAGCCGGGGCGGGCGTAGGAGCCGGGGCGGGAGCCGGGGCGGGAGCCGCCGGGGGAAGGGACGAGCCGTTGGATCCGAGGCGACCGGGGAGGTTACGCTTGATCTGCTGATAGATGTAGTCGGCGAACTGCCCGATGGCTGCACCCCATAGCGCGTAGATCGTCCAATCGTGACCTCCCTTGCCTTCGGCGTAGGAGGTGAGGATGTCGGGACGCAACGGCACGAGCGTCGCCAATAACGCTCCGACGAGAATAGGCAGAAGCGGGAGCAGGCCCCTCGTAATGAGGGCGTTGCCCTTGCGAATCTCCTTGCCGACGTGGTGGGCCTTCGCGCCGGGGGCGTCCGAGCTACGGCGAGCCGGGGAAGTCCCGTACACGGTGTCGATGCCCGTCTTGACGGCTTGGACGATGCCGCTCACGGCGACCGCCAAGAGCAAGCTCTGCCACGAGTAGAACACGTCGATGGGGTTCATGGCGCGTCTCCTCAGAAGTTACGGGGGCCGGGGTCATTGAAGCGAATGATAATCGCGTGAACCTCGTCACCTGGTGACGAGTTGTTGTTTCTAACCGTCAACCAGTAATCCCGATTACCAAGAACTGTGTGACCGCCCCCTAGAGAAGCCGCCATCGAAAGTTGTTGCCATCCCGTCGCTGCTGTGGCTGTGACAGAAGCGATAGTGGTTATGGGGAGCGGGGGGGCTCCGGGAAAAATCGCACTGGAAAAAGAGTTCAACAGAGTCGCTTGAAAACCACCGCTCGATGGAATTCCTAGAGCCGCAACATCTACCCATAGCTCGATGTCGGTAATGCGAATCCCTCGCCGAAGAATCCCGTTCAAGTCCAAAACAGTCGAGGCGTTGATACTTTGCCCCACGATGTATCGAGCAGTAGTATCGCTTCCGGCACCTCTGTCCCAAGAGGAGAACCCCCCACGCATACCGTAAGCCGCCATCTGACCTACGAAAGAAACCACGATTTCTCGGGACGGATTCGGCGTCGGATACAGGAACGCGCCCGACGTGACGCTCGTGGCATCTACCGTCGAGGTATCCGTCCCGTCGCTAACCGTACAAGCGAAGGGGCCAAGTTGCCCGCTGTTCAAACCTCCGTCAGAGGCTGTAAGGACTCCCGCTGGACTTGCGGCAACTCTCAACAAGTTGGCGGCATCGTAAACTTCAATCGCGTTGGCCGGACCGGATACTTGGATGGTTGCGCCTCGACCCGACCCGGAATTCTTGATGTCGAGAGCGTCTCCAGTCGCCCCGGCGTTCGCCACCGAAACCAAAAGACCCGTCGCCGCCGTCGCTCCCGTAAGAGAAATTTGGGCACCGTTCGCGGTACCCACCGTTCCAGAGTGGACAATATCTAGCGCCCCGAAAGTGCCGTTGTGCAAAATCGAAACGCCGTATCCCGCTGAAGCTACGTCCGTCATAGTGACGCGAAGCCCGTAAGCCGAGGTCGCCGCGCCTTGGTCGATGGAAATACCGTCGGCTCCGACGAGCGTACCGAGATGAGATACGGCGATTCCCGCCCCCTCGCCGGAAGTTTGGATAGCGAGAGCGTCCCCGGAGGTGTTCGCATTCATCCCGATGTCGAGCCCGGAACCCGTGGTCGAGGGAACAGTCGGACTCCTTTGAATTTGCAGAGTGCCGGTGGGATCCGTGTTGTTACGGATGCGAACCGACCCCACCGCCGCCGTTACGTCGATAGTGCGTCCAGCTTCGTAGGCTTTCTGAAGCGTCGTGCGGGGCTCGATGGATACTGACCCGTCTGCCCCGAAGGTCACGTCCGCGCCTTTGAACGAGAGCGCCGAGATTCGCTTCGACGAGCCCCGGACCGTGTCTGCCGAGGCCGAGGTCGGAGCGAACGACCGGAGCGACCGTTGGAGGACAATCTTCGTGTCGCCGGTAATCGTGTAAGCCGGAGCCGGACCCGAAATCCCGTCTAGTTGGACGGTGCCCGCGAGTGACGTGGATTGGTAGTAGTAGGGTCCGACGCGGGGGGTCGTTAGCGCCCCGCCGGTCGCATCCACGAGGAAGAAGAACCCCGAGGGTGGAATGTCCGTGAGGCTCGCTAGGTCCGTGAGGAGCGACCCCGGAGGGGTGAACGCTCCGGGTGCCGTCAAGCAATCGGTGATGATCCGACGCCCGTACACGTCAGCAAGGTCATCTTCGCCGAAGCCCACCTCGATGGACTTGAGGCTCGACGCCGTGACGCGGATGCCGTCGCCGGTTTGATCTTCCTCCATCGAGTAGGGAACGCACGCCGCGAAGAGAACGATCTCTCGGCGGGGGTTGTTGGGAGCGGTAAACGGGGCGGTAGTCGGAGCGACCTGACAATACGAGGCTCCCGCGTCCGGCGTCTCTGACAGGTACGCAACGCCCGCCGAGTAGTCCGTCTCGATGTACTGACGGGACGTGGGGTTCGCCGTAAGCTGTACGTCCTCTGAATCGAGAGGCTGGTCGAAGTCAGGGACGGCGTCCGGCCCTAGTACGGGGTCTACCTTGGCCGGGAAGTAGACCGCCCGGAACCCGAGGTCGAGGAGGTTGCCGGGGTTCTCTCCCGGCTTGGTGTTGAAGATCGCCCGATCCGGCTTCGACGCCGGGACCGCGTTGCCTCCCGAGGTATCCCGGTACGCGATAGACGGACCCGCCGTGCGGGGGTCGATGAGGTTCGTGAGCCGAGCCGCTGCGAGCTTTTGGTAGTTGAGAGCCGCGCCAAAGAACACCGAAGAGATGTCCTCAAAGAACTGAACCCGCACGTCCACCGAGCCGGGACCCGAATCGTAGGGGCCGTTGCCCCAGAACACCGATCCCGTGTCGGGGTCTACTTCCGGGACGCGACGCAACGTGAGACTTACGGGACCCGCGCCTGCTGTCTTGGTGATGTAGAAGTATCCGAGGCAGTTAGCGTTCGACCCGTTCGCCAGCGCGCTGGTAGACGCCCTCGTCACCCCGTACACCCGCACAATCGGAGGCAACGGGGTAGGGGCCGAAGAGACGTTCACGACCCACTTGGCCGGGTCTCCGACCGCCGCCGGGTCAATCGTCCCACCGACCTCCGCGACAGGACGGGGGACCGGAAGCGGGTTCGCCCCGCCGTAATCAGAGGCTTGACCCGCTGGGAGCGCCCCCGCTACGTCGAATCCGCCGCCGAGCCAAGAACCCGCACCCGCGTTGTACGGGGGGTTGTACTCGGAGGTCGCTGATACCTCCGGGGGCAAGAACACGAAGATGCGGTTCGCCTGTTGTTGACCGTTGACGGGAGCCGGGAGCGCCGCGAGGCGGGTGACCTTGGGCCGGATGAGGGTGATCGCCCTGCATGAGGGGCTCGCCGGGACGCCAAAGTAGTCCGAGATCCGCTTCTCACTCCGAAGAGTGATGTCGAAAGCATTGTAGCCGTCTACGCGGAACAACTCGTAGGAATCTCGGTAGTCCGACGACGTAATCGGGCTCCGGAGCGCCGTCAAAGCGCCCGTAAAGTTCTCGCCCGTGAACGTAAAGAGAACGTAAAGACCACCTTCCAAGTCGAAGTTGGCGCTGAGGTTGTAAGCGGCTTGAACTGACGCCGGAGCCCCGCCGAGCGGGTTCGGCCCCGCAACGAGCGTGAGCACGTCGTTCGCACCCGCCGTGTTGATGTTCCATTGCCAATCGCAGTAGGGCGACTTGAGCGTCGGGCCGACGACCTCCCACGAGATCGGGTGCCCGAGGAGCGCCCCGCCCTTGCCGCCGAAGCGGTTGGTGTTCCAGTTGTACGGGACGAAATCAACGTCGGGGACTCCCGGTAGGCCGGGGGTCGTCTCAAACGAGTTGCGCGACGGGGCGGTCGCCCCAAGTTGAACCCCGTCCGGCGTCACTGATGAGAACGGATACCCGGAAGAGGCGACCCACGATCCGAGCCCGCCCTGCACGACCGGGGCGCTGAAGACTTGGCCCGATTGCACGGCGTCCCGGCGGGAGAGCGGCTCGTTCGATGCCGCGACCGACGCGGAGGTGGTGATCGCTTGCTGAAACGCCTTCTTGAGTTGGTCGATGTCGGTCATGTACCCTGGCTCGCGTAGCGTAGAGGTGCGCCTACCTCGCGGGGGGATAGGGGCGATACCGTTTCGGATCGCGATAGCGTAAAGGGAGAGCGATGAGTGAGAACCCCCCGCGCCTACTCCTGGAGCTAGTGCCCGCGCCCAACTGGGGATGGAACCTCCGGTCGGAGCTTTCCAAGAAAGAGTGGGACGAAGTACGCCGCGTCGTCTACGAGCGCGCCGGTC
>Ga0172373_10009258_pt1 | contig 12274 bp, 10 predicted proteins | sample Lak10m_2_FD_114546 | JGI IMG/M metagenome (GOLD analysis project Ga0172373, IMG submission 114546) | Freshwater microbial communities from Kabuno Bay, South-Kivu, Congo - kab_092012_10m | ecosystem: Environmental > Aquatic > Freshwater > Lake | place: Democratic Republic of the Congo... | reverse complement strand
GGTGCTATCAGGATATTGTTGTAATTGTTCTTCTAAAAATTCAGTTAAATGCGCTAACAATTCATCTTCAGTGATATAGCCTGTCGCACCGATGGCATTAATAATCCCAAACAAAGTATTGCCGAAGAAATAATAACTAAAACGTTCATCAACAAAATCTTTCGGACCTACCGCAAAGGCTTTTTCTTTCAGTTCAGGTAGCGCTTGTAGAATTTCAGTCGCAAACTCTTCAATATAATAAAAACCTTGGTTATCACGTAGCCATAAAGTTTTTGGGAAATGATTTTCGAGTTCCAATAATACATTTTGTTGATGTGACTCAAATGCCATACCAAAACGATGGTATAGATACATCAAGGGTTGCAAACTGACTTCGAGGAAACGAGTAAACCAATCTAAAGCAATCTCTGAAAAATCCATCTCAGGATGAGCTTTTGAAATCTTGGCAAATAATGCGTTAAAACGATTTAAAGATTTGCTTGGATGATCCTGACACAAGGATGCAATACAAGTGACTTGCTGTTGAGGATGGAAAGGCTGATCTCTAAAAATGCAGATACTTTCATTAACCACTTCATCATCAATTTTCAAGGCGATCCAAGCTGGGTCATTGACTGCCTTTAAACTTGGACATTTTTTTAGAATATTCTGACCAAACTCACTGTGCCACAGACGATGTGTTAATTCACCACGATGACACTCTTTGGCTAAATTGACTCGAATAGAATTGGTAATCATCACAGAAAGAGATGGCTTCACCATCCACGGAGCGTTGAAGCTTGCCAATGTACGAATGGATGTTGTTGGAGAGAATTGCCAGCCACGTAAACCTAAATCAATCAATTGCCCTGTTTGCTTCAATCGTTCAAACCAAGCTTTACCCTGTAAATAACGAGCTTGCCAAGGATGCAATGGGAGTAATTTATATTCGCTATGGGTTTTAACTAGATTGAGATCATTTTCAGATAAATACCACTGTAATGCCGTTTTTAATTGCGCTGAAATAGTTTCATCAGTCGCACTACCTTCCGCAATGTAATCTTGGTGCACTAGCCAGTAGTGAAGTTGTGTCTTACCTTTGTGTTCAGGTGAAAACTTTAGCCAATCCTCATGCACAAAACCTGTTCTACTTTTCGGCGCTGGGTGCATGCTATGCCCCAAAATCAATGCCTGTTCAGTTTCAATAAAGCTTTGACCAGCTTTAACCAAGTCATCAAAATCAGCTTCACGTTGTATTAAAAACTGTTGCAATGCATCACGGCTTTGAATCCACTTCTCTACTAAAGAAGCAGCATCCAAAGGTAAAGACGATTCAGAAACTAGTTCTTCAAGTAACAACCCAACGATTGCAACTGGACTAAATGATTTTGGCTTACCTGAAATTACGATTTGAGGAAGATTAGCTAACCGATGTCTACCAACTCGGCTGACATAAGATAATGGGAAATCACATTGAGCATGAATAGAATTAATCGGAATAGATAATAGCGTCAAACCTTGGCTAAACGCTTGTTGTTGCGGACTTTGCTGTGTTTTATTAAGCAAGTGACCTTTGCCAGTTTCTTGCGTATATGCGTTGACGAAATGTTGTATCGCCAACCGATTGGCAAGTGATTGCATCTGTCGGTATCCTCTATAAAGAGAGAGTTAGTTTTTTTTCGAATGTTTGAGCTCAAAACACTTCTCAAATACAGCAACGACTGCATATAAGATTAAAGTAATGATAATAATTATCATTTATAATAGCAATTACAATATTTTCTTTCAGTTTAACTAGACAAAGCATTGATTAATATAGATTAAATAAAAAAATAGATGATTGTAGATACAAAAGATAATAATTCTCATTATTATATATTCTAATGAGAATCTGAAATTTTATTGTTTTAGTAGATTGAAACATTAAAGCATAAGCAATAGATGTCAGATAAGGTCCCTAACTATCCAATAGATCAGAGAAAGTTGCATTTAATAACTTTGCTAGATCATTAGGATCTAAACCAATATCTAGCCCTCTTTTCCCACCGCTGACATATATTTTATTAAATGTCTGAGCCGTCGCATCAATGACGGTTTTTAGACGTTTCTTCTGCCCTAATGGACTAATTCCACCAACTAAATAACCAGTCAAACGTTCAGCATCTTTAGGATTTGCCATTTGTAATTTCTTACATCCCACCGCTGCTGCAACTTTTTTTAAATTGAGTTGATGGTTTACAGGTAAGATCGCAATAAAATAATTTTTTTCATCTGTGACCATTAATGTTTTGAAGACTTCTTCTACACGTAAATTGAGTTTTTCAGCAGCTTCTAAACCAAAACTCTTCGCGTTAGCATCATGTTCATATTCATGAATAGAGAATGCTATTTTATTTTTTTCCAATAACTTACAAGCTGGTGTCATTTGATATCTAGGTTATTTCGATGATTCTTAAGTTTGACAAGTGTAGCATTTTAAAAAAAATATTTTCAATTTGCTTAGGCTATTTTGAATAGTGTTCTTGATAATTATTTTTCAAACCTTATATAAAGACTGAATGCAATTGAGAAAGGCGCAAAAACTTCATGAGTTATAAACATAATAATCTGATGGCGATGCGTCAAAGCTACTGGGATGATGAATCTTCTTCTACCGTTCAAGCTGAAAAGCAATTTCTCCGTGATACTTTGGTTGAAGAAGGTATTTTCGAGAATGCGACTTTAGACGACACCAAGTACTTTTTCTTCACATTACCCAGTATTATTATCGTGAAAGCTCATGCTTTAGGTTTTCATCATAGTATTGTCAAACGTATGTTGATTAAGCATATACATACAAACCGAGCAGCTCTAATGCGTAAATCAGCCCTTAAAATTCAGTTTAAAATTTAGTACATATGTATAAATAGCTGACTTAAGCGATCTCCAATTTGCTTAGGCTATTTAGATATTGTTGACTTAAATCACAAATTTAGACTGATAATTCAAGCGATTGAACTATTTTAATACGTTCAAACGCTGTAATATCCACTACAATTTAACTCTCGGCTTTCCTCCCCCTCCGATTTCAGCATAGGATTTTTCTTTCATGTCAGATCAGAACGATAAGCTCAAGAATCTAAAAACCTCGTCTGTGGATCGTCGCTTATCTATTGCAAAAGCTTCTTTACTTGCTGGAACTCGTTGGGCAACTGCAAGTGCTACCTCTATGTTTTCTAGTGAGGAAGAAAAAGAGAAGAAACGTAAAAAAGCGATGGCTGATCAAGCCCATTATTTGGTCTCTGAAATTGGAAAATTAAAAGGTTCAATTGTTAAAATTGGACAAATGATGGCTTTATATGGTGAACATTTCTTACCAGAAGAAATCACTCAAGCACTCAATACGCTGAATAATCAAACTGTTGCTTTAGCATGGCCTGCAATCAAAGCGCACTTGCATGAGCAACTAGGTTCGAAACTCAATGATCTAACGATTGATCATGAGCCAATCGGTACTGCATCATTGGCACAAGTTCACCGTGCAATTCGTAAATCTGATGGTTTAGAAGTTGTATTGAAGATTCAATACCCTGGTGTTGCAGAAGCGATTGATTCTGACATGAATCTTTTCAAAAACATGCTGAAACTCACACGAATGGTTCCTCAAACACGTGAGTTCGACCAGTGGTTTGATGAAGTTCGTGAAATGATGCACCGTGAAGTGAATTATGACATTGAGGCAGCGACAACTCGACGTTTCGCAGAACGCTTGAAAGATGACCCGCGTTATATTGTTCCACAAATTGTTGATGAGTTCTGTGCTGACAAAGTTCTGTGTATGACATTTGAGCGTGGAGTACCTATCAACAGCCCTGTTATGCTTTCTTTACCTCAAGAGCGCCGTAATCAACTTGGTGAAGCTTCACTAGAAATTGCAGTACGTGAGCTGTTCGAATGGGGTGAGATGCAAACTGATCCTAATTTTGGTAATTACCTTGTCCGCTTAGGCAATGGTGATGATGTAAAGGATAAGATTGTATTGCTCGACTTTGGTGCAATTCGCCAATTTGATGACAATCTACTTTCTGTCGCACGTAATCTTATTCATGCAGGATATGATCATGACAAAACTGCTATGGTTAAAGCGATGACAGGTTATGAATTTTTTGATTCGATGCCTGAAAGTGTAAAACCAGGTATGGCGGATGTGTTTTTAATTGCGACCGAAGCTTTTAGTAACCCAAGCAACAATCCTGATATGCCTGCTGGTGTGATGGATGAACAAGATCGTTATGATTGGAAAAAAAGCCAACTACATAGTCGCGTAATGCAACAAGCTGCTCAGTCTATGGCTTCTCGTTATTTCTCAGTCCCTCCTAAAGAATTTATGTTTATTAGCCGTAAGTTCATTGGTGCTTATACCTTCATGACAGTGATCGAGGCGAAGACAAATGTTCGCAAAATGATTCGTCAATTTGCATAAACCAAATTAATTCAGTCATATTGACCAATCTGCTCTGTCAGTTTGGTCAATTTTTTTTTGCTATAATTTTCTTTCATTTTTTTAAATTATTTAAAAACATAGACTTACCTATCTTTATTCACTTAATTAATCCTTTATCTTTCTAATATTGACACGTCAAAGAAGACATAGTTTTTTTAGCTTTAGCATGTGAGCATAAATTCACAATCATCCTCTAGGATAAAATCATGTCAAATATGATGAATAAGGCTCAAGGTCTCGGGCTATCACTGATCACTAAAATCGCAGGAAGCGAAGTGCTCGATCAACTCAAATTAAGAAAGTTTGTAGAAAAGTCTCTATAACAAGGTTCAAAAACTGGTTTTAAAGTTCTAACAAAAACTCAGAAAGCTTTTAAACCGCAATCAATTGACAAACAACGTTTACCAAATCAAGTTAATAAAAATCTATTTGATTTAGGATTGACTGAAGAGCAACAAATGACATCAGATGCGATGTCACAATTTGCTCAGGAAGTGCTTTACAATTTAGCGCATGATGCAGATCACCATGCACAATTCCCAGAAGAACTTTGGCAGCATTTGGTTGATTTAGGCTTGAACTACTATGCATTACCTGAGGCTTTAGGTGGTGTTGCCGCAGAACAAAATATTGTCAGTAATATCCTAATTGCTGAAAACTTAGCTAAAGGTGATTTCAGTCTTACAGCTGGATTATTAAGCACATTCAGCGTGATCAATGCCATCACTAGTTGGGGATCAACACAAGTACAAAGTATGTATTTGTCTTGCTTTGCTGAAGACACAGATATTACAGCGACATTTGCATTTCAAGAAGCGACCCCTGCATTTAATCCATACCAATTAAAAACGAAAGCCACTGAACAAAATGGTCAGTTCTATATCACAGGTGAAAAGACTTTAGTCGTTTTAGGTGATACTGCTGATGTCTTCCTTGTCAGTGCAGAATATAACGGTCAACCTGATATTTTTGTCGTGCAATGTGATGAAAGCATTGCCATCAAATCAAATCCAGCGATGGGTCTAAAAGCTGCTGAAACTGCTACCTTACAGTTCAATCAAACTCCAGCTTTACGCTTAGGTGATGCTGATTTCGATTACACAGCATTTGTAAATCTTGGTAACTTGATGTGGTGTGCGATGGCTGTAGGTACATGCGAGGCGATCAAAGCATACTGCATCAAATATGCAAATGAACGTACAGCTTTCGGTGAGCCTATTTCTCATCGCCAAAGTGTTGCCTTCATGATTGCTGATATGGCTATTGAAATTGATGCAATGCGCATGTTGGTGCTCAATGCAGCGAGCTTAGCTGAAGCGGGTCAACCATTTCATCGTGAAGCTTACCTTGCAAGACTTTTGTGCGCTGAAAAATCTATGAAAATCAGTACGGATGGTGTACAGATCCTAGGTGGACATGGTTTTACCAAAGAACACCCTGTTGAACGTTGGTATCGTGATTTGCGTGCTACCGCAATCTTACATTCTGGCTTACATGCTTAATTGATCATTCGAGGATATTACAATGAATTTACAAAATCCTAAAAAATTCAAAATGATGGTCGATCAGGCACATGAAGTTGCTTTGAATGTGTTGCGCCCAATTTCAAGAAAGTATGACAAAGCCGAACATGCCTATCCAAAAGAATTGGATATGTTGGCATCATTAATTGATGGCATGAATGAAGGTGGTGAAGGAATAAATGCAGGTGCTGCTGTTGGCAAACGTGGAGAAACTGAGTCAGGTAACAAAAACGGCAATAATATGTCGACTGCACTCGGTATTATCGAAATGTGCTATGGCGATACGGGTTTATTGTTAAGTATGCCTCGCCAAGGCTTGGGTAACTCTGCTATTGCGGCAGTAGCAAATGACGAGCAACTTGAACGTTTTAAAGGGACTTGGGCAGCCATGGCAATTACTGAACCAGGTTGTGGTTCGGACTCAGCTGCTATTCGTACAACTGCAACTCAAGATGGTGATGAATACATCTTAAATGGCGAAAAAATCTTTGTCACTTCAGGTGATCGTGCCGATTCAGTTGTAGTTTGGGCAACACTAGATAAAAAGCTTGGTCGTGCAGCTATAAAATCCTTTGTTGTACCCAAAGGTACGCCAGGAATGAAAGTTGAACGTTTGGAGCATAAACTAGGAATTAAAGCATCAGATACTGCTGTCATTAGTTTCATAGACTGTCGTGTTCCTGCTGCCAATCTATTAGGTAATCCTGAGATAGATGTTGCAAAGGGTTTTGCTGGAGTTATGGAAACCTTTGATAATACCCGACCTCTCGTTGCAGCAATGGCGATTGGTTGTGCCAAAGCATCACTCGAACGTATCAAAGAAATCTTCAAAGATCAGCTTGATCCAGACTATAAAACACCTTATTTACAAACCTCAAACTTAGCTGCGCAAATCTATCGGATGGAAGCTGAATGGGAAGCTGCTCGCCTGCTTATGGTTAAATCCACATGGATGGCAGACAACAAAAAACCAAACTCAAAAGAAGCTTCTATTGCCAAAGCTAAAGCTGGTCGTGTTGGTAATGAAATCACGCTCAAATGTGTAGAACTTGCTGCAAGTGTAGGTTATGGTGAAGATGAATTACTGGAAAAATGGGCACGTGACTCAAAAATTCTAGATATTTTTGAAGGTACTCAACAGATTCAGCAATTGATCATCGCACGTCGAGAATTGGGTAAATCATCGAGCGAATTGAAATAATTTGGCTTAATTCGAAAACTAATAAAAAGGACGTTAAATTAACGTCCTTTTTTGAAATATAATTCTCGTTTATCTCATCGTCACAAACTCTTCCGCAGAAGTCGGATGAATTGCAACGGTATTATCAAAATCTCTTTTTGTTGCCCCCATTTTCAAAGCGACTGCAAAACCTTGTAGTATTTCATCCATGCCAAAACCTACACCATGGATACCCACAATTTTTTCCTCTTCACCAACACAAACCAATTTCATTTTGGTTGGCTGGCGATGCTGTGTAATTGCACTATACATAGCGGTAAAAGAAGAATTATAAACTTTTACTGACTGCTCTCCGTACTGCTCAATCGCTTCTTGTTCTGTAATACCAACAGTTCCTATCGGTGGATGACTAAACACCACTGTTGGAATATTTTCATAATCTAGATATTCATTTGGTTTATTGTTAAATAACCGTTCAGATAGTCTCCGACCTGCAGCAACAGCAACAGGTGTGAGTTCCATTTTCCCAGTAATATCACCAACAGCATAAATCCCTTTCTGAGTTGTATTTTGGAATTTATCAACTTCAATATAACCACGATCGTTCAACTGAACATTGGCTTTATCTAAATTTAGATTTGCTGTATGTGGCTCGCGTCCAGTCGCCCAAATTAGGCAATCGACTTTATGCACCTCACCATTTTCGAGATGTAAATTAACTGAACCATCGATATTTTTAGTCACTTTTTGGGGAATAGCTTGTGTATGAATTTTCACGCCATCAGCTTGCATTACCTCAACCAGAGTTTCACTTAAGAACTGATCAAATCTTCTCACAGGCAAATCTTTTCTAATAAACAATCCAACTTGTGAGCCTAATGCATTTAATACTCCTGCAAGCTCAACTGCAATATATCCTGAACCAATAACTGCTGTTGTTTTTGGTAAAGCACTGAGTTCAAAAAAGCCATTGGAATCAATTCCATATTCAACACCTTCAATCTTAGGCAATAATGGCTGTGTGCCTGTTGCAATCAATATATGATCAGCAGTGAAAATTTCACCGTTTACTTCAATTGTATTTTGATTTACAAATTGGGCAGCACCTTGTATCAAATCTACATTATTTTTACTTAGGCTATTTTGATATGACTGATGAATTCGATCTATATAGGCTTGTCTGTTTTTAACCAAAGTTTGCCAATTAAAAGATTCTATTTGGGCATTAAATCCATAATCTTCAGCATATTTATGGATCGATTCAGCGATATGTGCTGCATACCACATTACTTTCTTGGGTACACAACCGACATTTACACATGTTCCACCAATTTCAGACCTTTCAATCAAGGCACATTTCATTCCATACATTGCCGCTCGATTGACTGATGCAATACCACCACTCCCACCACCAATAGCAATATAATCATAATGTTTTGTCATGTTTGCCTCTTAAATAATCAGAAATTCTTTTTAAAGTTAAATATCTAAATAGATATACAGTATAAAAAATATAAAGCCTTTGTTTTTAATGGTTTTAATACAAGAAAATAAAAAAGCACCAATCATCTCTGATTGGTGCTTCTGCTTTGGGAGCAGCTTTTCAGCTTATTCCGTAGTTACAGTCTCTAAAGATGCTTGCTCAAGCGATTGATCAACGACACCAAACTTCTTGAAGATTTTCGCACGACGTTTAGGATAAATGTTCGCTTTGTTTAAATCACCTTTGTAGTGATCAACAACACGTTTATCCATCATTTTGAACCATAGAGGTGGAATGAGTGCTGGTAATAGCATACTTGCATAACCACTTGGCAATTCTGGCGCTTCGTCGAAATGACGCAATGCTTGGAATGGACGTGTTGGATACGCATGATGGTCTGAATGACGCTGTAATTGATACAAGAATAAGTTCGTTACGATATTATTGTTGTTCCAGCTATGCTCAGGCATAGTACGTTGATACTTACCATTTGCATCTTTTTGACGTTTCAAACCATAGTGTTCGATGTAGTTAATCACTTCAAACAAACTAATTCCGTAGAATGCTTGAGTCGCTAAATAAGGAATCACGCCTTTGCCGAATATACCAACCATAGAACCATGGAAAGCTGCGCTCATTCCCCAACCTTGAAGCAACTCATTGTCTAATGACCAGAACTCTTTGCCTTTACGTTTTAGACGAGTCGTTTCGATCTCAATCGCAGATTTCAAAGAACCGAAAACTGTACGTGGCCAAAACTCATAGAACGTTTCGCCCATTTGAGAAGATGCTGGATCTTCTGGTGTAGCAGCACGTTTATGGTGACCATAAGGATGTTCAACGCGGAAATGGTTATAACCAGTTGGTACAAGCGCTAAGTGCGATAAAATATGATCAAGACGATCATGCTTATGGCTAAGCTCATGCGCAGTATTGATTGCAATACCGTTGATCGCACCCATTGAGATACCAAGTAAAATTTTATCTAGGAAAGAAGTATCTTTACGACTAGTTAAATAACACGCATAAATGTTTGCAGCATATTGTAAAGGAATGAAAGTTTTAACAAGACGCGCATAGTATGGATCTTGTTCTAGTAACTTCACTTCCTCAGATGTTGGGTTATTTGCATCTTTCCCTACGATAGTATCAATTGCAGGAATCACAATATGAAGTAAGATAGGACCACCTAAGGCAAAGATCTTTTTCAGTGGGCGTGGTGCAAATTGGTAACCACCTAATATCCCAATACCAATTACTGGTAATGCAGGACTAATTGCCCATAAATAACGTTTACGATCCAACTCTAACTTTGATTTTGCTAGAGGCGCAAGTGGCTGCTCTACATTTACTGGCGCATTCATAATCATATCCATGTCTTTGTATATATACATATTTTGATTGAAAATGATTGACATGACAGTAGCAAACGTCCAAAAAACCTATGTCAGCGTCTTTGGCATAATCCACCCTGTTTTTGTCCCTTAAACACATATTGAATTATTAACCCTGCTTCCTATAATCTAACTGAAATATAAAATTATTGTTCTTATGGATGCTTTAAGTAAAATTTTTGATGATATACATCTCAATCGAACCGAATATATCTACTTGAAAACACAAGGAGAATGGTCATTTTTATGTCATGAGCAACCTGCTCTTATCGTCCACATCGTTTTGGTTGGATCTGTTTATATTCAATTAAATTCACAAAATAGTTTAACTGCGAACGCAGGTGAAATTGTCATTATAACCTCTGGAAAGCAACATACTGGAGCTGATAATGCTGTCAGAAAGTTAGTCAATGCTTTAGATATTTCTAATTTGTTTGATGGACATAAAAATGAAGCCATCGAGTTTGGTACAGAATCAGTAGAAAAAAATCTGATACTAACCGTCCGTTGTCAAATGGATACCATTATGGCTCGACCGTTCATGCAAGCCTTGCCAGAAGTCATTCATGTACAACATGGAGAAACAACTGCGCCTGAATGGCTACAAATCGGTTTGCATTTTCTAGCCCTTGAAACACAAAATATTCAAGCAGGTCGAGATATCATTATCGATCATCTTGTAAGTATTTTACTGATCAAATGTATTAGAGACCACATTCAAAATATTTCAACTAAACATGGCTGGCTGAGTGCACTTAATCATCCAGAACTGAGCTATGCTTTAGCATCAATTCATAATCAACCTGAATTAGCATGGACTGTTGAAAGCCTTGCGGAACAATGCTGTATGTCTCGCTCAAAGTTTGCAAGCCTGTTTCATGAGGTGATTGGAGAATCACCCCTTGCCTATCTACAGCAACACCGTATGAGACTCGCAAGCAAGTATTTACGTAAAAGTAACTACTCTATTCAACAAATTGCCAATATGGTGGGATACACGTCTGAAACAGCATTTAGCCAAGCTTTTAAACGTACATATGAATTATCACCCAAACCATATCGCCAAAAATTTTTAGAAAGTTAAGATATAAAAAACAAAAAAGACACCTAAGTGTCTTTTTCAAATTCAATCAGATATAAATCAACGAACAATGCCGCGAGTTGATTTTTCTAATGAATCAATAAAGAGTTGTGCTTCAGGCGTATTTTCAAGAATTTCATCTCGAATTTGCGCAATCGCTTGTTCAGTCGTCAAACCTGATTTATAGATCAACTTATACGCTTCTCTTAAACCTTGTATCGTATTTCTTGACCATCCTTTACGACGCATACCTTCAATATTCATTCCGAATGCATGTGCAGGATTACCTGAAGCCATCACATAAGCAGGTACATCTTTAAGAATAAGCGCCGCACCACCAATCATGCTATACGAATCGATTCGGCAGAACTGATGAATACCAGCATTTCCACCTACGATCACATGATCACCTACATGTACGTGACCCGCTACGCCAACATTATTAGCAAAAATATTATGATTACCAATAACACAATCGTGGGCAATATGGGTATTTACCATTAATAAATTGTGGCTACCAATTTTGGTAATACTTTGATCCTGAACAGTACCTCTGTGTAAGGTACAATGTTCACGAATAGCATTGTGATCGCCTATCTCTAACCATGTCTCTTCGCCTTGATATTTCAAATCTTGGCAAATTTCCCCGATACTCGAAAATTGGAAAATATCATTATTTTTTCCAATTTTAGTAAATCCCCCGACCACAACATGCGAACGTAATTTTGTGCCTGCATCAATAGTTACATTTGGACCAATAATACAATACGGTCCAATTTGTACATCAGATGCAATTTCTGCAGATGCGTCAATAATTGCGGTTGGATGAATTAAATTTTGACTACTCATGTCTGCTCAATTTTCTGATGGGAAATAATAATCTCAGCCGTCGCGGCAATCTTACCGTCAACACTGGCACTACAATTGTACTTGTAAATGCCACGTTTTTGCATAACTAGCTCAGATTTTAAGATAAGCTGATCGCCTGCGACAACTTGTTTCTTAAATCTTATTTTCTCCGCACCTGCAAAAAGGAACAATGAACCTGCTTTTGGCTTCTGATTGGTTAAAACAAAACCTAAAATTCCAGACACTTGAGCGAGAGCCTCAATGATCAAAACACCAGGCATAATTGGATATGTCGGGAAATG
>Ga0172373_10009255_pt1 | contig 12277 bp, 9 predicted proteins | sample Lak10m_2_FD_114546 | JGI IMG/M metagenome (GOLD analysis project Ga0172373, IMG submission 114546) | Freshwater microbial communities from Kabuno Bay, South-Kivu, Congo - kab_092012_10m | ecosystem: Environmental > Aquatic > Freshwater > Lake | place: Democratic Republic of the Congo: South-Kivu... | reverse complement strand
CCCATCAGCAGCGCTTGCCGTCAATAGTGCATTATCACCGGCTTTCGCATTAGCTTTTATAGGAGAAATGCTTGCATTTAAATTACAGCCTGTGTAAAGCGCCGTAATTTCTTGTTGGGTTAAAGCGCGATTGTAAATAGCTATGTCGTCTATTTTGCCATTGAAAGGGTAAGAATAATCTCCTCCAAAAAACAAACTATTATTAGAATTTTTAAGATTACTTACACTCTTGGTATCCATCAACACGCCATTAAAATAAAGTTTATTTTCTAAACCATTTGAAACAATAAGCGCATGATACCATGTATTTGAATTTATGATTTTGGGCGTCCATAAATGACTTTGGGTGTTGATATTGTTATTTGTTACCGCTCCAAAATAACCTTTAATTAATGATTGTTGAGCAATATGCGTACTAAAAACACCGTCATTATTCCAATCATGAGTAATCAACCTCATAGTATTATCAACTACAGAAGCGTTAAACCAAAATGACAAACTAATCGAACCAGTATTTAAGAAAAAATTACTTACAACTATGTTATCATTAACTCCATCAAAACTATAAGCCTTATTGGCAACTCCATTTCTATCTGTTGTTAAAGTGGCGCCATTCACTGTGCCGTGATTTCCATTGCCGGAATAATCTTTGGCATCGCCATCAAAGCCCCAGTAGCCTAGCAACCCATTAGTTGGTACATAGCTTGGCACCGTTTGCGCCATGGTTACAGTAGCCATGCTCATGGCAGCCACCGCACTTAATAAAATTCTCTTCATATTAATTTGTATTGCGCCACTCTGCCCCGCAGCAGCGGTTATCAATAAAATAGCGTGAGACAGTTGCTTTAATTTGGTGTAGTGGGAGTCGAAGCCCATAAAGACAAAGTAAAGCAACGCTCACGCCTTGGCGTAAGCGTTGTGCTTCAACTTTCCTGTCTTGTTTGAAATTTCGACTTTTCTACACCAGGATTGTTAGCAAACGCTAATCGGTTATATTATTACAGTATCGCTTTTTTAATTCATGTATTTGTTTTTATATTCTCTCAAAAATACAATTTTTTGTTTCACAATTTTGTTGCTGGTTAAATTAAGTTGAATCATGTTTAAAGTTCCTAACAAACAACAGCCTGTTAATTATTCATCTACAAAGACCACTGTGCTTTTTATATTCCGATTAATTTAGTTGAATATAATTTTAATGAACGTGTCGAACAAAACTGCTACCCAAAAATTAAAAACTTCTTCATTTACGGTCATCATCAGTCTGGCATTGGTTTTATTCATGCTCGGTCTCTTAGGATTAGTGGTTATTAATGCTAAAAAATTATCCCATCACATCAAAGAAAATATCGGTTTTCAGGTGGTGTTAAAAGATACAACCTCTGAAGCGGAGTTAGATTTACTAAAACAGGAGATTAGTTCTTCAGCATTTGCCAAAAAAGTGGAGTACATCAGCAAAGAATTAGCTGCCAAAAAATTACAGGAAGATTTAGGAGAAGACTTCATCAGTTTTTTAGGCTACAATCCTTTACTTTCATCATTAGATGTAAAATTAAATCCTGAATATGCCAATATCGATAGTTTATCTGGCTTTGAAAAACAACTTATGCAAAGGCATTTTGTAAAAGAAGTCATTTATCATAAAGACATGATTAAACAGGTAAACAGCAATGCTAAAGTGATTAGTATGTATATTTTGATTTTCAGCACTTTACTTTTAATTGTTGCCATTGCTTTAATTAATAACACCATCAGACTTTCTATTTACGCGAAGCGTTTTGTTATCCGAACCATGTATTTGGTAGGTGCTACCCAAGGGTTTATTCGAATGCCATTTATTTTACAAGGTATTCGTCAGGGTATCATTGCCGGTTTATTGGCCGGATTTTTACTGGCTGGATTTCTTGTATTAAGTACCCGCTATATTCCTGAATTATTACAATTACAAGACCCTAATCTGTTAGCCTTGTTATTTGGAGGAATCGTCACACTAGGCATCCTAATATCAGGACTGAGCGTTGCGCTATCGGTAAGTCGTTATTTAAGATTAAAAACAGACGACTTATATTTCTAATTTTTCGTATTGGATAGGTTTCCGCCTTGAGCAATTGTTAGTCCTCGCTTTTGCAAAAAATGTTATCTGGTTACTCCCTCTCTCTTTGGAGAGGGGGTCGGGGGTGAGACTGGTTCTCGATACAAAAATTCAAAGAGGCAGAATTTTCACTCGAACAAACTGTTGGCTAACTTATAAAACAACGTCTATTCATCCTATACTTTCTGCCTCTTTCTGATAGAGTATAATTAAAGGCGTTCGTTTTCTAATACAAACAATTGAATTTGGCAGAGTGTATTTAACAATTGATAATTAGAATGCTTAACTAGTGTTAAATCATCAGCATCAATCATAATATTTTGAATAGGATGTATCGTCTCATGTTTACTTGCAAATTTATTGTAATCATCAATTTGAGTCTTTAAGCTAACTAATAATTTTTCTCCTTCACCGTTGGTATCAAAACTTTCGCCTAAATGACTTTCCTGAATTAAAATATGCTGCTCATCAAAATCTTTAGGAATACGACTCTGTCCAATTTCATCTTTTAATACCAACTCTTTTATTTTAGCACAATTTGATAAAATACCGTCCGAAATCCTAAAAAGCTCAACATGTTGTTTAGATGTATCTCTCGGCATGGTTTGCATATGAGACACCAATTCCTCAAACTGCAAGTAATGTTTTAATTTTGAGCGGTTCACATGCGAACTCGACTTTACATTAGTGAGCGCAAACAGCATACCTCCGGCAGCAATTAAAATAATAGTAGTAATGATGGTGTTAACCTTTGTATCGGGATTTCTGATTCCTGAAAAAAAGTATAAAGGAATAAACACAAATAATAATAAGGCCAACGCAATAAACCACATTAAATTAGCTCCGGGCCAATGCATTATTTTAAACAACGACGAAAGACTGAATAAAATTCCAAATATGGTACCAATAGCAATCATCATTTTATCTTTCAGTGTACTCACTTCTCTTGATTTTAAAACAAATAAAAGCGGCAAAAACACAAAACTAATGGTTATCATGGCGAGCAATAATATAGCACTTGCACCAGGCCAATGCATCATTTTAAAAATTGAACCTGCTATAAATCCAACAACAGAAAATGTTCCGCTATAAATCATTATTTTTTTCATGGTGTAATAGTTTTTATAAGTTAATAATTGGAGTGTTTCTTCTTCAATTTCCCATAAAGCATCTTTATAAAATGTTTTAACGGTTTTTTGATAGAAGTTCTCGAAGTCTCCATTTTCTTCGAGATTGTTTTCAATGACGCAACAAATATGATCTAATAGATTTTGCTGCAGGCTCTCCAACTCAACGCCACGTGCACTAATGTCGTTAAGTATATAGTCTATTTGTTGATCACTAAGTTGGTACATATTATTTTTACCTTTTTGTTACTTCGAGTGCAAAGAAGAAGCGAATCGGGCAGTGTTATCGATACAGAGTAAAGAGATAGTGGATACTCGAACTAACAGCGTATTAGACTGTCTTTGTTTTAATATCCAACAAAAATTTCATTGTTTCCATAAAGTCAGCTAACTCGCTTACTTTTTCTTTAGTTTTATTTTTTCCACTCGGGCTTAAGCTGTAATATTTTCTGACGCGCTTTCCAATAAATTCAGTTTCGGTAGTTACTAATCCATCATTTTCCAAAGCATGGAGCGTTGGGTATAAAGCGCCCTCAGTAATTTGAATTTTATCAAAGGTTAATTCTTTTACCTTTTGTGTTATTTCATAACCATACATTTTTTTATTGTCTGCCAGCAACTTTAATACTATCGTCTTTAAGGTTCCTTTTATTAGCTCTGAAGAGTAAATCATAATATGGTTATTTTATAATTAATACAATTATACATAAGAATCCAATGTATTTGTATATTATGCATTAAATAAATTACAAGTTATTAATTACCAGCACAATAAAAAATAAAACAGTTTATGAGCATATATTAACGAACGTTAAAATTCATACAAATAATCTTTAATTTTAAAAAGTGACAGATGAAACTAATTCTTAATTCTACATTCTTAAATCTTAATTATAAAAGATGTTCTTAATATTTGATACCGAAACTACAGGTTTACCTCGCAGTTATAATGCACCTTTAACAGATTTTGACAACTGGCCACGGATGGTACAGGTAGCTTGGCAACTACATGATGCTCAAGGAAATTTAATAAACAGTCATTCTATTATTATAAAACCAGATGGGTATACTATTCCGTTTAATGCTGTTCAAATACACGGTATTACCAACGAACGCGCCATTGAAGAAGGACATGACTTAAAAACAGTATTACAAAAATTTGTAGATGTTGTAAATCAGGCGAAATATTTGTGCGGACATAATATCGAGTTTGATAATAATATTATTGGAGCTGAATTATTACGTTGTGGTTTTAAAAATTTATTGGCAGATAAGCCTTTTATTGATACAAAAAATGATCAAACCACAGAATTTTGTGCAATTCCAGGTGGACGTGGTGGAAAATATAAATGGCCAACACTGACCGAATTATACTCTAAATTATTTAATAATACATTTGAAGAAGCCCACAACGCAGCCTTTGATGTTTTAGCTACGGGTAAAGTATTTTTCGAAATTATTAAACGCGGCATCACTAAGGTGGCCGAAATTTCATCTGCAGAATTACATACCATTACATACCAAGCTCCTGATTTAGGCCAACTTTACATACATGAACAAAATTGGAAAGAAAGAAAAAATCAGAAAGTAGAAGTTAAAAGTCAGAAGTTAGATGCCGTTGTCACTTCGAGCGAAGTCGAGAAGTCTAAACTAAAATTTTCACATCTTCACAATCACACGCAATTCTCCGTTCTTCAATCAACCAGCGATGTAAAAGAGCTTGTAAACAAAGCCGTATTTTACGGAATGCCCGCAGTTGCAATGACTGATCATGGAAATATGTATGGCGCTTTTCAATTTTGGCAATCCATAGATAAGCATAACAAAAGTGTAAAAGACCACAACGCTGCTATTAGCAAAGGCGAAAAAGAAGGCGATTTACAACATGAACTAAAATGCATTATTGGTTGCGAATTATTTATTTGTAAAGATCACAAAGATAAAACCAAACAAGACAACGGTTTTACTCAAGTTTTTTTAGCAAAAAACAAATTAGGATATCAAAATTTATCCAAGTTAAGTTCAGTTGGTTTAATTGATGGCGCTTACTATGTGCCGCGAATTGATAAGAAATTATTATTACAATATAAAGAGGGATTGATTGCTACAACCGGTTCTTTATCGGCAGAAATTCCAAACTTAATTTTAAATGTTGGAGAAGAGCAAGCTGAAGAGATTTTTGTTTGGTACAAGGAATTATTTGGTGATGATTTTTATGTGGAGTTGAATCGTCATGATTTACAAGAAGAGAATCACGTCAATGATGTATTGCTGCGTTTTGCAGCTAAATACAATGTAAAATACTTTGCAGCAAATAATAATTATTATCTAGATAAAAACGGATTTGATGCTCACGACATTTTATTATGCGTTAAAGACGGTGAAAAAAAATCTACGCCGGTTGGTCGTGGACGCGGTTTTAGATATGGTTTACAGAATAAAGAATTTTATTTTAAATCTCCTAAAGAGATGATAGAATTGTTTGCTGATATGCCTGAAGCCATTGAAACAACGAATGAAATTGTGTCTAAAATCGAACAATTTAAGTTGGGTCGAGATATTTTATTGCCAAAATTTGAAATTGCTCAAGATTTTATCGAAACAAATGCCGAAGAAATTAATGCATCTCATCAACGTATTATTGCTTTAAAAGAAAAAGGTTGGGCTGAAAAAAATTTATCACCCGAAGCTATTGAAGCACAAAAAGCTGAAATGCGCGTCATAGCAGAACAATTTATTTACATGTCTCATTTAACATGGGAAGGCGCTCACAAGCGCTATCCCGACATGCCAGATTCTACAAAAGAACGTATTGCTTTTGAGCTAGCAACCATCGAAAGAATGGGGTATCCGGGTTATTTTTTAATTGTGGCCGACTTCATTTCTAAAGCACGTGAAATGGGTGTAGCAGTTGGTCCCGGTCGTGGTTCGGCGGCCGGTTCAGCTATTGCTTATTGTTTGTGGATCACTAACGTTGACCCTATAAAATTTGACCTCCTCTTTGAGCGTTTCTTAAATCCAGATCGTATTAGCATGCCCGATATTGATATTGACTTTGATGATGAAGGTCGTGATAAAGTCATTAAATACGTTATTGATAAATATGGTTTCAATCAGGTTGCTCAAATTATTACCTATGGTACTATGGGAGGTAAATCTGCTATCCGAGATACAGCCAGGGTTTTAGATTTACCTTTACCGGATGCCGATAAATTAGCAAAAGCATTTCCGGACAGTTTAGATGCAAAATTGAAAGCCTTGTTAAAACCGGGAGGCATTGATGAAAAATATTTAGGCAAAATAAAAGATAAACGAGAAGTCGTTGAACAGTCTCATAACTTCAGAAAATTAGCTGAAGAAAGAACACCTGAAGCCGACGTTTTAAAACAAGCTTATGAATTAGAAGGTTGTTTAAGAAATACCGGTATTCATGCTTGCGGTGTTATCATTACACCAGATGACATGGTGAAGTTTGTACCTGTTACCAAAGCAAAAGATAGTGACATGCTTGTTACTCAATTTGATAACTCAGTGGCTGAAAGTGCAGGTCTGTTAAAAATGGACTTTTTAGGTTTAAGAACACTCACCATTATTAAAGATGCCTTAAGTTACATTAAACAAAATCATGGGATTGATATTGATATAGATGCAATACCATTAGACGATAAAAAAACCTATGAACTATTTCAACGAGGAGAAACAAACGGAGTGTTCCAGTATGAGAGTGCCGGAATGCAAAAATCTCTAAAAGATTTAAAACCTGATACCTTTAATGATTTAATTGCCATGAATGCCTTGTATCGTCCCGGTCCATTGGCATATATTCCAAATTATATTAATCGAAAACATGGCAGAGAACCTGTGACGTTTGATTTAGAGGGAATGGATGAGTACTTAGGTGAAACTTATGGTATTACTGTTTATCAGGAACAGGTAATGCGATTGTCTCAAAAATTAGCAAACTTTACAAAAGGCGATGCGGATACATTGCGTAAAGCAATGGGAAAAAAAGATAGAGCTACACTTGATAAAATGAAAGGAAAATTCATTGACAATTGTAAGGCCAATAATCATGATCCTGCTGTTGCAGAAAAAGTATGGAAAGACTGGGAAGCGTTTGCGAGCTATGCATTCAATAAATCTCACTCGACTTGTTACGCTTATGTCGCATTTCAAACAGCATATATCAAAGCACATTATCCATCAGAGTTTATGGCTTCTGTCTTAAATCACGCCGGAAGCATAGATGCTATCTCTTTCTTAATGGAAGAGTGTAAACGTATGGGGGTAAAAGTACTTGGCCCGGATATTAATGAGGGTTTTGCAAAATTTGCGGTAATTCCGGGAGGCACTGATATTCGTTTTGGAATGGGAGCAATTAAAGGTGTTGGAGAGAATACCATTAATAATTTAATTGAAGAGCGAAATTCGAACGGAAAATTTTCTACTGTATTTGATTTAGCTAAACGTTTAGATAGCAAAAGCGTCAACAAAAAATCCATCGAAGGACTTGCCTTAGCGGGTGCTTTCGATAGCTTTGAAGGTGTTCACAGAGCCATGTTTTTTATTCCTGATACTGATGGTACAACATTGACAGACCGTATGATTAAATATAGCAACCAAATGAGCTTAGGCAATGATACCTCTCAAGCAAGTTTATTTGGTGGCGATGATGAAATTGAAATTACCGAACCACAATTGCCTGCCAAAGTAGAGCCGTGGGGGAAAATGGAAGAGCTCGCTAAAGAAAAAGACGTAGTAGGATTCTTTATATCAGGTCATCCATTAGATCCATTTAAGTTAATTATTGAACATAAATGCAATGCCAACTGTGCTCAACTAAAAGCCGGATTAGAACCTTTTAAAAATAGAGATGTGACGTTTGGTGGCATTGTTTCAGGTTTCGAAAATAGAACAAGTAAAACAGGAAGTGCATTTGGCAAACTCATTATTGAAGATTACCATGGTTCTGTTGAATTAATGCTATTTGGACAAGATTTTGTGAATTATAGTAAATATATGGTTTCGCAATTATTTGTTTATGTGAAAGCCAAAGTACAAGAACGCTACGGGCAACCCGGAAGTTTGGAAATAAAAATTCAAAAAATAGAATTACTAGAAACAGTTAAAGAAACTATTTTCTCGAGTATGAAATTAAAAATAAATATTCAGCATTTAAACGAAGAGTTAATTTCTATGCTCGAATCTATTTTTAAAACCTCTCAAGGCAAATGCAATGTTGAATTTTATGTGGAAGATCCGAGCGAAAATATAAATGTCAAACTGTATTCAAAATCACAAAAAATTGCTGTCAGCACACATTTGATGAATGAACTAGATAAAATTACAAATATTACTTACGAACTAAACTAAACAAAAAACACTTTTTTCATGAACACATCCATTTATCCATGTTTTTGGTTTGATTACCAAGCCCAAGAAGCCGCTAATTATTATTGCAACATATTCCCTAACTCAAAAATTATTTCCTCTAATCCTATGGCTGTTATTTTTGAATTAAAAGGTGAGCGTTTTATGGGCCTTAATGGCGGACCTTCCTTTAAATTTAATGAAGCCGTCTCATTTGTTATAAGTTGTGAAACACAGGCCGATATTGATTACTACTGGGAAAAACTAACCCAACATGGTGAAGAAGGTAAATGCGGATGGTTAAAAGATAAATACGGTGTATCATGGCAAGTAGTTCCAACTATGATGGGCCAATGGATGAATAACCCTGAAAAAGCACCAAAAGTAATGTATGCGTTTATGCAAATGAAAAAATTAAATATTGAAAAACTAATGCAAGCATCATCTTAAAACAAATAAGAATATTGTTGCCATAAAAAAAGCCATAAACCAAGAGGTTTATGGCTTTTTTATAAAATAATATAAATTAATGAGCTGCTAAATACTCAGCTACACCTTTATGATCTGCTTTCATACCTTCTTTTCCTTTGCTCCAGTTTGCAGGACAAACCTCACCTTTTTCTTCGTTAAATTGCAAAGCATCTAATACACGAATTGCCTCATCTACATTACGTCCTAAAGGCAAATCGTTAATTAATTGATGTCTTACAACACCCGCTTTGTCAATTAAAAATAAGCCACGGAAAGCAATCATTGGACCTGTTGCTATTAAGTTACCGTCTGCGTCTACATCATAATCACCAAATAAAGTATCGTAGTTTAATGAAATTGTTTTTGTAGTATCTGCTACTAATGGATAAGTAATTCCTTTGATACCACCATTCTTTTTATCAACTTGTAACCAACCCCAGTGACTTTGTTCTGTATCTGTACTGCAACCTACTACTGCACAACCACGGCTTTCAAATTCATTTAGTTTTTCTTGAAAAGCATGTAATTCAGTTGGACAAACGAACGTAAAATCTTTTGGGTAAAAGAAAAATACAACGTGTTTTTTACCAATGTATTGGTCTAAAGAAAAATTTTCTACAATTTCTTCTCCATTAATAACAGCTGCTGCGCTGAATGAAGGTGCTTTTTTTCCTACTAATGCCATATTGTTTTTGTTTTTTAAAGGTTAATTGTTTTTTTGTGCAAAATTATCATTTACTTTGTTTCACAAGTTGATAACGTTTTTAAAGTTAAAAAGTTTTGAAATTTTCTATTTTTTTAACAGCAAGTCAACTAAAAACAATTCAATAACATAAACATATTAACTTAATATTATGTCAATTACAGTAGGTCAAAAAGCTCCGGATTTTAAATTATTTAACACTGAAAAAAAAGAAATTTCATTATCCGATTACAAAGGAAAAAATCTAATTATCTTATTTTTTCCCTTAGCATTTACAGGTGTTTGCACTGCCGAATTGTGCAACGTAAGAGACCATTACAATGTTTACACCTCTTTAAACACAGAAGTTGTTGGTATTTCAATAGATTCATTATTTAGTTTAGAGAAATTTAAACAAGAACAAAACTATAATTTTAACCTATTATCAGATTTTAATAAAACAACGGCCAAAGCTTATGACTCTTTGTACGATTCATTTGCTTTTGGGATGATAGGAGTAAGCAAGCGTTCAGCTTTTGTTATTGATTCAGATGGCATTATTCGCTATGCAGAAATATTAGAAGATGCAGGAAAACAACCAAATTTTGATGCTATAAAAGCCTGTTTAGAGCAAATGTAGATTTATGTTTGTTTGTAAGCACTATTAAATAGTATAGTTATATGCAAATTCAACTGATTGAAAAAATAGCAATAAAATCATACAACTTTATATACATTGCTTAAATCATATTTTGATACGCATTTAATTGAAGCAGGATGCGATGAGGCAGGAAGAGGATGCTTGGCGGGGCCAGTGTATGCGTCTGCTGTAATTCTTCCAAAAAACTACAAAAATAAATGGCTAGACGACAGCAAAAAGTTAAGCGATAAAAATCGCTATGAGTTACGACCTGAAATTGAAGAAAAAGCGATTGCTTGGGCAGTTGGAGTAGTAACTAATATGGAAATTGATGAAATAAATATTTTAAAAGCCTCTTTTTTGGCCATGCATAGGGCTGTTGACCAACTAACAAAACAACCCGAACTATTACTCATTGATGGGAATCGTTTTCAGAAATACAAAAAGATTCCTCATCAATGTATTATAAAAGGTGATGCTAAATTTTTAAGCATTGCAGCTGCTAGTATTTTGGCAAAAACCTATCGGGACGATTTTATGAAACAAGCGGCCATAGAACATCCTCATTATGGCTGGGAACACAACATGGGCTACCCAACAAAAAAACATCGCGAAGCCATCAAAACTTTTGGAACAACAACTCTACATCGCTTAACATTTCAATTATTGCCTAAGCAGTTGAGTTTGGAATTGTGATTCGGATAGTACAAAAAGGTTTTGAAAATTATTAATCGGTATTTTTCTATGGTTAAATTTTACGTTATTTGTCTTAAATAAAAGTTACATGGAATTCATAAGCAAAGACCTCAGTCAATATTGTGAACATCACACCTCTCCTCAGTCTAATTTACTTGCTCAATTAAATCGAGAAACGCACTTAAAAGTGGTTTCTCCTCGGATGTTAAGTGGGCATTTACAAGGTAGATTTTTAAGTTTTATATCCAAACTTCATCAACCAAAACTGATTATTGAAATAGGCACTTACACAGGGTATTCAGCACTCTGTTTAGCTGAGGGTTTGCACCCTGATGGCAAATTAATAAGCATCGATGTAAATGAAGAAACCTCTGCCTTTGCCTCTAATTTCATAGAAAAAACGGACTTATCTCAAAAAATACAACTCGTTGTGGCTGATGCCAAACTTTATTTAGAAACTTTACATACTCCCATTGATCTTGTTTTTATTGATGCCGACAAAAAAAATTATTTAGCATACTATCATTTAATTTTCAATAAATTAAATAGCGGCGGATTAATTATTGCTGATAATGTATTATGGAGTGGTAAAATTACGATTCCTGAACAAGAGATGGATAGGGAAACATTAGCCCTTCATCAATTTAATCAATTTGTGCAACAAGACTCAAGAGTAGAAAATATACTTTTACCTATACGGGATGGATTAATGGTTGTTCGAAAAAAATAATCTAAATATTAGTAACCTTAGGTATTTTTATAAAAACTCATTAACAAAAACAATTCTTATTATCGTCAATTTCTTATTTTTGAAACTTAATTTAAACATGTGGTTTTGAGCCAATCTTGACCAATCTAAACTATATAAAAACAATATGGCAACAGTAAAATACTCTGAGCAATTAGCAAATGTTGAAGACGCAAAAAATTTGGGATTACTTCCGGAAGAATTTGATAAAATCAAAGAAATTTTAGGACGTACACCTAACTTTACCGAAGTATCTATTTTTTCTGTGATGTGGAGTGAACACTGCTCTTACAAAAATTCAATTACTTGGTTAAAAACATTACCAAAAGATGGGCCACACATGCTAGCGAAAGCCGGTGAAGAAAATGCAGGGTTGGTAGATATTGGAGATGGTTTAGGATGCTGTTTTAAAATTGAATCACATAATCACCCAAGTGCCCTAGAACCATAT
>Ga0172373_10009251_pt1 | contig 12282 bp, 5 predicted proteins | sample Lak10m_2_FD_114546 | JGI IMG/M metagenome (GOLD analysis project Ga0172373, IMG submission 114546) | Freshwater microbial communities from Kabuno Bay, South-Kivu, Congo - kab_092012_10m | ecosystem: Environmental > Aquatic > Freshwater > Lake | place: Democratic Republic of the Congo: South-Kivu... | reverse complement strand
TATCGGGCGCGTGGAAGTATCGGAACGACAGCGAAGAGATGGGCGTAACCGCCCCCAGATCGATCAAGGCCTCGCCGTCGCCGCCGTTCCAGCCCAGCCACTCGGGATCGGTGAAGCGCGTGGCACTGCCCATCAACCCGTTGACGAGCGCAGCGGCACCCCCACGGTCGTAGGGCGCATCGGGCGGATGCGGGAGCCGTACCGTCCTCCCCAGCGCCCGGTGCAGCCGGAACTCGGCCTGCGCACGGTCGGTCACGCGTCCGCCCCTCTCGGTGAAGGCTGTGACCCATCCCGACACGGGCAGCCGGAAGGGACCCGTGTACGGAAACGCCGGCCCCTCCCCTACCCGCACCTGTAAGGGCACCCCGCCCGGCACGCCGCCCGCCTCCACCCGGAGGCCGCCCGACGCCGCATCGTAACGCCCCGCCAGCCGGATCTCGTAGAGATGCTCCGAACTGTTCACGCCGCGCGACCGCAACCGCGCCACCTGCCCGGCCGCCCGTACCACGAAATCGTCGAAGCCCGTCTTCTCCCGCCGCCAGCCCGCCTCGGCCACCGCCAGCAGCCGCGGAAACAGCATGTACTCGGCCAGGGCCGCCGTGCCCAGGTACTCCGTCCACAGGTTGGCCTGCACACCGATCATATGCCGTGCCTGCACCGCATCCAGGGCCGACGGCACGGGGTTGAAATCATACACTTTCCGCAAAGTCGTCAGCCCGCCCCAGGCGATGGAATCGGCCGGGTCCTCCGACTGGTAGAGGTTCAGATAATACACGTCCACGGGCGACATCACCACGTCGTGCCCCTGCTGCGCCGCCTCGATGCCGCCACTCACCCCCCGCCAACTCATCACGGTGGCGTTGGGCGCCAGCCCACCCTCCAATATCTCATCCCATCCGATGACCGAACGACCCCGGCGGTTGACATGCGCCTCCATCCGACGGATGACATGGCTCTGCAGGCCGTGCTCGTCGCCCAGCCCTTTCTCGCGGATCAGTGCCTGGCAGAAGGCCGACCGCTTCCAGGCCTCCTTCGGACACTCGTCGCCGCCGATATGGATGTACTTCGACGGGAAGACGTCCATCACCTCGTCCAGCACGTCCTCCAGAAAACGGAAGGTGGCGTCGGTGGGACAGAGCACGTCGGTGAACACGCCCCAGGACTCCTGCACCACCTTGGTGCCGGGTACTTTCAGGGCCCCGAGCGTGCGGGCCGCCATCACGCCGGGCATGGCCGCGGTGGACTCCTCCGGGAAGCAACTCAGCTGCGGATAGGCGGCGATGGCGGCACTCATGTGGCCGGGCAGGTCGATCTCGGGGATGACCTCGATATGCCGTTCGCGCGCATGGGCCACGAGGCGGCGGAGGTCGGCCTGTGTATAGAAGCCGCCGTGGGGCGTCTCGTCGCTGCCCTGTCCCGGCGCCCGCCCCTTCAACGTGCCGTTGCGCCAGGCGCCGACGCCGGTGAGGCGGGGGTACTTGCGCACTTCCATCCGCCAGCCCTGGTCGTCGGTCAGATGCAGGTGCAGCCGGTTCAGTTTCAGCGCGGCCATGCGGTCGACCATGTCGAACAGGAACATCAGGGGCAGGTAATGCCGCGCCACGTCGAGCATGAGCCCGCGATGCGCGAAGGCGGGGGCGTCGTCGATGCGGAGGCAGGGGATGGAGGCATGCCGGGATCCATCGGTGGCGGACAGCAACTGCAGCAGCGTCTGCACGGCATGTTGCAGCCCCTCGGCGGAACGGGCGGCGATGGTCATTCGCGTAGGCGTGACCGTTAGCCGGTAGGCGGCCTCGGCGGGCAGCGAGGGATCGCGCTGTACCGTCAGCGCCGCGGCTCCGTCCGGGGCTGTCATACGGGCGGCCCTTCCTCTGGGGGCCATGGCCAGCAGCGGCTGCAGGGCCTTGGCCCATCCCTCCGTGCCCGCGGCGAGGCGGTAGTGGCGGAATGCGGTCAGCGGGAACCGGCCCGCCTGTCGCGTCAGCGACTGCGGGTAGGGTATCAGCGGCAGGGGCTGGGCAGGGACCGAGGCAGCGGCGAGGAGGAGCAGCAGGCCGGCGGCGGAGAGGGCGCGTGTCATCAAGCGTAGCGTTGACGGAAAAGGGAGAGCATGTGGGTGTTGACGGCCCACTGGTCGGCCAGGGGCCGCTGCGTGCGGGGCGCGGCGGGCATGTAGGGGGCGGGGCCGAACTCGGGCGTGACGGTGAGGGTGCGGCCCGCATGCCGGGCGACGACGGCATCCCACCATTCGAAGTGACGGTCCACATGCGCCTGCCATTCGGGCGCGCGGGGGTCGTTGACCTGCGGGCCCTCCTCGTGGCCGACGCGGGCATGCACATGCGCGGCGGCGCGGATGGCGCGCTGCATGGCGGCGGACTGGTCGTGCAGGAGCGACTCGTGCACCGTGCACCAGTGCGAGGCGTCGAGCGTGATGCGCATCGCGGGCTCCTCGCGGAGGGCTTCCACGAGCACGGGCAGGTTGTAGAGGAACTTGCCGCGGTGCGTCTCGTGGCAGACGGGGATGCCGGCGGCCTGTGCGATGGCGGCCGCGTCGCGCACCAGCGTGAGGTTCTGCGCCAGCGTGAAATGGTCGCGGCCCGTCTGCGCGTTCACCAGCAGCGGACCGGCGGCGGCCAGGTTCTCGAGGTGGCGGCGGTAGTTGGTCCGGTTATCGCGGAAGGCGGGCTCCAGCGACTGCCAGTACTGTCCCACCAGCCGCAGGCCGTGGTCGGCCAGGATCCGCAGCCGTTCGTTGCGCGGACCGCGCTCCAGCGGCAGGTCCATCTCGACGCCGTCGTAGCCGGCGGCCACCACGCGGCGGCAGAACTTGTCGAAGGGCAGTGTGTTGCCCCAGACGGTGCAACAGTAGAGGATGCGGGCCTTGGCTTTTGTCATGGTCGCAGGCATTCGGTGAGGAGTTGGCGGGCGGCGGGGTTCTCGCGGAGGCGTCCGGCGAGGGCGACGGTGGAGAAGACGAAGCGGCCGCGACCCAGGCGCAGGTCGGCCGCGGCGAGGTAGCCGGTGGGGTCGGCCCCCGAGAAGTTGGTGAGGCCGGTCGTCACCAGCGGCGACCAGCCCGGCGCGCGGAAGACCTGCCGCAGCAGGGGCTGGATGTAGCCGGCCTTCGCATCGTACCAGAGGAAGAGGTCCTGCGGCTGCACGCGGCCCGTCGCCAGCAGCCGCGGCGCGGGGTTGGCGAAGAAATAATCGCCCATGATGGTGCGCTGCACGTCGACGGTCGTGCCGGCGACGGCGTAGCGGCCCTCGGTCCATTCGGTGAGGATGGCGCGGCCGCCGCGGCGGACGAAGGCGTCCACCTCGGCGCGGTGCGCTTCGTAGTCGGCATAGCGGTCGATGAGGCAGACGTCGGCGCGGTCCAGTCCCGCCACGACGGTCAGTCCCATGTCGGCCGCCAGTTGAGCGGTGCCGTCCGACAGCAGGGCGACATTCAAGCGCGGCGGCGCGGGCCGGGGGTGGATGTCGACCTCGAGGTGGTTGTCGTGCAGGCAGCGGCCCTGCTTATCGAATAGGCCGGCGCGGACGAGGGCCTTGGTGCGGCTGCGCACTTCGGGAAGGACGAAGCGCAGCATGCCCTGGTAGCGGGGGTCGTTGGCGGCGATGTCGGCCGGCAGGGTGCGGCGGACGATGACGCGACCGTCCACACTCACCTCATAGCCCAGGGTGCAGCCGGCGGGCAGCTCGTTGCGGTCGTGGCAGGCCCAGAGTTCGACGGCGGCCGTATCGCCCGACCCTCCCGCGAAGCGGTCGGTGCGCAGCGAGAGCATGAGGGGTGCCAGCGCCTCTCGGTAGGCGAAGTAGGCGGGCTTGGGCTGCCGGTCCACGTCCATGATGGCCTTCATCCAGCCGGCGGGCCAGGCGTCGATGAACAGGTGCACGGCGGAGGAGACGTTGCGGGCGTCGCGGCGGAAGGCCTCGGTGACGAACTTCAGGGCCCAGGCCTGGAAGCGCTGGCTGGCGTCGACCCAGCCCTGCAGTCCCTGCGGCGTGGGGTACCACATGAGGTGCATGATCTGCGTCTGCGACTTGGCGATGCGGCCGGGCTTCCAGCCGAGGTCGTCGGCCGCGTCCTTCGGCAGCCAGGCGGCGGGGTAGTACTTGCGCATCGTGTTGAGCGGGTCGAGGCCTTCGGCGCCGTACTCGCCGCAGCCGTAGAGCCAGCCGGGCTTCACGAGCTGCCAGTAGCCCTTGTGGAACTTGCCCAGGTCGAGGGCATGGCCGTTGTACCAGGTGTTGTAGCAGTGGTTGTCGGGCAGGCCGGGACCGGGCGGGTCGTAGTCGCCGTCGCCGGCCTTGATCACGCGGTCGGGGTTCGAGAGCAGCACGGCCTGGTCGAGTGCGGTGAAGAGGCGCATCACCTCGGCGGCGCTGCCGTAGCTGCGCTGCGGGCTGCCCTCGGCGTTGGGGAAGCGCTCGTTCATATAGGTCACCACGATGGCGCTGGGGTGGGGACGGATGAGCCGCTCCATCTCCTCGGCCTGCTTGACGGCCTCGGCGAAGCGCGGGATGCGGGCCGCGCCGAAGAAGGGCAGGTCGGTCTGCGTGAGCATGCCGAGGCGGTCGCAGTGATCGTACACCTCGCGTTGCACGGGCCTTTGCGTGAAGCGGAGGAAGTTCATGTTGCAGAGGCGCGCGAGGAGGATGTCGTCGGTGAGTTGCGCCCATTCCTTGCGCATGACGTCGTTCTGTTCGAATCCCATCGAGTTGGCGCCGCGGAGGCGGATGGGCTGTCCGTTGAGGTACATCCTTCCCTTGGGCAGGGCGACCGTGTCCATGCGAAAGCTGCGCATGCCGAAGGTGGACGACTGCGCGTCGATGGCCTTTCCGTTGGCGTCGAGGAGGGTGGCCTGCAGGTCGTAGAGCCAGGGGTGGTCGGGGTGCCAGCGGCGGGCGTCCTTCAGGCGGAGGGGGATGCGCAGGTAGTTGGCGCCGTATTCGAGCGGCAGGGGTTTCTGCTGCCAGTCGGTGGGCTTGACCATGTCGCCGATGCCCGGGACGACGGTGGTGGCGGGCGTGTAGCGCCGGGCTTCGAAGAGCGTGTCGGCGAAGTTCTCGCCGTAGAGCGACAGCGAGAGGCTGGCGGTGGCGTTCTGCTGCGTGGCGTTGAAGACCTCTATCCAGAGTTCGGCGGAGTCCTGCTCGGGCAGGGGCCGCACGAACATATCGTGCACGAAGAGGGAGGCGCGGGCCTCGAGGTAGGCGTCCTGGTAGATGCCCATGCCCGGGGGACAGATATGCCAGCCCTCTTCGGGCTCGTCCCAGCCGGGTCCGCCGGCGGCGTAGATCTTGTCGCCCACGACGTGGCCGCCCTTGCCGTCGGCGGAGCCCGTGGTGGTGGGCTCGTTGACGACCTTCACGAGGAGGCGGTTCTCGCCCTTGCGCGCGAGTGTCGTGACGTCGCACTCGAAGGGTGCGAAGAAGCCCTCGTGGCGGCCGCAGGGCACGCCGTTGAAGAATACCTCGGCCTTGTAGTCGACCCCGCGGAAGACGAGGAAGAGGCTGCCGCGCGAGCGCATGTCGTCGTCGAGGACGAGGGTGCGGCTGTAGTAGGCCACGGCATGGCCCACGGGCGGGCCGTAGTGGGGGATGGCGACCTCCTTCCATTCGCCCTTGCCCTGCAGCACGGCGGCGAAGTCTGCTGCGTCGGCCGGGGTCTGCAGCCGCCAGTCCATCCGGGTGATGGGCATGCGCCGGCGGTGGTCGTCGCGCAGCGGCGAGTGGTCTTTCAGGAAGGGGGCGAAGACCTTCCGCATCGAGTCGAGTTCCTGCCGAAGGGTCTCCCTCGTGTCGCGGCGCTGGCGGAAGGCTAACGGCAACGGTTGTCCGATGCCGGTCGGCAGGGTGATGTTGGGGAGGGCGGGTGGGGCGGGCTCGATGAGTTGGGCGCGGCGGAGGTCGTAGCCCTGTCCGCCGATCTGCGCGAAGCGGTCCTGCTGGGCCGTCGCGGATAGCGTGATCAGCAGGGCCGAGGCGAGGGCGAGGGCGAAGGCGGCGGCCGGGGGTTGGAGGCGGGTGGGGATGCGCGGGGTCATGGAGGTATTCGTTCGGATGGATGCCGGGGGGTTGCGTCGGTCGTCCGTCAAGGTACGCCAATGTAAACAGCCGGTCCCTCATGTCCTCGCCGAAGGCGGGGGTTTCGGGACCGGCTGCTGGAGGGGTTGTTACGGGTTGTCAGTAGCCGGGGTTCTGCGCGAGTTTGGCGCCGATGTTCTTGTCGATCTCGCCCTGTGGGATGGGCAGGAGGTTGTTGTGTTGTTGGACGCTGGCGCGCTGGTTGACCTCTCCGAAGCGTTTGACGCGGTCGAAGACGAGGCCGAGGCGCATGAGGGTGAGCATGCGGTATTCTTCGCCGTAGAGTTCGCGGACGCGTTCGTCGAGGATGTAGTCGAGGTTCATCTCGGCGGCGGTGGCGAGGGGTGCCTGTGCGCGGGTGCGGATGGCGTTGACGTCGGCGGTGGCGCTGTTCTTATCGCCTTTGGCGAGGTAGGCTTCGGCGCGGAGGAGGTAGGTCTCGGGGAGGCGCATGACGTACTGGTCCTTGGTGTAGCCGTAGATGAAGTCGCCGCCGGCATGTTTGTCGGTGCCGAACTTGGTCCAGTTGGGGTAGATGAACCACATGCTGTCCTCGTAGGCGGTGAGGAACGACTTGGGGATGAGGGCGCCCTTGGCGTAGGCCGGCTGGCTGCCGGAGGCGGCGATGTTGGTGCCGAAGTAGAATTTGCGGCGGATGTTGGTCTCGTTGTTGCGGATGTCGTTACCGCTGTTGGCCCATACGTTCCAGTTGGAGTAGTCGGTACCGCGGATGAAGGAGGCCCCGCGTCCGACGCTGTCGGAGGCGCCGGCGACGTTGAGGCCGGCCTTGGCGAAGAGCCAGTGGCGGCACCAGTAGGCGCGGCCCTGCACCATCCAGTTGCCGAGGGTGGGGAAGGCGATGCCGCCGCCGGGGACGTTGCGTTCGAACTGGGCCACCCAGATGGCTTCGCGGTTGCCCATCTGGTAGTCGGTGTTGTTGATCTCGTGGAGGTCCCAGTAGTAGTCGGTGGGCGTGCCGCGGGTGGTCATCGTCTCGGTGCGGCGTGCGCCGAAGCGGGTGTTCATGAGGTTATAGGCGCCGTTGGTGCCGTTGATGACGCGGGTGGCGGCGGCGATGGCGCCGTCGTAGTCTTTGAGGATGATGAGGATTTCGGCGAGCAGGTGGTCGGCGGCGGCGCGCACGACCTTGCCGGGTGTGCTGGTGGTGATGGGCAGGTTGGTGCGGGCGAATTCGAGGTCTTGCCGGATGAAGTCGTTGCCTTCGGCGGGCGTGTTGCGGACGAAGTCGACCTTGGGTTCGGTGACGGGACCTTTGAGGATGGGCACGCCGCCGAAGGCGATGTTGAGGTTGCGGTAGGCCCATGCGCGGAAGAAGCGGGCTTCTGCCAGCAGGGCGTTCTTCTCGTCGGCCGTGATCTTGGCCAGGGGGTTGTCGACGCCGGCGATGACGGTGTTGGCGTATTTGACGATGGCGTAGTTCCAGTTCCACCACTTGGCCGACTGGCCGTCCTGCGAGTTGATCTTGGAGTAGTTGACCCAGGGCGCGTTGGGGTCGGCGATGTAGATGGTGGTGGTGGCGGCGACGTCGAAGTTGACGCCGAGGTGCCAGTAGTCGGTCCACCCGTCGGTCGAGTTGTAGAAGAACTGCAGTTGCCGGTAGCAGGCGTTGAGGGCCAGGTCGAACTGCGACTTGGTGATGAGGGCGTTGTCGACGGTGAGGCCGTCCTTGCGCACCTCGTTGAGGAATTCGTCATCCTTCTTGCAGCCGTCGGTCGCGGCGGCGAGCAGGAGGATGGCGAGGATGTGTATGCGGGGTTTCATATCGGAGTTGTTTCGATGTTAGAAGCTGAGGTTGGTGCCGAGGTTGATGGTGCGGAACAGGGGGTTGGCCCTGCCGAGGGCGCCTGCGTTCTCGGGGTCCATCCCCAGCCAGTCGGTGAACAGGAAGGGGTTCTTGGCGGAGATGTAGACCTTCAGTCCGCTCATCCGGAGTTTCGACAGCTGTTTGGCGTCGAGGGCGTATTGCAGGCTCACGTCCTGTACGCGGATGAAGCTGCGGTCTTTCGGGTGGGTGTATCCGTAGGGGTTGGAGTAGTTGGGCCTTGTGAAGGTGTTGCTGGGCGTCTCGGGCGTCCAGTAGGTCTCGTTGAGCCAGTTCTGCTGCTGGTTGTTGCCGAAGGCGGTGAGGTTGTAGGTGGAGTTGGGCGCCATGTAGTAGTTGGAGGCGCCGCCGCCGCGGATGGCGTTGAGGTTGACGTAGAACTGCCAGTTGCGGTAGGTGACGGTATGGGCCATGCTCCAGCTGTAGCGGGGCTGGACGTAGCCCACGATGGTGCGGTCGAGCGAGTTGATCTTGCCGTCGGGCTTGCCGTCGCCGCGGACGGTGCCGTTGATGTCGCGGATCATGAGGTCGCCGGGCTTGGCGCCGAACTTGGCGATGTAGTCGGCGTCGCCCGTCTGCACGATGCCGTCGACGAGGTAGTCGAAGATGGCCGCGATGGGCTGTCCGATGAACCAGCGGTTGCCGACATCGTCGTCCTCGATGCCGTCGCCGTTGGCGTCGATGCCGGTGAGGCTGACGATCTTGTTGCGGTTGGCCCATACGTTGAGGGTGGTCTCCCAGCGCACGCCCTTGTTGTTCTTGGGGGCGAGGATGACGCCGGTGAGCGATACTTCGACGCCCTTGTTATCGACGCGGCCGATGTTGGTCCGCACGGAGTTGAAGCCGGTGAGGAAGGGCAGGGAGCGGGTGAGGAGCTGGTCGGTGGTCTTGCTCTGGTAGAGGTTGAGGTCGCCGGAGATGCGGTTGTCGAACATCGAGAAGTTGAGGCCGGCGTTGAGGGTTGTCGTCTTCTCCCAGGAGAGCCTTCTGTTGGCGAGGCTGCTCTGGTAGATGAACAGCGAGCTGGTGGTGCCGAAGACGGTGGTGCCGGAGGCGATGTTGGCAAGGGTCTCGTAGGGGTCGATGCCCTGGTTGCCGTTCTGTCCGTAGGCCATGCGCAGTTTGAGGTAGTTGACCTTGGGGAGGGCCTGGCGGAAGAAGTCTTCTTCGCTGATGGCGTAGGCGACGGCGCCGCCGTAGAAGTCGGCGTACTTGTTGCCGGGGGCGAAGGCCGAGTAGCCGTCGCGGCGGTAGTTGACGGTGAGGTAGTATTTGTCGTCGAAGTTGTAGTTCATCCGGCCGAGGTAGGCCAGGTTGGCCAGTTCGCTGATGGTGGACGACACGCGCTGGTTGGCGGGGTTGCCCAGGTTGAGGCCGTAGAAGCCGAGGACGGTGGTGCCGGCGCTGGCGAAGTCGCTGGCCGAGGTGCCGACGCGCGAGTTGGTGCTGTAGTCGCGCTGGTAGCCGCCGAGGGCGTCGACGCTGTGGCGGCCGAAGAGTCGCTTGTAGGTCAGCAGGTTCTGGATCTCCCAGGCGTTGGTGGTGAGGTGGGCCATGCTGCCGTAGGTGCTGGCGAGGTAGCGGGCCGGGTTGGCGATGTCGGCCGGGTTGTCGGGGTTGACGAAGTAGCTCTCGTGGCGGAAGTTGCCGCTGGTGAACTCCGACTTGTATTTGTTGATGTTGATGCGGTAGTTGAGGCCCTTGACCTTGGGGACGTCGGCGCTGAGGTAGCCGATGATGCGGTTGCTGGTGTATTTCTCGAGGTTGTCGTCGTAGAGGCCGGGGTTGTTGGCATCGCCCCAGTAGGGGTTGATGAGGTTGGCGGGCGTGGGGTAGCGCTCGAGGATGCGGCGCGCCTCGTCCTTCCATTTATAGGCGTAGGGCGTGCCGATGGTGGCCTGCGCCATGTCGGGCGGCGTGCCCGTGTAGTCGCGCGAGGCGTGGTAGTAGCTGATGCCGTAGTCGAGCCAGTCGGTGATCTTGGCGTCGAGTTTGGCGGTGACGGTGTACTTGGTGAAGTTGTCGTTGTCGAGCACGCCCTTCTGCCGCAGGTAGCCGGCGGAGACGTAGTAGTTGACGTTGTCGGAGCGGCCGGAGACGTTGACGTTGAGGTCGTTGAGGGGGGCCTGCTGGGTGATCTCGTCGAGCCAGTCGATCTGCTGGCCGGCCTTGTAGGCGGCGACCTCCTTGGCGTCGAGGACCTTCTCGACGGAGAGGTCGGCCTGTCCGGCGAGGCGGCGGTTGTCGGTACGCCATTTGATGAAGTCGTCGCCCTTGCGCATGTCGGGCCGGGTCGTCCAGCTCTGTACGCCGTAGTTGTTGGTGACGTTGATCTGGGGCTTGCCGGTCTTGCCGCGCTTGGTGGTGATCATGATGACGCCGTTGGCGGCGCGGGAGCCGTAGATGGCGGCGGCGCTGGCGTCCATGAGGATGTCGAAGCTGGCGATGTCCTGCGTGTTGATCTCGTTGAGGCTGCCGCCGAAGATGACGCCGTCGAGGACGATGAGCGGGGCGTTGGAGGCCGCCAGGGAGCGCTGGCCGCGGACGAGCACGGAGGGTGCGCCGCCGGCGACGGCCACGGGGCCGATGTTCACGCCGGGCGTGCCCTGGATGGCCTGCAGGGGGCTGACGTTGGTGATGGTCGACACGGGCGTGCCTTCGAGGTTGACCTTGCGGACGGCGCCCGTGAGGTCCTTCTTGCGCTGCGTGCCGTAGCCCACGACGACCACCTCGTTGAGGCTGGCCGACTCGGCGGGCAGGGAGAAGCTGAGTTCCGTCCGGCCCCTCACCGACAGGCTGCGGGAGGCAAAGCCCGTCGAGGAGACGGTGACGACGGCGTTCTCGGGCACCTGCAGCGAGAAGCGGCCCGACGCGTCGGTGGCCGTGCCCTTGCCGGTGGCCGCGTCGACGACGCTGGCGCCCGCGACGGGGTTTCCCGCGGCATCGCGGACGACGCCGGTGACGGTCTTCTGCTGCGCATGCAGCACCGTCAGCGTGCATGCGAGAATCGCGGAGAGGAGGATCCTGGGCATGGCCCGCGACAGGATGCGGAGGGGCCCATGTGGGTTCGATGCGTGCATGGCGATCGGTTTGTTGGGTTTGAAGGCTTGCGCAATACGCAGCCGAATTCAAATTAAACGCTATTCGACAGGGCCCCGGCCGGATTCGATGGCGAAAACATGTATCATTTTGGCATGTTGAAAAACACCCCTCCCACCCCGTTTTGCGGGACGGGAATTCTCAGTAACATGCAGCTGCATTTCCGAGCCATGAAACCCATCTTCCTGAAGATCGACACGGGCAGCAGCTACATCATCCGCGAGCAGGTGGTGGCGCATGTCCGCAGCCGCTGCTACTACCACCCCCAGGTCGAACTCGTCTGCTTCGAACGGAGCAGCGGCATGGCCATCATCGGCGACCAGGTGCAGGCCATCGAGGAAGGCGATGTCTTCCTGCTGGGCAGCAACCTCCCCCACTTCTTCCGCAACGACGAGAAATACCTCAACCGGAAACTGCCCGTCCGCATCCTCGTGCTGCACTTCACACCGGAACAATGGGGTCGCGACTTCCTCGAACAGCCCGACATGAAACCCTTGCGGGAACTGCTGCACAAGGCACAGCGGGGACTCCTGCTGAAGGGGGCCGGCCAGACGGAACTGCCCACCCTCATGCGGCGCATGATGGAGGCGAAGGGACCGGAAAGGTTCATCCTCCTGCTACAGGCACTGTCCCTGCTGGCGAGGACGAGGCAGCTGCGGCCCCTGCTGCCGCCCGGCTTCGTCGCCGAGACGGACGACCCCAACGAGGACCGCCTCAACGACGTCTACGCCTACACGCTCCAGAACTACCGCAAAAAGATACAGACGCGCGAGATCGCGGCGGTGGCGCACCTCAGCGAACACTCCTTCTGCCGCTACTTCAAGAACAAGACGGGCAAGACCTACACGGCCTTCCTGCACGAAGTGCGCATCCGACAGGCCTGCAAACTGCTGTCAGAATCCAGCATGAGCATCTCGCAGGTCATCGGCGAGAGCGGCTTCGTCAACTACTCCAACTTCTTCCGGTATTTCAAGCAGGTGACGGGCCGCACGCCCGCCGAATTCCAGAAACTCAGCCTCGAGGGACTGGTCAGGGATGGATGACGGGGTTCAGCGGTGAGGCGACCGTACCACCCACCTCCACACCGGGACACCACGCCGCCCGGTCGGCCTGCTGGTGCTGGTTGACGGGCGGCACCAGCCGCATCTCGGCATCCATGTAGATCATGGTCATCACCTTGCGCATCCGGTCGGTCACATTGGGACCCGCGCGGTGGTACAGCCATCCGAGATGGAAGCTGACATCCCCTT
>Ga0172373_10009250_pt1 | contig 12283 bp, 12 predicted proteins | sample Lak10m_2_FD_114546 | JGI IMG/M metagenome (GOLD analysis project Ga0172373, IMG submission 114546) | Freshwater microbial communities from Kabuno Bay, South-Kivu, Congo - kab_092012_10m | ecosystem: Environmental > Aquatic > Freshwater > Lake | place: Democratic Republic of the Congo... | reverse complement strand
GGTAAGTCCAAAGAGGAAAGAGAAATCATGTTTATATAGTTATCTTAACTTTTAACTTTTAACTTTTAACTTTTAACTTTTAACTTTTAACTTTTAACTTTTAACTTTTAACTTTTAACTTTTTATTTATATTTGTAGAAAAAACAAAAGTTATGTCAAATCCAGATAATTTTTTCGATAAAGCAACTCAAGGAGTAGGATTCATTTACACAATCATTGTTATTGGTGTATTAGCTTCCATCCTAATTTGGGGATAATTTCGCTTTTCGTTTATTTATTTAACGTACTTTATGTATGCCTTTCAATGCTTTATTCTCATGGGTAATCAAAAAAAGGATACATCAAATCGATTTATTTCGAAAATTTCCTCTTGAAGTCCAACAGGAACTTTTTTTTCGCATGCTTAAACATGCCGCGAATACCACCTTTGGAAAAAAACACAACTTCAACAAAATTTCTGCATACGAAACATTCAAAAACATAGTTCCTTTACAAACGTATGAGGAATTTAAATCGGATGTTGACCAACTCATTGCAGGTGAGAAGAATATGCGTTGGCCAGGCACCACAAGTTGGTTTGCTAAATCATCAGGTACTACATCTAACCGCAGCAAATTTATACCAGTAACCAAAGATTCTTTATTCGACTGTCATTACAAAGGTGGGAAAGACCTCTTGGCACTTTACTACACAAACTACCCAGATAGAAAATTATATAATGCTAAGCACCTCATCGTTGGTGGAAGCGCAAAAATAAATCCTATCGGTATCAATTCATACCTCGGCGATCTTTCAGCTATTATTGTCAAAAATTTACCATGGTGGGCAGAAATTCGCAGAACTCCCTCTAGAGAGATTGCACTCATGGACGATTGGGAAAAGAAGTTGGATAAGATGGCGAAACAAACCATTAAAGAAGATGTTTGTATCATCGCAGGCGTCCCTAGCTGGACTTTAGTACTATGCAACCGTATCTTAGAAATTACGGGTAAGCAAAACTTAAAAGAAGTATGGCCAAACCTAGAGTTATTTATGCACGGTGGTGTAAGCTTTCAGCCCTATAAAAAAGAATTTGACCGCATCATTCAAGATCCTTCCATGCATTACATTGAAACATATAACGCTTCAGAGGGATTTTTTGGTATTCAAGATAATCCAGAAACCGACGACTTATTACTCATGTTAGACTATGGTATATTCTACGAATTTATCCCCATGTCTGAATATGAAGGCACAAATAGTAAACACGTCATTTCACTCGCAGATGTAGCCCTTGACACAAATTATGCGCTAGTAATTTCTACCAATGGTGGCTTGTGGCGATACATATTAGGAGATACCATTTCGTTTACTTCCCTCCTACCTTATAAATTCAAAATTACGGGCCGAACACAAAGTTTTATCAATTGTTTTGGTGAAGAAGTTATTGTTGATAATGCAGAAAAAGCAATGGCCTACGCTTGTTCTCAAACGAACTCGATTTTAAAAGAATATACGGTTGGACCCAAATTTATGGAAGACACATCCAAGGGAGGCCATGAATGGCTGATCGAATTTGTGCAAAAACCTACCTCGCTTGAAGCGTTTACCCATTCATTAGACCAAGAACTTCGCAACCTTAATTCGGATTATGACGCTAAGAGAACCAAAGATTTAGCGTTGGAATCTCCCCTCTGCCACATTGTTCCAACTGGTACATTTGACAGATGGTTACAAGGGAAGGGAAAGTTAGGTGGACAAAATAAAGTTCCAAGATTGAGTAATGACCGGAAAATTTTAGAGGAAGTACTTACATTAATTACAAAAGGATGAGAGTACTTTTTTGCTTGTTTTTATTTTTTAGTTGTGTTTTACAGGTAAGTGCTAGCACTTACTTGGCGAGTCACTATCGGGCGAATCACGACTCGCCCGAACGGGATACAGCGGGTTTTGTGCTTTGCTCGTCGCTCGTAACTCAAAACTCTGCTTGGGATGTGGACGAGCTAGGCAATATAATTGTAGTTGAGGCCAATCAACTAAAAAAATATGACTCTAATGGAAACTTATTATTTACACAAAGTATTAAAACTGTTGGCAAAATTGATAAGATAGACGCGAGAAACCCAATGAAAATTATGTTCTTCTCCGAAGATCAACAACTGATAGGTATACTGGATAATAGCCTAACATTTCAAGGTGAATCTATTGATTTAAATACTTTTGGACTGAATTATGTTCAAGCTTTCTCTGCTTCATTTCAAAACAATAAATTTTGGGTGTATGATCAAGAAAATTCGAAACTCGCATTACTATCCACAAATAACCAGCAAAATAGTATTATCGAAAATTTAAAAAGTTTATTAGGATTTAACGAAGTGACTCAAATTATAGAAGAAAGTAATTTTTTATACCTTTTTGATAAAACAAAAGGAGTTTACAAATTAGACAACTACGGAAATTTAGTAGATTTTATTGCGATTCTACATGGCTCATATTTCTCTGTAGAAAAGGATGTCGTATATATTACAGTAGAAAAAAAATTACGAGCCTATTCATACAACAGTAATGAAGTAATGGAACTATCCTTGCCTTCTTCAGAGATTACACAATTCAAAAAACAAGGTGCATTTTTCTATTTTCTAGAAAAAAACAAACTTTCAAAATTTTCTTTTCAGAAATAAAAAAGAACACATTAGATTTCCTATATTTGAAGTTCGTAGAATTTTAAAATCAGGAAACTATGCATATAGCTGTAGCAGGAAATATTGGAGCGGGTAAAACAACTTTGACACAGATGTTGGCTAAACATTATGGGTGGCAAACACATTTCGAAGATGTAGAACAAAATCCGTATTTAAATGATTTCTACGAAGATATGCAACGTTGGTCGTTCAACTTACAGATTTATTATTTGAATAGTCGTTTTACGCAAATTGAAGAAATCAAGCAAACAAATGCAATGGTGATTCAAGATAGAACGATTTATGAAGATGCGTTCATTTTTGCACCAAACTTACATTCGATGGGTTTGATGACGACGCGTGATTTTGAGAATTATTTCTCCTTATTTAACTTAATTGAATCGTTTGTTTCTGCACCTGATTTATTAATTTATTTACGTGCAAGTGTTCCAACCTTGGTACACCAAATTCAATTACGTGGAAGAGATTACGAAGAAAGCATTCGTATCGATTATTTGAAACGTTTGAACGAGCGTTACGAAGCATGGATTTCTACGTACGATAAAGGAAAATTATTAATCATTGACATTGACAATAACCGTTTCCCAGAAAACCAAGAGGATTTAGGGAAGATAATCAATGCCATTGACGCAGAGATTAACGGTCTGTTTTAAATAAAATACATTATATAATTTAAAGCCAGAACTTGTGTTTTGGCTTTTTTGTTTATTTCGACTCTAAATCATATTGTTTATTCGCCATCTGATTCATCAAACGAATGCGTGCTTTGTTTGCTTCTTTCTGACTTTGTTTTTTGTTCTTTTTTTGTTGCAACAATTTGGAATGCAATTTTTTATTTTCGGTATTTTTTTGCTTTGCCATGGATTAAAATTAGTTTTCAAAATTACATATAATTGTTTAGCTATATTTTAGTTAAGCCAAAGGATACAGGTAATTATTTTGTATATTTATTATCTATTAGGATTCAGTGAAACATGGATAATTTTGAAGAATATTTAAGGCAAGGAGAGCCTGAACAATCGGAAAAAGCGATCGTTTGGAAAACTGCAATAGGTATGCAACAAATGGATGGTTTAGTCCCTTCAACGTATCTGATTGAAACTGCAAAACAAAATATTGAAGGTACTTTAACCATTGCAGAAGTAAAACATCGTATCGATAGATATTATGTACAACACCCTGCTTCTAAAGAGACTAACCGAACAGAAGAAGCTGACAAAGTATCAGCCCGCATTGCTGAAATGTTAGGAGAAAATACATTTACTTTTTCACCTGCCGAATACCTAAGCATACATCGAAGACTTTTTCAAGATATTTATCCTTTTGCTGGAAAAATCAGGGATTATAACATTACAAAAAAAGAGTGGATATTAAATAGTGAAACTGTTTTATATGCTGGGGCAGAAAGTTTAAAAGCAACATTTGAATATGATTTTGAACAAGAGAAAAAATTTAGTTATAAAGGGCTCAATCCACATGAAATCATTGAACACATTGCCCACTTTATAACTTATCTCTGGCAAGTTCACATTTTTGGAGAAGGAAATACTCGAACAACTGCTGTTTTCTTGATTAAATATTTACGAAAACTAGGTTTTAAAAAAGTTAATAACGAGTTGTTTTCCACGCATGCTTGGTACTTTAGGAACGCTTTGGTACGAGCAAATTACGAAGACCTATCCCAAAACATTTACAAAACAGATAAATACTTACTCCTATTTCTATCCAATTTGGTTTTGAACGAGAATCACACCTTAAGAAATAGAGAAATGCACATTCATTTTATTGCAACAAATGACACTGTAAAATCAACAAATGACACTGTAAACACAACAAATGACACTGCAAATGAGCCAACACGTTCCGGATATGACACTGTATTAAGTTTGATTCAACAAGACAATACAATAACAACAACAGCAATCAGTGAAAAATTAAACATCAGTTTAAGTACTGTAAAACGAAAAATCAAAACACTTAAATCAGAAGGAAAATTAACACGAATAGGAAGTGATAAAACAGGAGGTTGGAAGGTGATGAATCAAAACTCTTAATTTTCAACACTTTTTACTAACATTTTCAAAAATGGCTGACATCTTTCCCAATGTAAAGCATAATAATTATATCCTAAAGATATGTTCTCATAGTACGCTGGGCGATTGTCCCAATAATATTTTTCTGAATTTACTGACCAAAGAGTTTTACCTAATTTAGAAACTAAAAACCATTTTTCAATCAAGCGTGCAGACCTCCCATTTCCATCCATGAAAGGGTGTATTTTTGCAACCCATAAATGAATGATTGAAGCAAAATAAAACACTTCTTGAACACTTAAATCAACTTCGAGTAACACTGTTATATCAGTAAATAATTTGGCTAATTCAATATCCACAAATTCAGGTTCAACTGCCAAATAAATTGGTCGTAAAGTCTTTGAATCTCTAACACCTACTTGTTCTTTTCGAATTTTCCCTTGTTCTTTTTTTGGCAATAATGACCTAGAAAGAATGCTATGAGTATGAAGAAAATTTGTTTTTGTTAAGACATTTTCTGAAGCAAATTTATACGCCCCTACCAACTCTTCGATTTCTTGAACCTCTTTTTTCTTTGGTGATGTACTCTTTCCTCTATTTCTAAAAAAACTGTCTGCATCGAGGGTATTACCTTCAATTTTGGATGAATACAATGATGACGCAATAATATAATAATCAAAATCTTCTGTTGAGAAATCGGGAGCCAAATTCAACGTTTGTAATGTATCTAAACATGATTGAGGAAAAGAATTTATGTATTCTTCCAGAAAATCATATGAAATAAAGGAGAGTTTTGGCAGCATCGAACTATTCAAAATGATTCCAACCTTGTGCTTGCATCGGAACAACTGCCCCATGTTTATCCACTAAATTCAATCCACTTGCGTGATCAGTAATGTGCCCAATAACGGTAAAATGAGGATTGGCTGCTACTTTTTCGTAATCTTCTTGTTTTACTGTAAACAACAATTCATAATCTTCACCACCATTCAACGCAGCTGTTATAGGGTCAATATTAAACTCAATTGCTGCCATGGAAGTTTTTGCATCTAGCGGAACACGGTCATCGTAAATGGTACACCCAACATTACTCGCTTTACATATATGAAATAACTCCGAAGCCAAACCATCTGAAATGTCTATCATCGAAGTTGGCGTTACCTCTAATTCTTTTAAAAACGAAATCGCATCTTTACGTGCTTCTGGTTTCAACTGGCGCTCCAACAAATAATCGTGACCATCCAAATCTGGCTGTATGTTTGGATTTGCTTTAAATACTTCACGTTCACGCTCCAATAATTGAAGTCCCATGTATGCTCCACCTAAATCTCCGGATACAACTACTAAATCGTATTCTTTTGCACCACTACGGTACACAATATCTTTTTTATTTGCAGTCCCTAAAGCAGTGATACTTATTACCAAGCCCGACAAAGAAGATGTTGTATCTCCACCCACTAGATCCACTTGATATATATCACAGGCTTTCTTTATTCCAGCATATAATTCTTCTAAGGCTTCTAAAGGAAAACGACTTGAAACCGCAAACGATACAGTAATTTGAGTTGGTTTACCATTCATCGCGTAGATGTCTGATAAATTGACTACAACAGACTTATATCCTAAATGCATCAAAGGGGTATACATCAAATTGAAATGTATGCCCTCGACCAACATATCGGTAGACACTAACATTGCTTCCGTTTCCGAGACAGAAATTACTGCTGCGTCATCTCCAACACCTTTAAGCGTAGTAGGGACGTGTGTTGTAAAGTTTTTTGTTAGAGTATCGATTAGGCCAAATTCACCTAGATCTTTGATATCGGTACGTTTTTCAGACATTGTTGTTGGATTATTTTGAAAGTAAAGATACTTAAAAATTACCACTTTAGTTTTGGCTTCACAAAAGCATACAATTCTTCCGTCATTAATTCATGTTCCACTTTGTCTGGGTGACCAACACACCCTTTACTATACCGTTTTTTATAAAAGTAAATCCAAGTATTTTTATCGTTAAATGTAGTATAAACATCGGTTAGCATACTATCTAAATAGGGTTTAAAACTTTCTTTTGCCATTGGACTATCTAAAATCAGTAGCGAAGCATTTGGAAAAGACTTTCTTAATTTCTGTAAAAATTTTACATAGGTAGTAATGAACACTCGTTTATCTTGTTTACCATCATTTTGTCCTAAACAAATGGAAATTAAATCCGGCGTATAGTTGTTTTTATCCCATTTTAGGTTGCATTGCGATAAATCTGTAAAATCATATATTTCTGGAATAGTTTTTTCATTATTACAACAGCTACGGGACATTCCATATCCAGAAACAGATGTCAACATCCATTCTGCGTCTAACCTTCGAGCCAAATTGGGTCCGTAACTTATGTATGCACAATGTTGATCAAACCAATGACGTTCTCCACATGAAATAGAATCATTATCCATTCCGTTTCCACAGGTCATCGAATCGCCGATAAATTCTATCCGAAATTTCTTCTTTTTAAAAGGCAATAATTTCTTCACACGTAAACCTATAAATTCCAAGTACCCAATTTTTGTTTCCGTAGATTTACAAATGGTAATGGTGTGTTTTCCTTTCCCTAAGTTTCTTCCTACAACCAACGTATTGCTTTTACCTGTCAAATGTATTCGTTGAATTGGAAGACTATCAATCGCAACCTCGATGTAATTATGTTCTGATGCTGTTTTTAAAAAACCTTCGTCGTTGATTGCTATTTCACAAAAAGAGCCTACGAAATTTGCTTGTATATACACTCCAGGCGCCCAAAAACGTGGTGCATATTTATCTGAAAAATCAATCCGACCGACATAATTGAAAAAAGTATTTTCGGCACCATAAAAAATTGTTGTGTCTTGTTTTTTTCTACTACACGAAAAAAAAAGTATAACAGAAAATAGAAAAATTACAAGTGATTTCATAGATGTTAGTTCAATTTAATAAATGATTAAATAATCGTTTAAAAAAGAGGAAATGTACAAAAAAACTACCCACAAAGTCAGAAATTATTGGTATTATTGTGCTGATACTTTAAAAAAAAGACCTAAAATGTGGAATTCATTAGCGAGTATAATTTTACGTAACCGACTGTTTATATTGTCGATTGTAATTATACTCACAGTGTTTTTTGGATATTTTGCCGTCACATCATTAAAAGTAGATAACAAATACGGAAATACACTTCCTAAAGACAGTCAACCACAAGCAGACTATTTAAAATTCAAAGAGCAATTCGGCGAAGATGGCTCCACCTTGGCAATTGCCATACACTCAGATTCACTATACACGGAACAAAATTTTGTGAAATGGCAAGACCTAGCATTTAAAATACTGGAAATCGGTGGTGTAGAGAGTGTCATTTCAGAAGCTACTTTATACAAAATCTGTAATAATAAAACGGAGCAACGCTTTGAGATTCAAAAGATTTTCTCAGACTCGACGTATCATGAAAAATCCATTGATTCGATACGTAAAGAAGTAAAACAGAATCCTTTATATAACGGATTGTTATACAACGACAAAACAAAGGTTTCGCTTCTACTGATTGGAATGGATGAGAAATACTTGGCAGATAAAAAGAAGTCAAAAGTTGTATTTGAAATTGAAGAATTAGTAGAATCCTACTCCAAATACTTTGGCAAACCTCATTTCGCAGGACTACCTCACATGCGCGTGGTAATTGGGAAGCGAATCGTCAATGAAATGTATATTTTCCTAGCATTATCGATTCTAGCATCCTCCATCCTATTGTACATCTTTTTCCGCTCATTCCGCATTGTGATGCAATGTAACCTTGTTGTTTTTGTATCGGTAATTTGGGCGCTTGGAAGTATTGCCTTATTCAATTTTCAACTATCGATTATGATGGCTTTGATACCGCCATTATTGATTGTAATTGGTGTGCCAAATTGCGTGTTTTTAGTTACCCGTTACCACCAAGAATATGTAATTCATCAAAACAAAACCCGTGCATTATTTACAATGATAAAACGCATAGGGTCTGTGACTTTCCTTACAAACTTAACCACTGCAGTAGGGTTTTGCACCTTTACTAGTTCCGACAAATTAGCCCAATTCGGTGTCATTTCGAGTTTAAATATCATGGTAGTTTTTGCATTGTCTATTTGCATTTTACCAATCATGGCTTCCTACTCTAAACCTCCAAAAGAAAGACATCTAAAACATTTATATAAAGTGTATTCTCAAGGCTTTATCGAGTATATAATCATTATCATTTCTAAATACAGAAAGTTGGTCTACTTGATTTCTGTTTTAGTGATTGTGCTGAGTTTATTTGGTATGACTAAAATTATAACCACTGGAAACATTACAAGTGACCTCCCAAAAGATGACCCAATTTTACTGGACTTAAAATTCATAGAGAAAAATTTTGGTGGAGCGGTTCCTTTTGAAATATTAATCAATTACAAAGAAAAAGGCAGGTTATTTTCGAATGAAACACTGGAGAAAGTAGATCATATCCAGCAAGAGTTTGCAAAAGATACGCTATTTTCTAAAAGTTTATCGATTGTAAACTTTATCAAGTCGATCAATATGGCTTATTTTGATAATGACTCCGCTCATTACACATTGATATCTTCCCGCGACAAACTTCGTCTTAAAAAATACTTCGATGAAACTGACATCAATAATGTAAATAGTGGTAGCATGTCTATTAAGGAATTAGTAGATACTACAAACACCTCTTTACGTATTCGCTTACAAATGAAAGATTTGGGGTCTTATGTCGTTTCTAAAAAAGTAGATGCCTTAAAAATTATGGTGGATAACATTTTAAATCCTGAAAAAAAGCAGGTTGAGGCAAGGTTCAAAAAAGCATTTAAAGGAAGAAAAGACCTTATTGATACCTTGTTATATGAATACCCTTGGATTTTCAATAACGTAACTGCAATCTTATCCAAAGGAAACCAAGATTTACAAACTGCTTTTGATTTTGACCCAAGTAAAATTGATGCATACAAAAACAAAGCTACTTTTAAAAACATCTTACGCCAAGCGATAGATGACGAATATTACGAGCTAACATTTACTGGAACATCCGTTGTGGTTTCAGAAGGAACAAAATACTTATTTGTAAACCTTGTTCAAAGTTTAATTTTCGCTATTTTATCCATTGCCTTATTGATGGCATTTCTATTCCGTTCCTTTAGAATCATTCTGATCTCCATGATTCCTAACATCATTCCGTTGTTATTTACAGCAGGTATAATGGGCTTTTTCCAAATTCCACTTAAACCTTCCACCCTCTTGGTTTTCGGTATTGCACTAGGGATTACGGTAGATAATGCAATTCTATTCTTAGCAAAATACCGTCAAGAACTAAAATTACATACCTGGGACATTAAACAATCCATTCTTATCTCCGTACGTGAAACCGGACTAGGTATTTTCTATACTTCGGTAATTTTATTCTTCGGATTTATCATGTTTGTATTCTCCCAATTTGGAGGCACAAAAGGCTTAGGTTTATTGGTATCTATCACCATCTTAGTAGGTATGATTACCAACCTAATCATTTTACCTGCACTTTTGATGAGTTTAGAACGCAAAGTGACTACCAAATCCTTCAAAGAACCATTCTTTGATATCTACGATGAGGAAGTGGATTTTGAGCATGGGAAGTTGGAGATTGAGAAGGGAAAATCTATTATCAGCTAATTTATGTCAAAAATAAGTACTGAAAAAGAATATATTACCTCGTTAAATTCGCTCATCCAAACAATCGAACAAATTCAAGTTAAAACGGTTTTGTCTGCAAATGCACTTATGTTATGGGCATATTGGAGTATCGGCTCTGAACTTTCATTAAAAATTAAATCTAACAAATGGGGTGCAAAGATTATCGATAATTATTCTAAAGATCTTAAACAACAATTTCCAACAATGAAAGGGTTGTCTACTAGAAATTTAGTGTACATGCGTCAATTTGCGGAAAACTATCCAATAGAACGTATTGTTATTTTGAACGAAATTTGGGAGCAGGTAAAATCAAATTCGAAACCATTAGTAAATTTAATTGAAAGCATTGAAAATAAAAAAGTTGAGATTACGCAACCAGTGGTTGCGCAATTGGAAGAAACTTTTTTTATAAACTCAATAATTGGTAAAATTTCTTGGTCTCATCATTTAGTTTTATTAAATAAAGTACCCGAAATGCCAAAAAGATTTTGGTATATGTTAAATACACTTGAACATGGCATAAGTAAAAATATTTTGAGTATACAAGTTGAAACAGGGTTATACGAAAGACAAATAAATGATAAAAAGGTTAATAATTTTTCAGCAACACTTCCAAAACCTCAATCAGACTTTGCTAATTATTTAATTAAAGACCCCTATATCTTTGATTTTGTTCAAGCAAAAGAAAATGCGGACGAACGAAACATCGAAGAACAATTAACCAAACATATCACCAAATTTTTATTAGAGCTCGGACAAGGATTTTCATTCGTTGGTAAACAATACCATCTAAACGTGGGTGGAAGTGATTTTTACATAGATCTTCTTTTCTATCATATTAAATTACACTGCTATGTAGTAGTGGAATTGAAAGCAAGAGAATTTAAGCCAGGCGATCCAGCACAGTTAAATTTCTATATCAATGTGATAAACGACACTTTGAAAACAGATAAAGACAATGACACTATCGGAATACTTTTGTGTAAAGGCAAAAATGAAGTTCTTGCTGAATATGCACTTAAAGGGTACAATAATCCTATCAGTGTATCCGATTATGAATTAAGTAAATCTATCCCTGAAGAACTAAAATCTACCCTACCACAAATTGACGATTTAGAGCAAGAATTAAATACCATAAAGGTAAGAAATGAGTGATGAGTATGATGTGAGACAAGTGGCGGGAAGGGAGAAGGGTAGTGACGAGATAAGCAATAGAATCTAAACTTTGGATAATATTTTATCAAAGATTTCTATTGGATAGAACAATAAGCAATATACAGCTAAAAAACACATAAAAAAATCATCGTTTAGTGGCAATACAACTCCTAATTCAATACAACCAACTCCTTAGACCTTTCTAATGATACAATATGAGTCGGTTTAAATAATTGTACAATTACATCATCCTTTATCACCAAAGAAAAACAAAAATTAAAATCGATCGATTCTTTATCATCAATATCAATTTGCATTTCTTTATCATAGGGATACCAATTTTCAGCCACGATTTCACAACACAGTGCTCCTGGGACCTGATCTAAACAGACACCTTTATTAATATCATAATCACAAATACCTCTTTTAGGTAAAGAAGATAATAGGCTATTTAGGTGTATCCACCCGACCAACTACACCTTCAAAGTTCCAGGGAAAAGATCTTGTAATTTGTTACACGGATAGTCTGCGATAACATCTAGGACTTTATTGAACCATTTTTCAGGATTTACGTTGTTGATTTTGCAGTTGGCAAAGAAAGTATAGAACATAGCTGATCTCTGTGCTCCATTGTGAGATCCGGCAAAGAGGTAGTTCTTACGACCTAGTGCTACGGGACGTATTTTATTT
>Ga0172373_10009249_pt1 | contig 12285 bp, 10 predicted proteins | sample Lak10m_2_FD_114546 | JGI IMG/M metagenome (GOLD analysis project Ga0172373, IMG submission 114546) | Freshwater microbial communities from Kabuno Bay, South-Kivu, Congo - kab_092012_10m | ecosystem: Environmental > Aquatic > Freshwater > Lake | place: Democratic Republic of the Congo... | reverse complement strand
TGGCGAGCAGGTTGACCTTCTCGGACTTGCCCTGCGACGGGGTCTTGGGCGTGGGCTGCGCGACCTTGTCGGTGACCTCGATGAAGAAGGTGGCGGAGCGGCCGATGCCGGGTCCGTCGAAGACGTTGTTGTCGCGGGCCTCGGCGTGGTAGGCGACGAGTTCGTATTCGCGGAGTTGGAGCGGCGCGAGGGCGATCGCGGCGGCGGCGGTGAGCTTGCCGTCCTTGAAGGCGGAGACATCGAGGGCGACCTCGCGTTCCGGTTGTCCGAGCTTGTGGAAGACGAGGCGTGCGGAGGCGATGCCGAAGTCGTCGGAAGCCTCGATCCGGAGCGGAACCGTGTTGGTGGGATTGGCGCGGATGTCCTGGCCGGGCTGGGTGATCTCGATCTTCGGCGCTTCGTCAGGGAGTGCGCGGATGCGATGGAGGGAGCGGTCGAGTCCGGGGCGGCCGCGGGAGTCGGCGAGGACGAAAGCGTAGGCGTTGTCGTTGGTAACGGTGAGTTCGGCGGACCAGAGATCGTTGGTGACGCGGGTCAGTGGGATAACGACGCCGTTGGTGAAACGGAGGGCCGCGGTGGAAAGTGGAACGTTGGGGTCGAGCCGGAAGAGGGCGCGGCTGCCGCGGAGCGTGGTGATGTCGGGAGAACGCTGTTCGATGGTGGGAAGTCGGGTGTAGGCGGGTGGGACGATCCGGATGGCGAGAGCTCGGACGGCGGCAGGCGTGTAGGCATCGAGGCGGAACTCTGGGGTGACGGCATCGCCGGCAGCGACGCGCCAGACGATGGACTTGGTGACGGTGATCGGGTGGAGGGCGGTGCGCTCGTTGACGGGGAGGACGACGGATTGCCAGGCGTTGGAACCATCCTCGCGGAACTCGAAGCGGGCTTCGCGCGGGATGCGTCCGCCGAGTTGGTTGGTGAGGGTGAACTGGGTGCCCGCGGCGAGTTCGACGTTGCCGAGGCTGGGGCGGATCCGGGTGTGGCTGGCATTGGACCAGGGCACCGTCGCGCGAAGGAGCGAGATGAATCCGCCCGGGGCGAACAGGGCGAAGGCGACGATGGCCGCGGCGATGGCGGCAGCACCCCACAACACAGGTCGGACGAGGGCCCGGGCGTAAGGGACCTGGACGGTGGCGAGGTGGAGGGAGGCGCGTTGCTGGAGGGCGGCGGCAATCTCCGGTTCGTATTCGCGGGTCGGGGTGCGTGCACCGGACACGTATTCCGCGGCGGTGGAGACTTCGCACCCGAGATCGGGGCGGAGGCTCTCCGCGTCCTGGGCGGCTTCCTCGACGCGGGTCGGGGTATGGCGGACGCGGGAGAGGCGGAAGGCACCCCAGGCAGCGGCGGCGATCCAGAGGCCGAGGCCGGCCCAGCGTGCGGCGCGGGGAAGCGTGAAGGCGTCGTCGAGGGCGGCGCAGGCGAGCAGGACGGCACCGATGCTGGCGACGGTGCCGACGAGGACGCGGCGGCGGCGGGCGTGGTCCTTGCGGCGGGCGGCGGCTTCGAGGCGTTCGCGCGCGATGGGATCGGAGATGGGAGTCATGGCGTGGGCGTCAGGTGGTGGACCGGTTGGCCACGATGGTTTCGGCGAGGAGAAGGAGGATGGCGGCGAGGAGCAGGGGCCGCCAGTACTCGAGTCGCTGGCGGTCGTTGCCGGTCCATTCCACGGCGATGTCGCCCGCGGCGGCGGGATCGCGACGCGGGATGCGGCGGGTGATCTCGTCGGGACGGGCGGATTCGAGGACGGATTCCGAGGGTGGCAATTGGGCGGCGAGTTGGAGGAGCGGGGCACGGTTGGTTTCGTGGAGGGACCACGCGCCGGGGAGATCGGGTTCGAGGTGGATCAGGCCGGCTTCCTCGGGGGGCGCAGGGCGTTCGCGGCCGTCGGGTCCGACCAGCTTGCGGCCGGAGGATTCGCCGGCTGGGGCGGGGAGTTCCGCCTCGTCGCCGAGGGTGACCGCGAGGCCGGCGAGGAGGAGACGGTCATCGGTGCGGCCGGCGAGGTGGCGGGCGATGCCGTGGATCGCAGGGACGAAGGTCTTGTGCTTGGGCCAGTCGGATCCGGTGTTGTCCGGGGAGGTGTTGATGAGCAGGACGCGGCCGGAGCCGACGGTGCGGCTGAGGACAGCGGGCATGCCGTCATCGAAGCGGGCGAGGACGGAGACGCCGCGGGCGGGTTCGAGGACGAAGCGGCGGAGGAACTCGGCGATGGCGAGGTTGCCGCTGTTGGGGAGCTTGAAGGCGTCGAAGACGGGAGTGGAGCGATCGACGAGGCCGAGACGCCAGGGGCTTTCGATCTCGGCGGATTCGGATCGGAGGAGCTGGGCGGGGAGGAGATCGCCGAAGGTGTTGTTGAAGGTGGCGGGGACGAGTTCGGGGCTGACGAAGAGGGCGAGGCCGCCGCCGGCCTGGACGAAGCGGGCGAGGGCGTCCGGGGCGCCGGGAGGCAGGGAACGTTGGGCGGGGAGGAAGACGGCGTCGAAGGGAATGCGGGCGGCGAGGTTGGTGGCGGCGCCCTGGGAGGAGGCGACCAGCGCGAGGCGGGCGGCGAGTTGGCTGGGGTCGACCTTCTCGACGCGGAAGCGGTTCGGGGTGGCGTTGGTGGAGCCGGCGTTGGGGTCGAGGGCGGCGGCGAGGAAAAAGGATTGCTCCTCGAAGCTGCGGACCCCTCGGCGTCCCTCGACGAGGAGGACGCGGATGGGCGGGGGGACGTAGAAGACGGCGGTGCGTGTGTTGTCGGCGGTGAGATTGTCGTCCTGGGCTAGCCGGACCTCGGCCTGGTGCCAGCCCTGCGGCAGGGGTGGGAGGTCGAGGGCGAGGTTGGTGGAGGCGCCGGGGCCAAGGGAGAGCGGCCGGGTCCATACCGGTTTGCCGTCGACGGACAGGCGGGCTTCGAGGGACTTCGCCGGTTCGTCCGAATGGCTGGCAATCGTGGCAAAGGGGCGGTTGGTCTCGCCGGAGTCGAGGCGGAGGTCGGCGACCGAAAGGTTCGGCGTCAGGAGGTCGCCGATGGCGACGACGCGGAGATCGATCCCGGGTGGGACTGGCGCAGAGTCGAGGCTCTGGACGGCGTCGCGCTGGAGGTCGCTGACGAGGAGGATCGAGGGATCGGGTCCGCGTTCGGCCTGGGTGAGGAGTCGGACGGCTTCGCGAAGTCCGGGGGCGAGGTCTCCGGCGGTGTGGGTGGGGGTGAGCTCGGAGAGTCTGGCGGCGACCACCGAGGGTGGAGAGAACGGAGTGACCGTCTCGGTGCGGGCGGCGGTGGTGACGAGGGCGACGCGGTCGGCGGAGGTGAGGGCGTCGAGCTGTTGGCGGATGCGGTTGCGGGCGGTTTCCCATCGGGTGCCAGCGCCATCGCGGGCCTGCATGCTGAGGGAACGGTCGAGGACGACGACAACCTGCTTCGGGTTGCGGCGGCCAGCCCCGGCGCCGAGGGGCAGGTAGGGTCGGGTGAAGGCGAGGACGATGAGCGCGAAGACGAGGAGGCGCAGCAGGAGCAGCAGGAGGTTCCGGAGCTTTCGTTTGGATCGGGCCTTGGGCTCGTCCTGGACGAAGAAGCGGACGGTGCTGAAGCGCATGCGCACCTGCTTGCGCTTCATCAGGAGGTGGACGGCGATGGGGATGCCGATTCCGGCGAGCGCGGCGAGCAGGAGCGGATTGGAGAGGAGGAAAGGCATGGGCGGTCAGACCGAGGCGCGCTTCTCGAGGTAGCGGATCAGGGCGGCGTCGAGGGGTTGGTCGGTCCGGAGGAGTTGGTAGTCGGCCTCGAGCTTGAGGCATTGGGATCGGATGCGGTCGCAGAACTCGGTGACGCGGGTCTTGAAGCCGGCGCGGGCGGATTCGGCGTCGATGACGATCTCCTCGCCGGTCTCGGCATCCTCCATGATGAACTCGCCGTCAAAGGCGAGGTCGAGCTCCTCGGGGGCGAGGACATGGAAGACGAGGACCTCCTGACCCTGGCCGTGGAGGTTGCGCAGCAGGTCGAAGGTGGCGGTTTCGTCCGTGAAGAAATCCGAGATGACGACGACGAGGCCGCGCCGGACGAAGGTCTGGGTGATGCCGGCGAGGTCGAGTCCGAGATGGGTCTTGCCGCCGGCCTGGGCATTGGCGAGGAGGGCGAAGACCTCCATGGCGTGCATGCGGGAGGCGCGGGCGGGGAGGGCCTGACGGGCGTCGGGGCCGAAGAGGATCAGGCCTGGGGCATCGCGCTGGCGGACCATCAGCTGGGCGAGGACAGCGGCGAGGATCCGGGCGTAGCGGAACTTGTTGGCGGGTTCGGCACCGAAATCCATGGAGGCCGAAGTATCGAGGAGGATCTGGCAGCGGAGGTTGGTGTCGTCCTCGAACTGGCGGATGTAGAGCTGGTCGGTGCGTGCCCAGACCTTCCAGTCGAGGTGGCGGAGGTTGTCGCCGGGGGCGTACTGGCGGTAGGAGGAGAATTCGGTGGAATAGCCGAGGAACGGGCTGCGATGGAGCCCGTCGAGGAAGCCTTCGACGATGATGCTGGCGAGGAGGGGGAGATCCTCCGCGGCGGCGAGGGTGCGGGCGTCGAGGGCGAGTGGAGCCGGTGGATTCAAGGGAGGCGCGATGGGCGGACCGGTTCAGCGTGCGGACGGCTTCACCTCGTCCAGCAGGCGGTCGAGGATGGATTCGATTCCGACCTTCTGGGCACGGGCATTGAAGTTGGGAAGGACGCGATGGCGGAGGACCTGTCGGGCGACGTGACGGACGCCTTCGAAATCGGCGCAGAGCTTCCCGGTGGAGGCGGCGCGCGCCTTGGCCCCGAGGATCAGGTATTGGGAGGCGCGGGGGCTGGCCCCCCACCGGACGAATTCCTTGATGTAGGCCGGGGCGTCGGATTCGTCGGGGCGGGTCTTGGAGACGAGCTGTACGGCGTAGCGGATGACCTCGTCGCTGACCGGCATGGCGCGGACGAGCTTCTGGACCTCGAGGAGTTCCGGGCCGTTGATGACGGGTTGGAGGTCGGGGAGATCGTTGCCGGTGGTGGCGCGGACGACCTGTTCCTCCTCGGCGCGGGTGGGGTATCCGGTGTTGATGCAGAACATGAAGCGATCGGCCTGCGCTTCGGGGAGGACATAGGTGCCTTCCTGTTCGATGGGATTCTGGGTGGCGAAAACGTGGAACGGGCGGGGGAGCGGATAGGTCTTGGTGCCGACGGTGACCTGCCGTTCCTGCATGGTTTCCAACATGGCCGCCTGCGTCTTGGGCGGGGTGCGGTTGATTTCGTCGGCGAGGACGAGGTTCGCGAACACGGGGCCGGGGATGAAGACGGACTTGCGGCGGCCGGTTTCGTGGTCTTCCTCGAGGACATCCGTGCCCGTGATGTCGCTGGGCATCAGGTCGGGCGTGAACTGGATCCGGGAGAAGCCGAGATCGACGGCGCGGCCAAGGGAGCGGATGAGGAGGGTCTTGGCGAGCCCCGGTACGCCCGTGATGAGCGTGTGGCCGCCGGCGAAGAGGGTGAGGAGGACGTTCTCGATGACCTCACGCTGGCCGATGATGGCGCGGCCGAGTTGGTCGACCATGGCCTGGCGCTGGGCGGTGAGGCGCTGGATGGCCTCGACCGGCACGGCAGGATCGGTTCCGGCTGCGGGACGGGACGGCAGGGCGGGAGGAGTGCTCATGCGAGAAACAAAGGCTGGGGGGCTTCGGCGAGGAATTCGACCTTGGAATCGTGGAGTGGAATGAAAAACCCGGGTGGACCCGCAGATCCCCGTGGGACGCAGGGTGAGACTCACGGGAGTGGAGAAAGTTCCAGGATTTCAGCGGAGTTCCCAGATTCCAGATGCCAGACGCCCGTCCTGAAGGCCGGGTGCCCTCACCCGGCGCAGGGGGGGCGAAGGTTCGGGTTTGAAGTCAGCGCCACGTGAGGGCACGTGGCGTTCACGGGGAGTTTCCACATGCCAGTTCCCAGTCGCCAGTTCCCAACGCCAAGGGCGTTGAGGCTTGCAGCCCAGGGTTGGTTCGAGGAACGAGGACAACCCTGGGAACTCCGGTGGATGCCGATCCAACCGCAACGCGGTTGTGGCCATCCCGGTGCGGAAACCCATGGGTTCCGCAATCGCGACGGGATCGAGGTAGCCACAACCGCGTTGCGGTTGGCTGCGGACGGAATCAAGACCCAGGGTAGCCTCGCAAGCTCGGCAACCCTGGGCTGGGAGCCAGAATCCCGTTGGGATTCGTTGCAGGAGCCTGATTGCCTCGACGGATCGGGATCAGGATCGGCATCGCACGCACTGAAGGCTGAACTCCCTACCTCGGCTGCTACTGGAAACTGGAATCTGGCGACTGGGAACGTCCTTTGGAGCGGCGGCGTACGGCGAGGATTCCGAGGGTGGAGAGGGCTCCAAGGCTTGCGGCAGCGGCGGTGGAAGCCTCGGGAACGACGTTCCAACCGATGTAACCGAGGGCGCGGATGTCGGCCTGGGTGATGGGGGCGATGACTCCCGAGGTGAGCGTGGGATCCATGAGGCCGATGTAACTTCCTGTGATGACGTCATCCTTCCAGTGGCTGGCCTGGCGTCCGTCGCCGACGGCCACGCCGGTCGAGAAATTGTAGTCGGCGAAGAAGTCGGACCAGAGGCTGGGGTCCTGGGGAAGCAGACTGCGAGGGGTGAGTGTGAAGTCCGCGAGGCTTGTGGGTTGGTCGGCGGTCCGGAAGCGGAAGAGATCCAGCGTGAACGGGGCGATGGCCCCGGTCTGGCTGCTGCCGACGAGGGTGTCGACCCGGTCGACGATGGAGAGGAAACCGAGGGCGTGGCCGATCTCGTGGGCGGCGACGGACTCGAAGTCGACGGTGCCGGAAGTGACGCCATCGCTGTTGTCGTAGTCGAAGGTGAAATTCGAGTTGAACTCGATGTTGGCGTCGCTCGCTCCGAAGAGGGTGTCCAGGTTGGCGGCGTTGTAGCCGAGGGCCTTGAAGTTGGCCTTGGAGCCGAGGATGACGGGCTGCCCTGCGGAGGTGAAGAAGCTGAACCCGGGAGGAATGTACGCACTGAACTGGGCGGCGGTGGGAAGGAACGCAAGGGCGGGTTCGGTTGGGCCGGCGTCCGCGATCATCAATCCCCGGACCGTGTTGAAGAAGTCGAAGAGTTCAACGGAGGACGCCTGACCGAGGACGTTTGAGTCGGCGATGCTGATGAGGTTGGCGTCGATGGTGACGGTGACCGGGTCCGAGAAGAGGGCCTCCCACTGGACGGCGGCGCGATTGAAGGCGGCGAGGGCCTGAGGATTGGAGGAGAGCGCGCTGCCGGGATTGATGACGATGTCCAACGCGAACGCCGGAGTTGCCGTCAGCACGCAAGTGATGGTGGCGTACCAAAGGGGACGAGGGGATTTGCCCGGTGGAAGCATGGGGGAAGTTCGAAGGTTTCAGTTCCAGGATTCAAGCCGGGAGGTGAGTTGCCAGATTCCAGATTCCAGATTCCGGATGCCAGATGCCAGATGCCTGCAACGCCAACGGCGTTGCGGCCCGTAGCCCAGGGTTGGTCCGAGGAACGAGGACAACCCTGGGAATTCCGATGGATGCGGACCCAACCGCAACGCGGTTGTGGCCATCGTGACGCGGAGATTCGTAGGTGTCGCAGTGATGAAGGGTCAAGGAAGCCACAACCGCGTTGCGGTTGGGTGCGGACGGCATGTTGACCCAGGGTAGCCTCGCAAGCTCGGCGACCCTGGGCTGGGCGCCAGAATCCCGTTGGGATTCGACGGGGCCTGGGAACAGGGGATTTGGGATGGCCGCCGCGTGAGGGCACCCGGCCTACAGGGGGCGTCAGGCGCCGATCTGGCGCTTGAGGCTTTCGCAGATGATGCGGGAGTGACGTTCGAGGGTGGATTGGTCGGGGCCTTCGAGGAGGAGGCGGACCTTGGGTTCGGTGCCGGAGTAGCGGAGGAGGACGCGGCCGCCGAGGGGCTTGAGTTCGGCTTCGGCCTTGGCCACGAGGCTGAGCACGTCTTCCAGTTCCTCGAACGCGCGCTTCTCGCGGACGCGGACGTTGGAAACCAGTTGGGGGAAGCGCTTCCAGCAATTGGCGAGTTCCGAGAGCGGCTTCTGCTGGCTCTTCATCGCCGACAGGATCTGGAGGGCCGCCACGAGGCCGTCGCCGGTGGAGCTGTGGTCACGGAAGATCAGGTGACCGGACTGTTCGCCACCGAGGTTGAGGTCATCGGCGAGCATGCGGTCGATGACGTGCTTGTCACCGACGGCAGTGCGGATGACGGAACCACCGGCGGCCTGGATGGCGGCGTCCAGGCCGGCGTTGGACATGACGGTGGCGACGACCGTCTTCTTCCGGAGCGTGCCTTCGCGGAGCATCTGGAGGCCCGAGATGGCGAGGATGTCATCGCCATCGATGAGGACGCCGTTCTCGTCGCAGAGGATGACGCGGTCGGCGTCGCCGTCATGCGCGATGCCGAGGTCGGCGCGGTATTCGCGGACGCGGCTGCACAGGGCGGACGGGTGCATGGAACCGCAGTCCGCGTTGATGTTGGTGCCGTTGGGTTGGACGCCGGTGACGATGAGTTCGGCGCCGAGTTCCTGAAGGACGGCGGGGGTGGATTTGTAGGCGGCGCCGTGGGCGCAATCGAGGACGATGCGGAGACCCTCGAGGGTCATGCCGCGCGGGAAGCTGGTCTTGGCGTGTTCGACGTAGCGGCCGACGGCGTCGTCCACGCGGAAGGCCTTGCCGATCTCGCCGGCCGTGGGGCGGATGTTCTCGATCTCGCCGGAGAACACGAGGTCCTCGATGCGGTCCTCGATGTCGTCGGCGAGCTTGTAGCCGTCGGGGCCGAAGAACTTGATGCCGTTGTCATCGTAAGGATTGTGGGAAGCCGTGATGACGATGCCGGCATCGGCGCGGAGGGAACGGGTGACGTAGGCGACGCCGGGGCTGGGAAGGGGGCCGATGAAGACGACATCGACGCCCATGGAGAGGACGCCGGAGGACAGCGCGTTCTCGATCATGTAGCCGGAAAGGCGTGTATCCTTGCCGATGACGATGCGGTAACGGAGACGGTTCCGGGCCTGGCCGGCGAGGTTCCGGAAGACGTGGGCTGCGGCGCGGCCGAGCTTGAGGGCAGTCTCGGCCGTGACGGGCTCGATGTTGGCACGGCCACGGACGCCGTCGGTGCCGAAGATGCGTTTAGGATTCGACATTGTAGGGGGGGATCAGGGGTTCTCCTGCGCGCGTCTACTATCAGGGATTTGAACCCTTTCGATCAATACTTCCTGCGGTGAGACGGAGCCGAGCTGGGCACCGGGCGCATTGACGTGCACGGGATGGCGGTCGGCATCGGCAGGCGAAACCTCGGCCAGATTGACGTAGACCTCGACATCCTGGGGGCGGAGTCGGTTGAGGACGTCGGGTCGACCGCGCAGGACGACGGTGACATGCGATGGGTTGACCCGGAACTGGCTGAGTTCGGAGGCGAGCGTGAGGACGCGGATGGGGAGGTTTTCGAAGGTGCGGGAGTAGCCCTCGGGGACGACGGGGGTACCGCCATCCTTTTCGACGCCCTGCCGGACGGTGGCCCAGATGAGGACGGCGAAGATCAGGGAGAAGATCTTCTGCCACCGGTTGTAGGTGGTGAACTCGCGGAAGGACATGGCTCAGGCGGCTTTCTTGTGTTCCGGGCGTTGAGGCCGGAGCCAGCGGAACCAATTGCGGGGTTCGGTGCGGCGCACGAGGACCTGGGTGAGGAAGGAGCGGAGTTCCTCGACGGAAACGCCGCGGACGAGCTGGCCGCGGTGGGCGTAGGAGATCTGGCCGGTTTCCTCGGAGACGATGACCACGACGGCATCGGTGTCCTCGGTGAGGCCGATGGCGGCGCGGTGGCGGGTGCCGAGGGACTTGTGGAGGTCGACGCGTTGGGTGAGGGGAAAGATGCAGGCGGCCTTGAGGATCCGGTCGCCCTTCAGGATGACGCCGCCGTCGTGGATGGCGTTGTTGGGGAAGAAGATGGTCTCCAGCATCTCGGGGGTGGCCTCGCAGTCGACGTTGACGCCGGACTCGATGAGGTCGGCGAGCTGGATGCCCTGTTCGAGGGCGATGAGGGCGCCGATGCGGACGGGGGCGAGGCGGTCGACGGTCTCGCAGATGACCTCGATCTTCTCGCGTTCCTGCTGGGCGTTGGGGATGAGGGGCAGGTTGCCGAGCTGGGCGAGCATGCGGCGGAGCTCGGGCTGGAAGAGCACGACGATGGCGACGGCGAGGAAGGCGAAGAACTGGTTGAGGAGGGCGTTGAGGACCTGGAGATTGAGGAGGCGGGTCGTCAACGTCAGGGCAAGGAGGAGGGCGAGGAAGCCGGTGACGATGGGAGCGCCGCGGGTGCCACGGAGAAAGATGAACGCGTGGTAGATGCCGACCGCGAGAATGACGATCTCGAGGGCAGGTCTCCACCAGTCCTGAAGGAATGGAAGGACTCCGTTCATTGAATGTCGGTCGGGCCGTCTTGGATGGCGCCCAGCATCAGCAAGGCCTGGCGGGTGGAAGCGACGTCGTGGGTCCGGAAGAGTTGCACCCCCTGTTGCGCGGCCCAGATGGTGCAGGCGAGGCCCGCCGGCAGCCGATCCAGCGTTCCCGCCCCGGTGATTTTCCCGAGGAAGCTCTTGCGTGAAACACCTAGCAGAACGGCCTGCGGAAGGCGCGTGAAATCTCGAAGGTTCCGGAGAAGTTCCAGATTGTGTGCGGGCGTCTTTCCGAAGCCGATGCCGGGATCGAGGATCACGCGGCTGGGATCGACACCGACGCCGGCGAGTTGTTCAAGGCGGTCGCGGAAGAACGCGAGGACCTCGGCGGTCACGTTGGCGTAGCGGGGGGCGTCCTGCATGGAGGCGGGATCGCCCTGCATGTGCATGCAGGCGTAGCCGGCGTCGGTGTCCCGGACGACGTGCCACATCGACGCATCGGAACGGTTGGCCTGGATGTCATTGATGATGGACGCGCCGGCGTTGACGGCGGCCGCGGCGACTTCCGGGTGACGGGTGTCGATGGACACCGGCGGATTTCCCGGCCGGGCCAGGCCGCGGATGACCGGGAGGACGCGGCGGAGTTCCTCGGACGCGTCGACAGGTTGGGCCCCGGGGCGGGTGGATTCCCCACCGATGTCGAGGATGTCGGCGCCTTCCGCGATCAAGCGTTGGCCGTGGGCGATGGCTCGGTCCGGATCCAGGAAGTCACCCCCGTCGGAAAAGCTGTCCGGAGTGACGTTGACGATCCCCATCAGGAGAGGTCGGGACGTGAGGTCGAGGGAGTGTTCCCGGACCTGCCACCGGCGTTGGATGGGGGTGTTCAAGGAGGTTGCAGGAAGGGCACCACGCGCGGGTCGGGCGGCTTCAGTACGTCTGGTTCGACGTGGCGGCGGCGGGGGAGCGTTGGATCAGCTCGATCTCGTATCCCTCCGGGGCGTCGACGAACGCGAACCCACCCGAGCCATCGGCCTTGTAGTGGGGACCGTCGGAGTAGGCGAGGCCGAGGCGGGCGAGGTGCTCGGCGAAGGCGGCGAGGCTGTCGACCTCGAAGGCGAGGTGGGTGAGATCCGACTGCACGTGCACCGGGCCGCTGGCGGGGAAGGAGCACAGTTCGATGGTTTCCTCGCTGCCCGGGGCCTTCAGGAAGACAAGCTCGGAGCCGCGGGGCGACTTGTGCCGACGGATTTCGTCGAGTCCAAGGACTTCACGATAGAACCGGACGGAACGGTCGAGGTCATCGACGCGATAGCGTGTGTGGAGGAGGCGGGAAACGCGCATGGTGCGGCAAGGCTAGCGGTGGGTGGGAAGGAGGCAAACGGGGAAGTGTTTGAAGGTGTGTTTGGTCGTCGTCGGATCGTAGCTTGGGGCATGGACTTCGCGTGGGAACCGCCATGGGCTGGGTTGGGGAGGTTGTGGGACGGGGAAGCGTACCGGTTCCAATTCCACCTGCGGCCGGGTCGACCGGGCTGGCTGGAACGTGGTGTGCCTCCGGAGTCGATGCTGGCGGAGCGGCGCGCTGTCCTGTCCAGCGGTCGCGATCGGGCTCTGGTATGGGGGGAAGGAGCGGATGAATGCTGGAGGCAGGCGGAACTTGTGTTCGGCGACTCCTTGCGGGAAGCGGCCGTGGGTGGCGCGACCCCGCGGGAGCGCGCGTCGCGTGTGGCGGCGGTCTGGGCTCCGGACTTCCTCCTGTTGAGGCGGGACGGGGAGGAGTTTCGGTTTGTGGGGGGCGCGGTGTGTTTCCCGAGTGGATGGGATCCGGCAGAAAAAATCGGGAGGGTGGTGATGGAGATTCA
>Ga0172373_10009247_pt1 | contig 12286 bp, 16 predicted proteins | sample Lak10m_2_FD_114546 | JGI IMG/M metagenome (GOLD analysis project Ga0172373, IMG submission 114546) | Freshwater microbial communities from Kabuno Bay, South-Kivu, Congo - kab_092012_10m | ecosystem: Environmental > Aquatic > Freshwater > Lake | place: Democratic Republic of the Congo... | reverse complement strand
TTATTGCCTTCTTCGCGGACTTGCAGGTCTTCGACGTTGATGCCGTTCTTTTTGGCGAAGCCTTGCGCCGCCTGAGTGTAGGACACGTTTGTAACGTGACTATCCTTGCCAGCCGAGTCTGTCACGCTGGAAGCGTGACCTACAAACCCTACAATGGCTTTATCGGCGGGTGGACCTTTGACGAGGTCTTCGCGGTCGGGTTGATTCGGGGAGAGAGAGGCTACTGAAACAACGATCCGCCTCGGGGTCGTGAAGATGCGGACGTCGCCATGAGTGAGATTCAGTTCCTTGAGAAGAGTCGGCACACGGGTGGATAAGGCTTGGTAGGCGGTATCGACGTCATCTGCGGGGAGTTCTTCGACGCCAATTTCCAAGAGGAAGGCAGAAGGCTGGTTGCGGAAGGCAGAAAGATCAAGAGCCGCTGCCTTCGGTTTTCCGCCTTCTGTACTTTTAAGAAGCGGATATTCCAGCCCCTTGCGCTGCTCTTCATACGCGAGCGCCACCCCCCTGGCGAGTTCGCGGATGCGGCGGAAGAAGGCTTGACGTTCGGCGACGGAGATGGCGCCGCGGGTGTCGAGGATGTTGAAGGAGTGCGAGCATTTGAGGACGTAGTCGTGCGCGGGGACGATGAGACCGGCGGCGAGACAGGCGTCGGCTTCGGCGGAGAAGAGATCGTACATGGCGCGGACGCGGTCGATGTCGGCGGTTTCAAAATAGTATTTGGAGTGTTCGAACTCTTCCTGACGGCGGATCTCGCCATAGGTGACGCCTGCGCCGTATTCTTCGTTCCAGATGGCTTTGGCGTTGTTGAGCGCGATGAGGATGCGTTCGAGACCGTAGGTGATCTCGACCGAGACGGGGTCGAGCGCCACGCCGCCCATCTGCTGGAAGTAGGTGAACTGCGTGATCTCCTGCCCGTCGAGCCAGACTTCCCAGCCCAAGCCCCACGCGGAGATGGCGGGCTGTTCCCAGTTATCTTCCACGAAGCGGATGTCGTGCTGGCGCGGGTCGATGCCGAGGGCTTTGAGCGACTCGAGGTAGAGTTCCTGCGGATTGCCCGGGTCAGGCTTGAGGATGACCTGAAATTGGGTGTGGAGTTGGAAGCGGTTGGGGTTCTCGCCGTAACGCCCGTCGTCGGGGCGCACAGACGGCTCGACGTAGGCAACGTTCCACGGTTCGGGTCCGAGCACGCGCAGGAAGGTGGCAGGGTTCATCGTCCCTGCGCCGACCTGGGTGTAGTAGGGCTGTGTGATGAGACATCCCTTGGATGCCCAGAAGTCTTGTAGTTTTAGGATGATTTCTTGGAAAGAAGACATAGTTTTCAGTGTCCAGTGGTCAGTATTCAGTTTTTGTTGCGGGGGGGATTATAACTGATGGTTAATGGAAGGCATACTATACTTAGCAAGACAAACTAGGTACTGCCCTTATTGTGAAAAAGAGAGAACACAACGAAAACCTATATTAAATTTATTCTCAGTTGGGATCATTTCAAAACGATAAGATGTTCGCTGGCTATTTTCACTATAGCTCCACGAACCGCCACGCAAAACTCGATGGGTATTTCCATAATTTGAATTACCTATAAAATTTTCAGGATACGCATCGTACCAATCCAATGTCCACTCCCAAACATTACCCGCCATGTTATAAATACCGTAAGGGCTCTTTCCATCCCTATAAAGATCGACTTTTGTTGTATCCATCATATGCAAACCATAGTTAGCTAGTCGCGCATCAATCCTTTCACCCCATGGGTAAGTACGTCTGTCAACTCCACGCGCTGCTTTCTCCCATTGAGCTTCAGTAGGAAGATCACCACCACGCCACTCACAATATTTTTTTGACTGATCCCAATCTACATAAATGACTGGGTAATCGTTAAACTGCGGATCACCATAATAATTGGAGCGTGTATAAGACTTTATTTCTTTTGGCGGGATACATTCACCAGTCTCAACACAAGTTTTGTAAGCGGCATTAGTTACTTCGTAAATATCCATATAAAAGGCATCTAAATAAACTTGATGAACGGGCTGTTCATCTGGGTCACCACTATAGCTCCCCATATCGAACTCACCTGCTGGTACAAGGCGCATTGTAATACCTTTAGTATCCGTGATCTCGGCAGGCAAAGGCGTTGATGTTACAGTAATTGAGGTATCTTTTGTGCTTGTAGATTCATTCAATGGAGTATCAAATACTAATGGCAAATTAAAAATTAAAGTAATCGCCAGCACAATAAAGCCAGTCACTCCAATAATTTTACGAATAAAAAACTTTGGTAAGCGAAATATTTTCGAGGGTTTTGGTGTAAAACCTTTTTTTATTTGTAACGTCGCGCCAATGTTATTAGCCCGTGATCGTAACGCCCGCATGAGCATTTCATAGCCATTTTCTTCAAACAAATCCACCCAATGCCATTTTCTCAGGCTTTCGAGATTGTCACATTCCTCCAAGCGTGCAGGGATGATGAATATCTCGCCTTCTGGCATTTCCATCGCCGTATCAAGGGCAAGGCGTACTTCCTTTTGGCGAAATCCCCTTTGATTGAATTGCTTTGAAAGGCAAACCACCACCACGTCCGCTTCGCGCACGGCTTTTTTGATCTCCAACTCCCAATCTTGCCCGGGGAGGAGTTTTTCTTTGTCCAGCCATGCGTCCACGCCATTGTTTGTCAGGCGCGTGTACAGTGCGCGGACGGGGTCACGGTCCGCATGGGCGTGGCAAAGGAAGACTTTGAGAGGGCGTTTGGGTTCGGTCATGATTTGTCCGCGATGGGGTAATTATACGTCAATGTTCCGTAGGGGCGACTCGCGAGTCGCCCCTACGGATTACGAATATTATTCGGGTTTTCATCGTCATCGTCCCACCGTAATGGATTGGCTTCGATGTAACGGGTGATTCTGTCCATTTCGCGTTCGTTGCGGATGATGTGTTCGTAATAATTACGCTGCCAAACGGGGATACCGTCCGTGCGGCGTAATAAATTGATATGTTTTGACGATACGGTTTTAAACGCGCCGATCAGCCCGCCCAATGGTTTGATGGGCGTTGTAGGGGCGGGTCGCGACCCGCCCCTACTGTGGATAATCAAAATTGCGTGAAAATGATTCGGCATCACAATCCATGTCCCTAACTCAACATATTCGTATTGTGTTTCTAACCATTCCCATTTTTTGGCAACAATTTTTCCAAAATCGTTCAACACCATCACACCGTCCATGATTTCCCCAAACAACACTTCCCTTTGCCACGCAACAATCGTCACAAAATACGCACCCGCTTGCGAATAATCATATCCCTTCAAACGGATCGAACGGCGATGATGTTTTTGTGGGTCAAATTTCATATTTTGGCTGATATAAAATTCATGCGTCCACGCCGTCATCCGTCAGGCGCGTGTACAGTGCGCGGACAGGGTCCCGGTCCGCGTGGGCGTGGCAAAGGAAGACTTTGAGAGGGCGTTTGGGTTCGGTCATATCCATCCCATTTTAGTGATTGAAAACGACGCGTCACAAGGAACGCGCCGTTTCAGACTATTTCGCTTTCTTGTTGGCTTCGCGCCTCTCCTGAATCCGCTTGACAATGGTGTCAAGGTCTTGATCGTCCAGCCATTTGTGGCGGTCTTTGGAGTAATCGCCATGTCCCGTTTCAAATTGTTGCAGGAAGCGAATCATGCCAACAATCCCAAGTTCACGCGCCAACGCTTCCATGCCAGCGATACGGATTTGTTCAAGAGACATTGTTTGTGCATTCATCAGATCATCTCCTCTACCCATGTCAGAGGGTTCATCACTCGTATTTGTAAAACATCCGAAAGTCTTTTTGCCAGTTTCAACAGGCGGTCATCGGTCGAAAGAAAAACGTCCACCTTTGCGCTTTCAGCAGAGGCAAGATGCAAGGCATCGAAGATTTGAAACCCTGCTTTCTCTAATTCTGCCGCTCGCTTGATTTCTTTTTCGCCGATCTCCACATTTTCATCAATAAAACCTGATAGCAATTTTGAGCGGCTTAATTTTTGAGTATCTGGCGTCTGTTCGATCTCGTCAGTCAATACATCGCTGCCAACCCACTCCCAGTCACCTTTTTCAATCCGAGACAGAATTGCCAATACTGCTTCCGCCTCAAGACGAATCCTCTCTTGAGTTTGGTCATCGAATGGGCGATTAAGACAGCATGTATCAAGGTAGATTTTGGTCATTGGTCAATTCCAGTGATAATTATACCGCCCAAATTCTGGAGTTATGCATCCACGCCATCGTTTGTCAGACGTGTGTACAGTGCGCGGACAGGGTTACGGTCCGCATGGGCGTGGCAGAGGAAGACTTTGAGGGGGCGTTTTTGGTCAGCGGACTTCATAACGGATTCACGGATGAAAACGGACTTGGCTCATGACGTTGGTCAGATGTGTGTATAGTGTGCGGACAGCGTCACGGTCCGCGTGGGCATGGCAAAGGAAGACTTTAAGGGGGCGTTTGTCCATAAGGATGAAGGTGGAATGATGAATTATGAAAACGACGCTCCTATTTAGGCGCGTCGTTTCGATTTCAAGCGTGGGCGTATGATTTGTTCAATTCCCGAATCACAGTTTGCGGCAGTTCAACAGCGACGAAATAATCCGCAGAGAAAAGATAATCTTCTCCGCTTTCGTCGATAATGCGCATATCACCATCCGCTTCGGCATCTTTATCAGGGAGAACGCGATAAATCTTGTGCAGTTCCAACGAGGCGGGATATTCGCTGTTGTCAATGCAAATGGCAAATTTTAGTGTAGTTTTCATAGGTTAATCCAGATAATTCTTGCGCTTAAACTCTTTTCGTCCGATACCGTGAGCCTCATACCAGTGAATTTCGGCTTTACGGACACGTCCGTTTCGAAGTTGGATGGTGGCAATCCCTTTCATCTTTCTCCACCTTCCATCGCCATAAAGCTTTCTCAAACGCGGTAGATCACGGATGGAGTTTCCGATGGCAATCACTTCTTCGTTGGCGATGTCACTGATGATTGTGAAGGATTCCATCCCATATTTCTCCTGCTCAAATTATACACGCATCCACGTTATCGTTTGTCGGGCGCGTGTATAGTGCGCGGACAGGGTCACGGTCCGCGTGGGCGTGGCAGAGGTATACTTTGAGGGGGCGGGAAGACATAATGATGAATGCAGAATGATGAATGATGAATTTAGAGCAGTTTTTCCAGTTCGGGCACCAAAGGGGGCAAGTCGTTCTGAATAGTGTCCCACATCAGTTTTTCGTCGATTCTAAAATAGACATGCACAATGCGATTCCGCATGGCACGCATAAGACTCCACGGAATGGTCGTATATTTCTCTTCGATCTCTTCTGGTATTTGGTTTGCAGCTTCACCGATAATGATGAAGTTCATTTCCACCGCACGGACAGATTTATCATCATCCTTAAAGGTTGCAAAATCCATCCCTTTGGTAAATTTCTGGACTTCAGCAATGGCATCCAGAATATCGCGAATTCGGTCTTTCCAGTTTCTAGGTGACACGGATCAACTCCCCCATGATGCGTTCTTTGATATAAGGTTTTAAGCTGTCGGGAGTCCCAAGGTCAACGGGGCAACCGAGTAATTTCTCAAGGTAATCCTGCAAAGCAAACAAACCAAAATAACCAACGGGACGGTTGAACTCCACGAGTAAATCCACGTCACTGGCTGAGGTGGCTTCATTCCGTGCCACAGAGCCAAATAACAACAGTGAATTAACACCGAATTTTTTGGATAATTCAGCGTTGTTTTGCTTGAGGATTTGGAGAACCAATTCTTGCTTCATGTTGAATATTATAACCCTCAACCCACGCCATCGTTTGTCAGGCGAGTGTACAGTGCGCGGACAGCGTCCCGGTCCGCGTGGGCGTGGCAGAGGAAGACTTTGAGGGGGCGGGAAGACATAATGATGAATGCGGAATGATGAATTTAGATCAACTCAATTGTATGGGTTCTTAACCATTCAAGAAATAATTCTCGACTGACATGCCCAGAAGCGACACCAAGAATAATGTCTACTTGTTCATCCACACTGGCTGAAATTTCATAACCGTTTAACATCAGGAAAATTTCCATTGCAGCATGTCCAGCGCGTTTGTTGCCATCAATAAAAGGGTGGTTTTGAATCAAAGAAAAACCAAGTGCGGACGCCTTTTCGAGGATAGTTGAGTAAAGTTCTTCACCATTAAACGTCATGCGAGGCTGAGCGGCTGCTGATTCCAGTGCGCCCAAATCTCGAATCCCCACCCCACCGCCAGAGTGTTTCATAACACGGCTATATAAATCAAGTACCTCTCCCACCGTCAAGTAACGCATCGTTTATGCCAACCGCTTGTATAAATCCGTGTTCTTAGCCAGAACACGTTCCACAATTTTCTGAAAATCATCCAATGGTCGCGTTAATAACTCTTCCAAACTGGCGCGCACCAATTCCTCGGGAGCAACACGAAATTTTTCGGCAAGCTCCTGAAGTTTTTTCATTCGTTCATCGGGTAATGTAATAGTAAATGTGGTCATAAATTACCTGCTTTGACGATTACAAATTATACCTTGTTCATACCGTATCGGCAGTCAAACGCGTGTACAGTGCGCGGACAGGGTCCCGGTCCGCGTCCCACAAGGGGATGATATGGGCGTGGCAGAGGAAGACTTTGAGGGGGCGTTTGGGTTGGGTCATGATTTGTCCGCGATGGGGTAATTATACGTCAATGTTCTGTAGGGGCGACTCGCATGTAGGGGCGACTCGCGAGTCGCCCCTACGGATTACGAATATTATTCGAGTTTTCATCATCTTCATCCCACCGTAATGGATTGGTTTCAATGTATTTGGCGATATTGTCCATTTCGCGTTCATTGCGGATGATATGTTCGTAATAATTGCGCTGCCAAACAGGGATTCCGTCCGTGCGGCGTAATAAATTGATATGTTTTGACGATACGGTTTTAAACGCGCCGATCAGCCCGCCCAATGGTTTGATGGGCGTCGTAGGGGCGGGTCGCGACCCGCCCCTACTGTGGATAATCAAAATTGCGTGAAAATGATTCGGCATCACAATCCATGTCCCTAACTCAACATATTCGTATTGTGTTTCCAACCATTCCCATTTTTTGGCAACAATTTTTCCAAAATCGTTCAATACCATCACACCGTCCATGATTTCCCCAAACAACACTTCGCGTTGCCATGCAACAATGGTCACAAAATATGCACCCGCTTGCGAATAATCATATCCCTTCAGGCGGATGGAACGGCGATGATGTTTTTGTGGGTCAAATTTCATTCGGCAGGTTTCCCACTTTTATTCTTCGCGATTATACAATCAAAAAGAGGCAAAACTATAAATTTAAGCGGCGAATCGGGTTCGGGGGCACGTCCGCTCGACCCTAAATGGGTGAAAGTTCAGGCATCTTCATACAACTCACCCAGCCACCAACGTTGCAGCCTGCACATCGTCCATGAGTAAGACCGCATCATACCGCAGGAAAAAATCAAGGAATTCAGGTACATCCTTCGACCAGTGTCTCTGCCGGTGGCGCAAGGATCGCAAGTCATAAAGATTCCAACCCGTTTTCACCGGTGCGGCATTCGCCAAATGCGTAATCGCCGCCCCATACTCTTCAATATCTACCGGGTGCGCCTTGAACGACTCAGGCAGAAAAGGCAGCCATGCATTCAACGCGCCGCGAATGGGAACGACAAACACATGAAAAGACTGTGTCTGCAGCATGGGCGCAAGTTCAGAGACAAAATTCCCAATATCTTGAATCCCCATGGATGTAAAGCCGCGCGAAACATGGTTTGCCCCGAGTTTGATCAAGAAACGCGCCTCAGGATTGATCGCGTTCACCCGTTGAAATGCCTTATAAAAATACTCCCGCATCAATTGTGAGCGCACATGATTGTTGTCGTAATATTCCTTATTAATATAATGCCGATAGATCACATGGCTAGTCTGCACCGCTTCCATAATCGTCAGGGCTTCATCCACACCGTTGGAGTGAAACCAGTTTCGTAATTTTTCCCAGCCATCAGGCAATTGCAGGTTCATAAAGATCGAAAGCTTGTCCGGCGAAGTGCCATTCTGCATATCCAAATACGCCTGCTGTTCCGCCTTCAACCACCCCTCAAGCACAGTCTTCAACGATGGGTTTGCACACAACTCCAACAACCGCGCAAAATGGATCTGTGGGCTAAAAATAAATTCCTGATCGATCCCGATCACCGGCTCCTGGTCTTTTGCATGTGCATTCTGCCTGACCGTTTTATACAACTCGACTTCTTCCCGCATCCACGCGAACGGAACCGAAAATGGATATTTCTGAAAGAACGCCTCAAACGCCGACCTCGCATCTGCTTCACGCAACAAGCGGTTCAAATACCCCGCACTGATCGGTCCTACTTCAGTGACATAGTTCGTATACCCCAAAGAGGCGATCAACCGAAAAAGCGCTGCGGTAAGGTCCACCGTGCTCCCCACCCCATGTTCTTCACCGAACAACATAAAACGCGACTCTTGAGCACGTGCATGTAAAAAGTCGGCACCCGAGCCAGTCAGACCGCCTTTCGAATGTTCCAAAGGGTAATGATGGAGAGCAAGAAACTCATTCAAGACATCCATTAATATCTCCTTAGGGAAGAGCCTGTTAGATTTTTTAGTTCTCTAAAAATGAGCAGGGAGGTTGTTCCATCTGCCGCTTTTGGGCAATATAAGCGCAGGTAAAAAAAGAACCGCCTTCAAAAAGAAGACGGTCCTCAAGTGGCTCCTGGCATAGGATTTGAACCTATAACCTAGCGGTTAACAGCCGCTCGCTCCGCCGATTGAGCTAGCCAGGAACGCGACCGGTATTATATGTATATGCTGCAGGAATGTCAAGTCAAATCTTGAAAATCACTTTGGGAACCTGAAAGACCCATTAATAATGAACAGAACTCAAGTTATCAAGCTTATCAGCCGTATGAGTAGCACTGATCTGGCGCACGGTCCCCGTCAACCCGCGAACGACAAGGGTATCGGTAGTGATGTGATTCCCGTAATAACGCACACCTTTGAGTAATTCACCATCGGTAATGCCAGTGGCGGCAAAGAAAACATCTTCTGAGGAAACAAGGTCGTCCATCGTCAAAACCTTGTCAAAGTTATATCCCTGTTCGCGTCCGCGGCGCAGTTCGTCGTCGTCACGTGCGTAGAGCTTGCCTTGAATTTCACCACCCATTGCACGCAAAGCACAGGCAGAAATCACACCTTCAGGCGTACCCCCAATACCCAATAACACATCCACGCCCGCATCCGGCCAGGCTGTCATCAAAGAGGCGGCTACATCACCATCAGGAATTTCACGAATACGCGCACCAGCTTTACGAATCTCGGCGATCATATCGTCGTGGCGCGGTCGGTCGAGAATGATGGTGGTTAGATCTTCTACTGCCTTGCCCTTCGCTTTGGCAATGGCTTGCAAATTTTCGGTGATCGATTTTTCAATATTGATCTTGCCTTTTGCTTCAGGACCGACTGCGATCTTATTCATATAAAGGAAAGGACCCGGGTCAAACATTGTTCCACGCGGGGCGAGGGCTACGGTAGCAAGTGAATTTGAGCGGCCAAAAGCCAAAGGGCGAGTCCCGTCAATGGGATCCACCGCCACATCCACGTCTGGTTTTGAGCCGTTGCCTACTTTTTCTCCGTTATAAAGCATGGGGGCTTTATCCTTCTCCCCTTCCCCGATGACGATCACCCCGTTCATATCCACTGTGCTGAGGATGAGCCGCATCGCATTGACTGCGGCCTGGTCTGCCCCTTCTTTATCTCCCCTACCCATAAAGCGACCTGCCATCATGGCTGCCGCTTCTGTAACACGTGCCAGTTCCAGCGCAAGGTTTCGAGTGGGAGTTACGCCCAATACTTCCATGTGCTCCTCCTTAAATGATGAACCAGGTTAGAAAATAATAGCCAATGACCGCGCCCCATAGCCATGAGTCAATGCGGTCAAAAAAGCCGCCATGCCCGGGAATGATATCACTTGAATCTTTAATGCCCGATTGACGTTTGATCATGCTTTCGCCGAGATCGCCCAATGGAGCCAATGCCCCCAGCAATAAACCAAGGAGTACCCCCTGCCAAATGGCAATACCATGAATATGGTTCCCAAATGTTTGAAATATCCAAACATACAACGCACCGGTGTGAGCGCCGGTGAAGACGCTGGCAATATAGCCTTCCCAGCTTTTTTTTGGGCTCAAGCGAGGCGCCATTTTATGTTTACCGTAGGCGCGTCCGATGGAGTACGCCCCGGAGTCGGCTGCCCATACACAGAACATAACCAACATGAACCACCATCCGCCTTCGGGTAGTTTACGCAGGTCGAGCAGGTAGGAGCCGATCCAACCTATATAAACGATGCCGCCAATGGTGATACCAAAATCCAGCGCAGACTGGTCACGTCCGCGCTCGTAGGCGATAAGATGAACTGCCATTGCAAGAAGAATGGTGGCAGCAAACACCAATTGGGCGTATTCGGGCAGGAACATACGCGTCAGAGAGACGACCATCACCCCCCCCATCGTTATTATTATATTGGGGTCAAACTTCACGGCGCGAAAGAGGTTTACATATTCCCATGCCGCCCCAATCAGAAATGTGCCCATCAATAAATAATAAAGGATGCCGCCAAAAACGATGGCGGGCACCCCGATTAGAGCAAGAATAAGCGCGGTTATTAATCGTCTACGCATTGGATTCCTGAAGTTCCCCCGAGGATACCTTTCCATAGCGCCGGTCACGATTGGCAAATGTTTCCAAGGCGCGGCGATACTCATCTTTATCGAAATCGGGCCAATAGGTTGGTGTAATGTACCACTCTGAATATGCTGCCTGCCAGATCAAAAAGTTGCTTACGCGCAACTCGCCTGAGGTGCGAATGATCAAGTCTGGGTCGGGCACACCGGCAGTATAAAGATATTGGTTAACCATTTCATCGGTGACATCTTCAGCAGGGATGCCGTCTTTGATGATCTTTTGAATGGCATTGACGATCTCATCCCGCCCGCCATAATTGAATGCCACATTTAAGATAAGGCGGTCATTGTGCCTGGTCAGGTCTATGGCATGTAATACTTTTTTTTGAACAGCGGGGTCAAGCCGTTCCAAACGCCCAATATGACGTAGTTGCACACCTTCTTTGTGAAGTTCATTGAGTTCACGGTCGATCACGTTTTGAAGAATAAGCATCAAGCCATTCACTTCTTCAGCGGGGCGCCCCCAATTTTCGGTGGAAAAGGCATAGATCGTCAGGTATTTGACCCCAAACTCAACCGTGGCACGGATGACGCGACGCAGGTTCTCCGTTCCGGCTTTATGTCCGGCAAGGCGGGGAAGCCCGCGCTGTAATGCCCAACGTCCATTGCCATCCATAATCATGGCTACATGTTGGGGTACTTTTTCGGCGGGAATGTTCAGGGGAGTATCTGTCATAGGGTTAACCTTTTCAATGCAAGCGCATCGAAAGCGGTTCGTTAGACTTCCATGATCTCTTTTTCTTTGTTCTGACCAAGTCTGGCGATCTCTTCAACAAACTTATCAGTGAGTTTTTGCAGATCATCTTCACCGCGTTTCAAATCGTCTTCGGTGATGAGCTTTTCTTTCTCGTACTCACGGATGTCGTTATGGAGGTCACGCCTCACATTACGAACAGCGATGCGGGCTTCTTCCAGACGGTGATGCATGTGTTTGACCAGATCGCGGCGGCGATCTTCTGTGAGGGGCGGCAGGTTTAAATGAATGACCTTGCCGTCAGAATTGGGGTTGATGCCCAGTTCGGAGACACGGATCGCTTTTTCAATATCTTTTAGCGCACCTGCATCAAATGGCTTGATCGTCAACGTACGCGGTTCAGGCACACTGATGGAAGCAAGGTTTTGTAAGGGGGTAGGGGTTCCATAGTATTCGACCGGAAGTTTTTCCACCAACGCCGGGCTGGCACGCCCGGTTCGTATACCATTCAGGTCGTCTACAAGGGATTGGATCGCGCCATTCATGCGGGTATCGGCGTCTTTTAAAAGGCTTTTGATTTCGTCTGTACTCACGATCTTCCTCCGAAAAATATTTACAGTTATAAGGATACCTTAAAACAAGAATTTAGGCTATGGGATGCGAATCAACGGGTGGGCGTCAGGATTTTGGGGAAAGGAGTAAGATAGGCAAGAGGAGCAAAAAGATGGACAAAGGCAAAGCAGTAAAAAAATGGCAGAAACTGAGCGATGAAACGATGGAAGGGATG
>Ga0172373_10009245_pt1 | contig 12287 bp, 13 predicted proteins | sample Lak10m_2_FD_114546 | JGI IMG/M metagenome (GOLD analysis project Ga0172373, IMG submission 114546) | Freshwater microbial communities from Kabuno Bay, South-Kivu, Congo - kab_092012_10m | ecosystem: Environmental > Aquatic > Freshwater > Lake | place: Democratic Republic of the Congo... | reverse complement strand
TGAGATAGGATGAAAAAAATGGAGTCCAAAGTTTCTTTAAAATAGAAAGAAAACGGAGGACAAATGGAACGATTACCAAGAGGGGTTTATAGCCCTGAATTACGAGAGCAAGCGGTTCGGCTTTTTGAAGACGAACAACTCACTATTCCGGAATTAGCTAAACGCTTATCCATTCCAAAGGGTACGTTGAAGCATTGGGTGGCTGCGGCTCGTGCGGGCAAACTGGGCGATGTGGGAAAACATCAGCGACCGTTGACTGATGTGGAGTTGGAATTAGCAAAGGTTAAACGCGAGTTGGCCGAGGTCAAAATGGAGCGCGATCTATTAAAAAAGTGCGCGGCCTACTTTGCGAGGACATCGACGTGAAGTATGGCCGGATTAAGGGATGGCGAGAGCAGTATCCGGTATCGGTCTTATGCCGGGTTGGAGGTATCGGAAAGTGGTTATTATGCGTGGTTAAATCGTCCGGTTTCGCTTCGCACACAAGCCAATGAGCGTTTAGAACTTGAGATACAAGCCGCTCACCAACGCACGCGAGGCACGTATGGTCCAGAGCGATTACAGCGGGACTTGGCCGACAACGGCACACACATCGGTATTGACCGGATTAAGCGTATTCGGCGGAAACTGGGGCTGCGCTGTATCCAGAAGCGAAAATTCAAAGCCACCACGGATTCCCGACACAGCTTGCCGGTGGCGCCGAATTTATTGGCGCGAAATTTTAACGTGTCTGAGCCGAATAAAACCTGGGTTAGCGACATTACCTACATTTCGACGGACGAAGGCTGGCTGTATCTGGCGGGCATCAAGGATCTATTTAGTGGTGAATTGGTAGGCTACGCCTTGCATGAACGCATGACCAAGAACCGTGATGCAGGCTGTTTTCCGCGCAGTCTCAGGCAGGAAAATCAATAAAGGTCTGATTCTGCATTCCGACCGGGGTAGTCAGTATTGTGCGCATGAATATCAGGCGTTGCTCGCCCAGTTTGGCATGCAGGCATCCATGAGTCGCAAGGGCGACTGCTGGGATAACGCGCCCATGGAAAGTTTCTGGGGTTCGCTGAAAAATGAACTGGTTCATCATCGCAACTACCGCACGCGGGCAGAAGCTAAACAGGAGATCAGTGAATACATTGAAATCTTTTACAACCGGCAACGGAAACAGGCTCGACTAGGCTACTTGTCGCCTGTTGCCTTTACGCGGCAATTTTATACTCAGAAACTCAAGGCAGCTTAACTCTTTGGACTCCACTATTGCCATCCGATGTCAGTCTTCGGGGGGTGAGTTTTCGGGTATGTCGGGTTGGCCGACAGGATTCAGTTCTAGCCGATGCTGGGAGAGGTCGAGATAATCGGCGTTATCGCGGCAAACCCAATTGAGCATTTGACCAGGCGGGTTTGGATTTCGCTCGAACATGGCTACTGTTTTCCGGTATTGGGCGTCGGTGGTCTTGGCGTTTTGAATGAGCGGCAGGTTGTTTTTCAGCTCGATTAAATCATCCTGCCCCAGTTCCGACCGGAAAGCGGTGACGCTCCCTTTGGGATCGACCGCGAAAATAAAGTAATTCCCGGTTTCGAGCATTTTATTTAAGACAGTCTGCACGACCGGGTTGTTCGGGTTTACCAGTAGATTGAATGTGGCGTAATGGTAGAAGTGGAAGCCAAAGTGAACCACGATGCAGTCGGCATTACCGTACAACGAATGCCCGAAGCTAAAACCGGTGCGGGTGTACTCCTCAGGAATAACCATTTCGAGCCGAAGTGCCAAAACGCCGAAGGTTTGTTTCCGTTCTTCAACGAGGCCCAACGCACAGCAGGGCGCTTCGGCGGTGAGAAAATCATCGATAAACTGACTATTGACGGTAAGCCGTGGGAGTAGGGGATAGACGTTGCTCATGTGGCATCACTGGGTTAGGCAGAGGTGGCTTAGGGATGATAAATCATACCCGGATATAGAGTGATCACTAAATCCGTGATGCTTGCTTGAAGGACGGTGTTGAAACTGCGATCATCCACGCCACAATCCCATAGTGCAATGATCGCTTGTGGCTGATTGGATCTTATACGCCGGCGTTTTCGACGGCTAGTTTTTTACATCCCACCTTTTGAGGAAACCATGCATAAATCCGAACTCATTGACGCCATTGCCAGCCATGCGAATCTCAGTAAAGCCGATGCCGGGCGGGGCTTGGATGGCATCCTCAGTGCCATTCAAAATACCTTGAAAAACGGGGATTCGGTATCGTTAGTGGGGTTTGGCACTTTCGAAGTCAAGGAACGTGCCGAGCGTCAAGGCCGCAATCCGCAAACCGGCGCTGAATTGACCATTGCTGCGGCAAAACTACCTGGCTTTAAAGCCGGAAAGGCTTTAAAAGACGCCGTTAACGGTTAAATTCTCAGGGCGTTGAGTGGCTCGAAGTCCTCTTGAAACTGCGCTATGATTCGGCGATTAACTCACTGTCGAATATTCGACATTTCAGATGATAAAATCGGAACTGATCGTGGCGCTGGCCGCCAAGCAAGCAACCCTGCTGCAAGAAGACGTAGAGCTCGCCGTCAACACGATCATTGAGGTTTTGACTACTGCTGTCGCCACTGGCGAACGCATTGAAATTCGCGGATTCGGTGGTTTTTCAACGATTCCCCGCCAAGCCCGTATCGGTAGGAATCCCAAGACGGGGGAGTCTGTCAGTGTGCCCAATCGACATGCCGTTCACTTTAAACCGGGCCTTGATTTGCGCAACCGGGTCAATGCTTCGAAACTGGCGTTCCCCACCATTAAAGACCTGTAACCCTGTCCTGGGACCAGATTAACCATCCCCGGTACTTACGGCGCGATCCCTACTGACTGCCAAAGAAATGCATAGGAAACCGCAGGGCGGTGTTGCGCTTTGGCCTGTTGGGCTTCGCCATGTTCGTAGGTGTGCAGCAAGAATTTGACTTGTTCCAATCCTTCCGGGGTTCTGATGGCCTCGCGCGGCGTTTGATCGTTCAATATCGGTATTGGCTTGTCAGCCCAGTCAGCGTAAAGCTGCCGAATTCTCTTCTCTATGAGTTCGGTTATGATCTCGGGTGGCAGGGGTATCGGTTCCGACCTTTCCGGCATGTCATGAGGCGGCATATTTGCCAGCATGCCTTTGGGGGCGGCCAGTTCCCGGCTGATAAAGGTCACCGTGGTGCCTGAAACCGCTTCGAACCAAGGTTTGCCTTCGTCCGCATACTGTTGCGTATGATAGGACACTTTGATTCGATCCTGGCGTTTGCCGGGATGAATACTGAGACTTCGCCGTGTCAGCCCATCCTCGCCTAAAAACAGGCGGCTCCAACCCGCATCACGATTGCCTTCGATATCCGCTTCACCGGACAACGCCTGGTCCAATGCGTCCCAGTCCAGAACCCGGTAATGATCGGTCACGAACAGGAGCGATTCACCCGTGACACGATCAACCACGGGCGGCATTTCAAAAGCCCTGACAAATAACTGGAGCCAGTGAAACGGAATGATGGCACTAGTGATTTCCTTGGCGAGCGCAGAATCCGGATCGACACCCTCTAATTCGTCTTTGAGTTCTTCCAACAAATCCCAGCTTTGTTGGCGAGGGAAAGAGTACACGGCGCCGGACAGTTCAAAATGCGCGTCAAACGGCACAATGCGTGCCGCGATCAGATCGTACCGGTTGGCTTGTTGTGAGCCCGATTTTTCCTGGACGAGAACGGGCGGGCGTTCGGGTAGCATCACATCCCTTAATGTCAGGCATTTGCCGGGCACCACCGCCACAATTTCGTAAAGCCTGAGGGGGATGGCCGTGAGACGCTCAAGCCATTGTCGCTGTTCAGCAGACAATAGCGGCCCCCCTTTTTCCAGTAACAAATCCGCAACACGAAAGTCCTGGTCTTTGAGGGTCAGCACGCCATCTGCCAACAGCCATTCCATGGCATTGATCATAATGCCGGTATACGAGTCCTCGGGTAGCTCCTGAAGCCCGGCATATTCATCGTCGTCGAGTCCCCCAAAAAATCCTTCATCAATCTCGGCACGGGCCGGCTGCTCATACTTCGTGAGCAGCCACTGGATGGCTTTCGGGACGGCTTCAGCCCGATCATGCGCAATCTGGGTGTCTGCGGTCTTCAAGCAGCACTGCTTATATTTTTTACCGCTGCCACAAGGGCAGGGATCGTTTCGGCCTAGTTTTTTCATATCAGGGCGACTTTAAGCCAACCCCAGGATTATTGCATTGAAATTTTTGCCGCATAGCCCGGCAACCCGACACGACTTTCTTCCTTTCCAATTACTTTCTTTATCGTTAGTTTCTTTCGTTTTATATTTCTTACTTTATTTATTACTTTCTTTGTTTCTTAATTACTTTGTTTCTTGATTTGTGCTAGACTATGTACACAGTCAAATTGATGGAGGCCGTCATGAAAGAAGAGCTTGATTCCGCAGTGGGTCGTCCCGCCGATATAACCGATGAGCGCATTATTGAAGCCGGCGAGGCATTGGTGAGGGCCAATCGGAATGTAACGGGCTTTGCCTTGCGCAAAATCACCGGCGGTGGCGATCCCAAAAGGCTTAAAGAAGTGTGGGATAAGCACAATGTCAGTCAGTCGGTGACCAATGCAGAGCCGGTAGCAGAGCTGCCCGTCGAGGTCGCTGAAACCTTGGCGGCCATGACCAAGGTCTTGGTGGACAAAATCAATACCTTGACCGTCGAGTTAAATGACAAAGCCGTCAAGACCCAAGAGCGCCGCGTGGCGGATGTCTTGCGGGCTGCGGGCGAACAGCAGGCCCAAGCGGAGCGCGAACTGGCCGATGCTTCGCAGGCTGTCGATGAGTTAGAGGCTATGCTGGCGGAAGAACGGTCCAGGGTAGGGGAGTTGGAAAAGCGTCTGGCCGAGGTGTTAGCGGCTGATCAAGCTAAAGCGGTTGAACTGGCTACCTTACGCGAACGGCTAGAGGCGGTCGAAAAAAACGCGAAGGTAACGGGCGAGCAGCATGTTGCCGAACAAGCACAATGCCGGCAAGCATTGGCGGATCAAAAGCGGGCGGCACAAGAATTGGCGGTAGAACGGGATAAAGTGAAAACGGAACTGACCAAAGTACAGACTAAGGCGGAAGCCGCTGAAGAGTCCCATAAGGAAGAGAGAAAAAGGGCTGCCACGGAGCTACAGCGAGTCGCCGATAAGCTGATAAAGCTTGAAGCGGAAAGAGATGGCGCCAAAGGGGAGGCGGGTAAAACCCGAGAAGAGCTTGCCAAGCTAACCGGCCAATTGGAAGCCATGAAAATCCAGGCCGCTCAGTTGATGCAGGCCATTGGAAACCAACAACCGGAAAAAACCGAAAAACCGAAAAAGGTATAAGGCATTTTGCGGCTAGAGCAATGAGCTTGGGGTGGTCGCGTTGGGGGGGGCTTGATGTTTGAGGCCGGCTTCTGAAAATGACACGCCTATATTAATGGTACGGATGCCAATGTCAGAAGACGACTGCACCATCTTATTGGGCTAGAACCACTTGGTGAAGTCAACTATTGAGCAAAAAATATCAATAGACATCTGCACAGTGCGTCATTTTGCTCAGCACTTCTCTTCATAAGAATAGGTTTGGGGCGCTAAATTGTTTTTTGGCGCTGTCCGACGAACCTAGAGAGGGGGTTTCTTAATGTGTGCAGTCAACTTCTGATATTCGTGCAGTCGTCTTCTGACATTTATGTCCAAAATCGACCGGTTTCGGACAGTCCTCACAGGACATGTACTAAAGTAGGCTAATTGAATTACGGACATGTGTTATAATTCGTACATCCCTTTCGGACGGAATTAGCGCATGTCACGCGTCTTTGCTTACTGTCGAGTGTCGACCACGGACCAAACCACCCAAAATCAAAGCCGGGAAATTCAAGCCGCCGGTTTCGCCATTCAGCCGCATCGTTTGATTGAAGAATGCATCAGCGGTTCAGTCGCGGCGAAAGAACGACCTGGCTTTAATAAATTGATCGACCGGATGGAATCGGGCGATGTCTTGGTAGTGACCAAACTGGATCGCCTCGGTCGCAACGCCATGGATGTCAGGGCCACTGTCGAGCATCTTTCTGATTCTGGGGTGCGGGTCCATTGTCTGGCGTTAGGCGGGGTTGATCTAACCAGTTCTGCGGGCAAGATGACCATGCAGGTCATTGCAGCGGTTGCCGAGTTTGAGCGCGACTTGCTGATTGAGCGAACCCAAGCGGGCATTAGTCGCGCGAAGGCGGCGGGTAAACAGTTCGGTCGGCCGCCAGCACTCAATGCGGAAGCGCGTGCTGACGTTGTCAAACGCTTGGCCGCTGGCAGCAACGTTTCGGAGTTGGCTCGGGAATTCAAAACCACCCGGCAAACCATTATGCGTATTCGGGAAGCCGCGTCGACATCACCGCAATCTGAAAATACGGTCCACTCTTCTGGGGAGTAAGTGATGAATCATCTATATCTGGAAAGGCACGATACCGAAAACAACATGCATCGCTTTTATCAGATGTTTGTGACACCCGGTCTGTTTGACGATTGGTCACTGGTCAAGGAATGGGGCAGGGTAGGGTCGCCCGGTACCGTCAGAAAGGAGTGGTTTGACACACAGGAAGAAGCGATTGTCGCCGGGAATAAGTTGTGCGCGGCCAAATGTAAAAAGGGTTATCAAACGATTCGCGCAGAAAAATAATGCAGGGCATTGAATTGCAAAACGGCTTACAACTTTTTTCCACTGTGAGCCTGTGTTTTGCCCGCCACAATATTAGAACAACGCGTGCAAGCCTTTGATCTCTATTGCTGCCACTGACAAACATGGACGATTTTTACTGGCAAATTTTTTACGCCGTTTTGCAATTCGGCCAACTTGACCAACTTATTCAGGGATTCTTTAGGGAATAAAAAGCTATATTATTTGACTCGTTAGCATAAACGTGGCATATATGCAGCATCTAAACGCAATGGGAGAATGATGTGCAAGAATATAGTCCCCTCCAAAGAGCAGGTGCCGCCATAGCAAGGCTTCGTGCCGAATCTAGCTTAACGCAATCGGCCTTAGCCGAAAAATCAGGTCTTGATCAGAGTCGGATTTCTAGGATCGAAAAGGGCGAAGTAGTGTCTTCAGTTGATATTGATCGGGTACTCGATGCCCTAGAGGAGCTAGGCGTAGAAAAGGCGAACAGTTTTAAGAAATTTGCGGCGCGTGAATGGAGGCAAATTGAACCGCCGTCATTTTGGAACCCGGAACGAGCATGTCTTGAGATTACCGAAGATACTCTTGAGGAAATTGCAAAATTTCTCGAAGACGAAGAGAGACCGTGGCCGCTTCGTCGCCAAATCGAGAAACATCGTGAATCGCTGTCCTATGCCGCAAGTTATCTTGTTCGATTGAATCACAATGTTGCCTTCATCGGTGATATGGGGGTCGGAAAATCCACGGGGATTAGTTTTATCTTTGATCTGCTGGTACCGCCGTCGATAACGGACAAGGCAATCAATCGTCCTGTCCTCGAAACAGGAGCAGGCGGTACAACCATCTGTGAAGTTCATATTAAAGCCGGGCCGGAATTCGGCATTTCGTTACTGCCAATGAACGATGCGGAATTGCGCGAATTAGTCGCCGATTTCTGCGCCGCTAAATGGGTGATTTTTACCAGCGAACAGCGCGAGCAAGGTGAAACCGTTGGTGTTAGTCGTGAAGCTGAACGCGCTATTCGCAACATGTCAGGTCTTGTGCGGAAGCGTGAAATAGTGGATGGCAAGACCATTTTTAATGATCCAGTGAGCGAACTCGTAAAATCAAGTGGTAGCGAGGAGGAATTCAGAACCCGTATATTAGGTTTAATGCGACTTGAAGACCGAACTCGCCGGGAGCTGTGGTATGACAGCTCAACCCGGAAGCACCCCATGGAGTGGGTTTCGGAGACTTTCAAGGCTGTCAATAATGGTCGTATGCCAGATGTATCATTGCCGATGAGTATTGACCTCCTCATTCCGAGTTTTAGTCGAAATTTTGGGGAGTTGGAGATTACGGTCATCGATACCAAAGGCGTTGATGATGTTGCAGTTCGTGAAGATTTAGATCACAGACTGAAAGACTCAAGAACTAATGTCGTGTTTTGCTCTCGTTTTAATGATGCGCCAGGGACTAGCACTCGCGTATTGCTTCAGCATATGCAAAAGACTTTTTCAGAAAGATTTGACACCGGTAAGGTATCGATTCTGGCATTACCGCGAGCCGAGGAAGCACGCTCGATGAAAGATGATATGGGTGAACAAGCCTTAACTGATGCCGAAGGTTATGAATTTAAGCGTATGCAAGTCGCATCCGAATTGTCGGCAGACAATTTGGCAGGCATTCCGCTGTTTTTCTTCAATTTCGAATCAGACGACATTAATAATGTTCAGGCAGATTTGTTTGGCCAATTAAGCCAGATGCGTAAAACTGTTGAAGACCGACTCTTCGACCTTTGCGCGGCAACGCAGGACATTATTAAAAATCACGAGGAGCAAGCACTCAATGCCGCGCTTGAGGAGGTAGCCAATCGGCTGAACACGTTTCTTAAAGGCAATAGGCGGTTAGGTGCGCGGGAAAGGCTGGCTCATGTAGAAGCAATTAATACCGTAAAGGGGGTGCGCTACGCATCAACATTGTGGGCGGCGACCCGACGAAACGGTGAGTATTCTGGACTGAATATTTTGCATTTGGTGGGGGTTGGTGCGGCACGTGATGCGCTGTTACGTAGTGTAAGTTGGTTCAATGGGTTGGATGCCTTCTTGAAGTCGCTCAAAGCTGATGAAGATCTTGCCATTGCTGGAAGATCCATCGACCAGATTGCCACTAGTGCCGCTGAATCTAAACGGACATTTCTCGAAGCTGTTTCACGAGGAGGTGTTGAGGTTTACCGCGATGCACTATCGCAGTCTCCAGTTTGGTCAACCTGCTCAGCAGAATGGGGTAAAGGGCAAGGGTTTAAGATACGTGTTTCTGAGCATCTTGAGCAATGGTTTACACAAAAAGCGGAGCTTAAAGAGACTTTGGATAACGTAATCAATGGCCTTTGGGAACAGTCTGTGATTGCTCCACTGTTACAATTGGCGCAGGAAAATTCAACAGAAGACTAATAAACTGGCTTCAGACTGGAAAACTGTGCCAAAAATCTTGATTTTTGGCACAACAAAAGCTGGTTCACTTCAGATTTATAGTTATTGGTTTACTGCCATACAAAGTAAAAGGGATTATGCTAGACGACATCAAAAAAACTCTATGGGCGACAGCCGACAAGCTGCGTGCCAACATGGACGCCGCAGAATACAAGCACCTTGTATTAGGTCTTATCTTCGTCAAATACATCTCCGATACCTTCGCAGCCCGCCGAGCCGAACTCACCCGGCGCTTTACCGATGAAGCTGACGAATATTTTTTGCATGAATGCGACGACGACATGCTGGCCGAAGAGCTGGAAGACCGCGACTATTACAAAGAGGTCAACGTGTTCTGGGTGCCGGAAACCGCCCGATGGGAAGCAATTCGCGCCGCCGCCAAGCAAGCTGACATCGGCAAACGCATCGACGATGCGTTGGCGATTATCGAAACCGAAAACCCCAAGCTAAAGGGCATCCTGGATAAACGCTATGCCCGTGCCCAGTTGCCGGATGGCAAGCTGGGTGAACTGGTCGATCTGGTTTCCACCATCGGCTTTGGTGACGATCCCGGCCAGGCCAGAGACGTGCTGGGCCAGGTGTACGAATACTTCCTCGGCCAATTCGCCAGCGCCGAAGGCAAGAAAGGTGGCCAGTTCTATACGCCGGCCAGCATCGTTAAAACCCTGGTCGCCGTGCTGGCCCCGCATCATGGCAAAGTCTATGACCCGTGCTGCGGTTCCGGCGGCATGTTCGTGCAATCAGAAAAGTTCATCGAAGCCCACGGTGGCAAGTTAGGCGATGTATCGATCTACGGTCAGGAATCCAACCCCACCACCTGGCGCTTGGCTGCGATGAATCTGGCGATACGCGGCATCGACTTCAATCTGGGCCGCGAACCTTCAGACACTTTTACGCGTAATCAGCACCCGGATTTACGCGCCGATTTCATTCTGGCTAATCCGCCGTTCAACATTAGCGACTGGTGGCACGGCAGTCTGGAAGGCGATCCGCGCTGGGTGTACGGCACGCCGCCGCAAGGCAACGCCAACTATGCCTGGTTGCAGCACATGCTGTACCACTTAAAGCCCAACGGCCGCGCCGGCATCGTGCTGGCTAATGGTTCGATGAGTTCCAGCCAGAACAGCGAAGGCGATATCCGCCGGGCGATGGTTGATGCCGACGTAGTGGAAGTGATGATCGCCCTACCCGGCCAGTTATTCTTCAACACCCAGATTCCGGCGTGTTTGTGGTTCTTGTCCAAGCAAAAGACCACGCGACAAGGCGAAGTGCTGTTTATCGACGCCCGTAAGCTGGGCCGTATGATTAGCCGGGTACAGGCGGAACTAACGGATGAGGTGATTGAGCGCATTGCCTGCACCGTAGCAGCCTGGCGTGGCGAAGCTGGTGACTACCAGGATATTCCCGGCTATTGCCGTAGCGTCAAACTAGCCGAAATTGCCGAACATGGTCATGTGCTGACCCCCGGCCGCTACGTCGGTGCCGAAGAAGTCGAGGAGGACGACGAAGCCTTTGCCGACAAGATGCTAAAGCTCACCGAGAAACTGGGCGAGCAAATGGCGAAAGGTGCGGAACTGGACCAGTTGATCCGGCAGAAGTTGGGAGGGCTGGGGTATGAGTTCTGAACCCATATTCAGAAGCTTTACCCTAGGTGATCTAGGAGACTTTAAGAATGGAGCTAATTTCAGCCAAGACGACTACGGGCCGGGCTATCCAATAGTCAATGTCAAACAACTCTACAGTGGCCGTTACGTAGATTTGCATGGTCTGGAATCGCTTGGCAAGGATGTTCTTAAGCGACCTGAACTCCTTTTTCTCGAAGCCGGTGACATTCTATTTGCTCGCTCATCCGTTAAAAGGGCTGGTGCAGGGCAGTGCGCCCTTGTACCACATGGGGTAACTAATATTGTCTTTAGCGGTTTTATTATTCGTTACCGACTGGCCGATAAAAATGCGACAAATCCAATGTTCTTGACGTATTTACTACAGTCGCCTATGTATCGGGAAATTTTTCCGAGAATAGCCACAGGAACGACAATATCTAACCTGTCTCAAGATGCTCTTAATCAAGTTCAGGTGATGTTGCCAGATAAGTCCACCCAAGACGTGATAGCTGAAATATTCGGCACCCTCGATGACCGCATCGCCTTGCTGCGCGAAACCAACGCCACACTCGAAGCCATTGCCCAGGCGCTGTTCAAATCGTGGTTTGTCGATTTCGACCCCGTGCGCGCCAAGCAGCAAGGCCGCGAACCGGAAGGCATGGACGAAGCCACCGCCGCGCAGTTTCCCGATGATTTTGAGGAATCGGAATTGGGGTTGGTGCCGGAGGGGTGGCGACCCAGTACGTTAGATGGCGTTTCTGACGTTGGTATTGGCAAAACTCCACCAAGAAAGGAAGCGCATTGGTTTAGTGAGCGCACAGAGGATGTTCGCTGGGTGTCCATTCGTGACATGGGTAATTCAGGGACTTTCCTGTCGGAAACCAGTGAACTCCTGACAAAAGAGGCTATTGACCGGTTTAATGTCCGCCGTGTACCAGATGGCACAGTGTTATTGAGCTTTAAATTGACAATTGGTCGGGTTGCAATCACCGACGGCGAAATGACGACCAACGAAGCGATTGCTCATTGCAAACTGACCGATCAGTCGCCATTACCAAGCGAATTCATTTACTTGCACTTAAAGCAATTTGACTACTCGACATTGAGTAGCACCTCATCAATTGCGGACGCAGTGAACTCAAAGACAGTGAAGGCTATCCCTATACTGGTACCAAGTGCTGATGTAGTTACCGCCTTTGAGAAGATTGTTGGGGTACTTTTTGAGCGAATCAAAACGGTTCAGCAACAAGCCCAAACCCTTGTCAATCTTCGCGACACCTTGTTGCCCCGCCTGATCTCCGGCCAACTGCGCTTGCCGGAAGCCGAAGCCATGATAGAGGAAGTCACCGCATGACCACCGGCAAAGCCGCTCTCGCTCTGCCGGATGGCTACGCCGACTGGCTGAAACAGCTCAAAACCGATATTGCCCGCGCCCAGCAACGGGCGGCGCTGGCCGTCAATGCCGAACTGGTGCAGCTCTATGGACGTATCGGCCGGGATATTTTGCAGCGGCAGGAAGCGCAGGGA
>Ga0172373_10009244_pt1 | contig 12287 bp, 12 predicted proteins | sample Lak10m_2_FD_114546 | JGI IMG/M metagenome (GOLD analysis project Ga0172373, IMG submission 114546) | Freshwater microbial communities from Kabuno Bay, South-Kivu, Congo - kab_092012_10m | ecosystem: Environmental > Aquatic > Freshwater > Lake | place: Democratic Republic of the Congo... | reverse complement strand
GGTCCGGGCCAAAGCCTGCACGGCGGTGGCCTGTGCGGCCGTAAGCTCCGTGCCGGTCATGCGCAGCCGAAACCCGCCTTCAGGCAGCGCTTGCAGGCCCGGCAATTGCCCGGCTGGGGATTGCGGTATCTGCGGGCGCAATGGGGTCAATTGGACCGGCGGCGGTGGGGCCGGGGCAGGGTCCGGCGGCAGGCTTTGGTCGGGCGCTTGCGCCCGCGCGGCCAGGCCCAGCAGGGCAAAGCCGGCCGCCAAGCCCGCCCGGCGCCTAAAACTGGGCGCGCCCCGCTTCATCCCGCGGCCTGATGCGCTTTCACGGCGGCGATGCCATCCGCCACTACTTCGCGCAGCTTTGGTTGCAGCGCCTGGTTGCCGCAAACCACCATGCCGGAGGGGTAGGGGTCATTGCCGTCCGGGTCGCTCACGAAGCCGCCGGCTTCGCGCACCAGCACGATGCCGGCGGCGATATCCCAGGGTTTCAGCCCCAATTCCCAGAAACCATCATAGCGCCCTGCCGCCACCCAAGCGAGGTCAAGCGCCGCCGCGCCAAAGCGCCTGACGCCGGCCACTTGCGGCATCAGCTTATGGAGGGTGGCGCTGAATTCAGCCTTGCGTGCCACGCCGCCGAAGGGAATGCCGGTCGCGAACAGCGCTTCGCGCATGTCCTTCCGGCCAGAAACCCGGAGCCGCTTATCGTTCAGGAAGGCGCCGACACCCTTTTCGGCCCAGAACATCTCATCCGACGCAGGGTTATAGACGACGCCCGCGACAAGCTCGGTCTTATCGGCGGCGATGCGCTTTTCAACGCCCACGCTGATCGCCCAATGGGGGATGCCATGCAGGAAATTCGTGGTGCCATCCAGCGGGTCCACCACCCAGCGCCATTCCCAATCATCGCCGCCCGAAGCGCCCGATTCTTCCATCAGAAAAGCGAAGCCGGGGCGGGCTTTTGACAGTTCCTCACGCAAACTCTGTTCGGCGCGGAGATCGGCGGTGGAGACGAAATCGGATGGCCCCTTCACGCTGACCTGCAGCTGCTCCACCTCCCCAAAGTCGCGCAGCAGGCGGCGCCCGGCCTTTTGCACGGCGGCGGTGACAACCTGCATGGCCGGGGAAAGGCGAGCGGAAAGCGGGGGCATTATTCAAATCCTTGAAGTGTCAAAAGAGCAGGCATCCGGTTACCGCAGAAACGCCCAAAGAAAAAGCCGGCCCCACTCGCGCAGGGCCGGCCTGAATGGGTGGCGGCTGCCGCTATTCCAGCAAAGCCTTGTCCTTGCCCTTGCGGATATTGGGCATCAGCATCGCAATCAACGCGATGGCGCCAATCGCCAGCATGGTGGCGCTGATCGGGCGCTGGACAAACACCATCACGTCACCGCGCGACAGCAGCATGGCGCGGCGCAGATGTTCTTCCATCATCGGCCCCAGCACGAAGCCGATCAGCATCGGCGCCGGTTCCAGCCGCAGCTTGGAGCAGAGGTAGCCGAACAAGCCAAAGAACACGGTCTGATACACATCGAACACGTTATTCTGTAGCGAATAGACCCCGATGGCGCAGAAGATCAGGATCGAGGGATACATGTGGCGATAGGGAATCGCCAGCAGCTTCACCCAAAGCCCGATCATCGGAAGGTTGATCACCAGCAGCATGAGGTTGCCAACCCACATGGAGGCAATCAGCCCCCAGAACAGGTCAGGCTGTGCTTCCACCATGCGCGGACCGGGCTGGATGCCCTGGATGATCAGCGCGCCGACCATCAGCGCCATCACCGCATTGGCTGGAATGCCAAGCGTCAGCAGCGGAATGAAGGAGGTTTGCGAAGCGGCGTTATTGGCCGATTCCGGCCCCGCGACACCTTCAATGGCGCCGGTGCCGAATTCATGCCGCCCCTTGGAGATTTTGCGTTCCATCATATAGGAGCCGAAGGAGGAGAGCGCCGCGCCGCCACCCGGCAGAATGCCAAGCAGGCTGCCCACCGTTGTGCCACGCAACACGGAGGGGATGGCGCGCTTCACCTCTTCACGCGTCATCATCAGGCTGCCCACCTTGCCGGACATGACGCTGCGCGCTTCAGGCTTTTCCAGATTCAGGATGATTTCGGCAATGCCGAACATGCCCATGGCGATGGACACAAAGCCAACACCGTCAGAAAGCTCAGGGATGCCGAAGGTGAAGCGCTGTTGGCCAGTTTGCACATCCGTGCCCACCAGGCCCAAAGCCACGCCAAACACCACCATGCCGATGGATTTCACCACCGACCCTTGGGCCAAGACGGCTGAGATGATCAGGCCGAGCATCATCAGCGAGAAGTAATCCGCCGGCCCGAAGGACAGCGCGACCGAAGTGAGCAAGGGCCCGGAAGCCGCCACCAGCACGGTGGATACGCAGCCCGCAAAGAAGGAGCCCAAGGCCGCCACGGACAGTGCTGCACCGGCACGTCCTCGCCTCGCCATCTTATAGCCTTCCAGCGTTGTGACGACCGAACTGACCTCACCCGGCAAATTCAGCAAAATGGCCGTGGTGGAACCACCATATTGCGCGCCGTAGTAAATCCCGGCCAGCATGATGATGGCGGTGGTGGCGGGCTGGCCGAAGGTGATCGGCAGCAGCAGCGAAATCGTCGCAACCGGACCAATGCCCGGCAAAACGCCGATGGCGGTGCCGATGATACAGCCGATCAGGCAGAACAGCAGGTTGTTGAAGGTCAGCGCAACGCCGAAGCCATGCGCGAGATTCGCAAAAAGATCCATATTCCGATGCCTTCCCGATCAGAGCTGCGGCCAGAGCGGCACGCGGATATCCAGATAGCGGATGAAGATGGCCCAGCAGAGTGCGCAGAGAAAAGCTATCAGACCGGCGACGCCCAAAGGCCGTTCCAGATGTTCCTTATCTGCGAGGGCCGAACAAATGACAGTGACCACAATGGCGACCAGGAAGCCGAGCGGTTCAAGCGTCAGGCCAAAAAGCGTGAAGGCGGCGCTTGGTAGAAATAAGGCGCGCCATCCGAGTGGAACTGAACAGACCAGACATCCAATAAACAGGCCGATGCCAAGCGGGTTCCAGCCCGCAGATGGGAAGCCCGGAATGCGCGCGGCGATCATGCCAACAACGACACCCACGACAGCCCCCCCGATCAGGAAGCCGATTTCGGCGGATGACCATTTCGCCAGAGGATCAGGCCCATTGAATAGACCACTGACAAGAACGAAAGACCCAAGGCCGATCAAGAGCCAGAAGGTCAGCATGGGCATATAGCCCGGCCCCATGCGCCGTGCCGTGCCCAGATTATGGTCCTGATTCAGCCAAAGGCCGACAACGGCAAAGGCAAGGAACAGCCCCGCCGAAAGCAAGTCTTTCGTGTTAAGTTTCATCCTCATCTTCCACCCTTTGTGACCCTTCGGGTCAGCTTTGCGCCCAAGCCTTTCGGCCCTACTTCAGCTTAATCAATCCGCCGTCGCGCCCGCAGCCTGCACCAAAGGCGCCCATTTGGCCACCTCCCTTATGATGAAGCTGTTGTAATCTGCCGCCGAGTAGGTTCCCGGCGTGCCGCCAAGCTCCGCAAAGCGGTTCCTGATCTCGGCGGTTTGCAGCAGGCCGAGCACTTCGCGGTTCAACCGATCAATGATCGGCGCTGGCGTGCCCGCCGGTGCGGAAAGCCCAAACCAGGAATCGGAAGCAAGCGGGAAGCCCTGTTCGCGGAAGGTTGGTACATCCGGGAAGGATGGGTGCCGCTCTGCCGAACACATGCCCACCGCCACCACGGAGCCCTGCTTGATATGGGCGGCGGAGGAAGGCAGGCTGTCTGACATCATCGGCACCTGGCCCGCGATCACCGCCTGCATGGCCGGCCCCGCACCCCGGAAGGGCACATGGGTGATTTCGGTGCCGATCTGGCGGCTCATTTGCACGACCAGCAAATGATTGGACGACCCAGCGCCAGAGGTCGCCACCTGCAAGCCGCCCGCGCTTTTCGCCCGCGCCACCACATCGGCCATGGTACGAATGCCCGCGCGTGGATTGGCGACCCAAACGGTCGGGTTGCTGACCACCAGGGCAATATGGGCGAAATCCTTCACCGGGTCATAGCGGACCTTGCTGCCATAAACGGCGGGGCTGATCGCGTGGCTCGCGATATTGGACATGACCAGCGTATAGCCATCGGGCGCAGCGCGCGCGACGGTTTCACTGCCTAGCGTGGCACCGGCACCGGCGCGGTTTTCCACCACAATGGAAACGCCAAGCTTGTCCTGAAGACCGGCGGCGATCAGCCGCGCGACCAGATCGGTTGTTCCGCCGGGCGCGAAGGGCACCACCAGGCGAATGGACTGGGACGGCCAAGCGCCTTGCGCCCGAGCCCCCATCGCCAAAAGCGGCGACGCGCCAATACCCAATACAACGCTGCGACGTGCAACGATCCTCATCCGTTGGCCCCCTTGTTTATGGCGTTTCTATTGCATGGCAGCGAAGCCTCGGCAAGCGAGGGGTGCGCAAGCCTTGCCTTAGGCGATGCCCGGGCCAATCATCGCCTGGAAACCCAAGCCCGCAACAGGAAAACCCCCATGTCGCCAGCCGACCGCCTGCCCAATGACCCCGAAACCCGCATCCGCGAGGCGACCGAGGCTGTGGCGCCGCGCCTGATCGAAATTAGGCGCGATATCCATACCCATCCGGAGCTCGCCTTTCAGGAAACCCGGACCGCCGGGATTGTGGCGGCGGAACTGACCCGCCTCGGCCTCACGCCACGCACCGGCATTGGGCGCACCGGGTTGGTTGCTGAAATCAAGGGCGGGCGCCCTGGCCCGACACTTGCGATCCGCGCCGATATGGATGCGCTGCCGATCCATGAGGAAACCGCGCTCCCCTTCGCGAGTGACATCGCCGGGCAGATGCATGCCTGCGGGCATGATATCCATACCTCCACGCTTTTGGGCGTCGCGGCGGTATTGAAGGATTTGGCGCCGCAGCTTGCCGGGACCGTGCGCTTGATCTTCCAGCCGGCGGAAGAAGTGCTGGAAGGGGCGGCTGCCATGATCGCCGATGGCGCGGCGGATGGCATTGATATGGCGATTGGCTTTCACAACCACCCGGATATGCCGGTGGGCAGTTTCGGCTATGTGCGTGGTGCCTGCCTGGCGGCGTCTGACCGGTTTGACCTGATCATCCAGGGCAAGTCCGGCCATGCCGCGCATCCATACGCCGCGATTGACCCGATTGTGGCGGCAGCGGCCTTTGTGCAGGAAGCGCAAACCGTGGTCAGCCGGGAAATCAAGCCGCTGCATCCCGCCGTGGTGACCATTGGGCAATTCGTGGGCGGCACGACCTACAACATCATCCCCGAACGCGTGCATCTGAAGGGCACGGTGCGCACGCTGCATCATGAATCGCGCGATATCGCCGAAGCGGCGCTGCGGCGCTTGGCGGAAGGCATTGGCGTTTCCATGCGCGTGAAGACGGAGATGAATTACGTCCGCAAGGTGCCGCCCTTGGTGAATGATGATCGAGTGCTCGATCCCGTGATTGCCGCCGTGCGCCGGCAAATGGGCGATGTGATCAATGAAGGCGAGGCTTCGATGGGCGCTGAGGATTTCGCGGAATTTGCCGCGGTGGCGCCGTCCTTCCAGCTCCGCATCGGTTCTGGCCAACCGGGGCGCGAAGACCGGCTGCATAACGCCTTCTACCAACCTGATGAGCGTTGCATCGGGCTTGGGGTGCAGGCGCTGTCGCGCGCTGCGCTGGATTTGCTGGCATGAGCGCGCATCGCATCGCGGAATTGACCGCGCCTGAAGTGGCGTCTCGTTTGGCGGCGGGCGCTGTCGCCATTCTGCCCATGGGCAGCCTTGAGACCCATGGCCCCGCCTTGCCGATGGGCGATTATCTGGTGGCTGAAGACATCGCCTGCCGTATCGCTGCCGCCGCCCTGCTGAAAGGCGCGGATGCTTTGGTCGCCCCCGCCATCCCCTTTGGTGGCGAGGATTTTTTCGCCGGCGTCGCGGGTGGTATCACGCTTTCGGTCGCGACACTGACCGCCGTGATCGAGGAAATGGCCGAAGCCTTCATCAAGACCGGCACGCGGAGCATCATGATTGTCAATGGCCATGCCGGCACCATCGCACCGGCTGATGCGGCAGCGCGCAGCATGCGTCATCGGCATGGCGTGATTATCCCGGCACTGCATCTATGGCGTGAGGCCGGCAAGCTGCATGGTGAATTGGGCGGGCAGCCCATCACCTTCGGCCATGGCGGGGACCCCGTTGCGTCTGTGACCATGGCGCTGAAGCCAGAGCTCTGCCGCCCCGAAGCGGCGCGGGCGCGGGAAGGCTCTGTGCCTTATTTGGGCGTGCCACCAACAGGCTTTGGCGCGATCCGCGCCCATGGTGTGGAATTCGCCGTGCCGATGTGGGTGGAAGAAGTGGCGCCTGGCGGCGTTGCCGCACCCGATCCGCGCGGCGCCAATGCCGCGCATGGCGCGCGCATGGTGGAACAGCTTGTCGCTGCCGGCGCTTCCATCTGCGCGCAGCTGCGCGACCACGCGCCGTGAAGCGCATTTGCGTCTATGGCGCGGGCGCCATTGGCGCGCATTTGGCAGCGCGCTTGGCTGCCGCCGGCGCTGAGGTAAGCGTGATTGCGCGCGGCGCCCATCTGGCCGCGATTCGGGCGCGCGGGATCACCTTGCGTGATTCGGCGGGCGATCAGACTTTTCCGGTGCAGGCCGCGGAGGACGCTGCCGAGATTGGCCCGGTGGATGCCGTGCTGGTCACTGTCAAGGCGCCAGCCTTGCCGGCTGTAGCGGCAGGGATTGGGCCTTTGCTCGGCCCTGATGCGCCTGTTGCCTTCATCATGAATGGCATTCCCTGGTGGTATTTCGATGGCATTGGCGGCGCCTTGGAGGGCAAGCGCCTGCCAGTGCTGGACCCCGATGACGCGCTGCGCCGTGCCGTGGGTGTGGAGCGCGCCATTGGCGGCGTGATCTATGCGGCGAGTGCGGTGGTCGCCCCTGGTATCGTCACCTCAGAACATGCTGATCTGAAGCTTTATCTCGGGGAGCCTGATGGCGCGGTTTCGCCGCGTGCCCAGACCTTGGCGGCGCTGCTGAGTGCGGGCGGCATGCCGACCGAAGCGGTTGCCAATATCCGCCACCGCATTTGGGGCAAGCTGCTCGGCAATATGGTGGTGGGGCCGCTATGTCTGCTCTCGCGCCAGGATATGCAGGCGACGCTCGCTGATCCGGCAATCTTCGAAGCGGGGCTGCGCATCTCCGATGAGGGCACGGCGCTTGCCCGCGCGCTTGGGCATGATCTGAAAGTGCCGGGCGAGGTGCGCATGCGCCGCTTTGCCCAGACCATTCATAAACCATCCATCCTGCAGGATCTGGAATTGGGTCGGCCGATGGAAATTGACGCGCTATTCACCGCGCCCTTGCAGCTTGGGCAGGATTTGGGCGTGCCCATGCCGAACTTCGCGCTGATGGTGGCGCTGGCGACGCAGGCGGCGCGGGCGGCGGGGCTGTATCGGTAGCGCCAAGCCCTGCACGCTGGGCACAGCTTCGGGACGCATCCACCATGGACAGGCCAGCCCTGCCCGGTAGCAACAATTGACCATCAACAAAAAGGATCAAGCGCCATGGCGATTCCTCAGCGCGAAGAACGCGACCTTCTGGGCCACGACGCCTTCTCCCTTATTGCGCCGACCCACCAGCCGGCCATCGCCGCCCTGCCGCCGGAGGAGCTTCGCGCCATCGCGACCCGGCTGCGCGCGGAGCACGCGAAGCTGCGCGACCTGATCCGGGAAGGCCACCGCGCCAAGCGCGGCAAGGGCGATGCCCGGGCGGCAGCGAATGCCGAAGCCGGCAAGGCCACCCGCCGCAAGCAGGTTTATGCCTCGGCGCTGAAGCGCGTGAATAGCCGCTTTGATGAACTGACACAGGAACGCCGCCGCGCGGAGCATCGCGCGGCGCTCAGGAAGCGCTCGCCCGCCGTCAGGCGCTGCGCGCGCAACATCCGGGTTCGGGCTTTGGTGCCAGCGTCGGCATGCAGAACAAAGGGAATGCGAAGGGCAGGAACCACGTGCGTGGCGCGCGGGTGGGCAGCGTTTCCGCCCAGAATAAGCGTGCTCAGGCACGCCGCGACGGGTAACCCCCTTTTAGCCGCTGGGGGGCTTCGGCGCAGCCTCCCGCGGCAGGGCGAATACGCCACTCGCGCGCAAGACCGGCTTGCCATCGGCGGTGCAGACCCCTTGGGCAAACACGAGCGTCCGGGTGCGGCGCAGCAGCACGGGCTCACATTGCAGCCAGGTGCCAAGCACGGCTGGCGCCAGATAATCCGAATTCAGGCTGATGGTGGTGAAGAACCCCGTCACGCCGGCCAGGTTGAAGCCGCCAATGCCAAGTGCGAGGTCGGCGAAGGTCGCCAACATGCCGCCATGGGCCATGTCCTTGCTGTTGCAATGGCGCTTTTCAATGCGCAGCCCAAAGGCGAGCGGCCCGTGATCCCGCCGGATCATGATGGGGCCGATGGGTTCCAGAAACGGCCCCCCGGCAGGGCGCGGCACGAAGCCTTCCGGGATGGCGGGCAAGGTAGGCTGATCCAAGGCAGGGCGACTTTCAGGCATGATAGGGGGCGGGGGGACCCTATACCGGAAGCCCGCTAAGCGAAACGCCCGGCCCCGCTTTGCCTTGGCTTTGCCCCGATTTGCCCCTAAGCGCCGCAGAATGCGGAGTAATCATTGCCCATGAACGCCAATACCCCCCCGATCCTTCCCGTGATCCTGTCCGGCGGCACCGGCACGCGGCTTTGGCCGCTCTCGCGCGAAAGCTACCCGAAGCAATTCTGGCCGCTGGCTTCAGATAAAACCATGCTGGCGGAAACCGCCGCGCGGGGTGCGGGCGCCGGCTTCCTGCCGCCGATGGTTGTCTGCAATGAAGCGCATCGCTTCCTGGTCGCCGAACAATTGCGCGACAAGGGTGCGGCCATTGTGCTGGAACCGGTTGGCCGCAATAGCGCGCCCGCCATCGCGGCTGCGGCATTGCTGGCCGAGGAAACCGCACCCGGCGCAGTGCTGTGGTTGATGGCCGCCGATGCGGCGATTGGCGATGTGGCGGCGCTGCAAGCGGCCCTTGCCAAGGCTGCCGCGGCGGCGCGGACTGGCGCGATTGTCACCTTCGGCATGCAGCCCACCGCGCCCGAGACCGGCTATGGCTATATCGAGACCGGCGATGTCCTGCCCGGCAGTGAAGGCGTGAAGCGCATTGCGCGCTTTGTGGAAAAGCCCGATGCGGCGCGTGCGGCGGAGTTTCTCAAAACCGGCCGGCATTTGTGGAATTCCGGCATGTTTGTCGCCACCGCGGCGACCATGCTAGCGGAGCTGGAAGCCCATGCGCCGGAAGTGCTGAAGGGCGTGCGTGCCGCCATTGCCGGTGCCGCGCGCGATGGCGATTTCATCCGGCTTGAAGCAGGCGCCTTCGCTGCCACACCCGCCATAAGCATTGATTACGCGGTGATGGAGCGCACGCAAAAATCCGCCGTGGTACCGGCCGCCATTGGCTGGTCCGATATCGGTTCCTGGGCCGCGCTTTGGGCGATCCAGCCAAAGGACGCTGCCGGCAATGCAACGCATGGTCCGGTGGAATTGGTGGATGCGAAGAATTGCTATGTCCGCAGCGAAACCATCCTGACCGGCGTGATCGGCCTGCAAGATGCCGTGGTGGTGGTGACGGATGATGCTGTGCTCGCCATGCATCGCGACCATGCGCAGGATGTGAAAAAGCTGGTGGACCGGCTGAAGGCGCGTGGCGCCAAGGAAGCGACCGAACATCGCCGCGCCTATCGCCCCTGGGGCCATTACGAAGGCCTGATCATGGGCGAGCGTTTCCAGGTGAAAAAGATCGAGGTTCGCCCCGGCGCCAAGCTTTCCCTGCAAAAGCACTTCCACCGCGCTGAGCATTGGGTGGTGGTTTCCGGCACCGCCATTGTGCGCCGCGATGGTGAGGAAATCATGCTGCGGGAGAATGAAAGCGTTTATCTGCCGCTGGGGTGCATCCATCGCATGGAAAACCCTGGCAAGATCCCGCTGACCCTGATTGAGGTGCAATCCGGGTCTTACCTCGGTGAGGATGATATCGTCCGTTTTGAGGATACTTACGGGCGGAGTTGATTTTCCGCATGTTCCAACGGCGCGGGCTGGTGCAGGCTTTGGGCTTTCCAGAGGGGAAAGCCGCATGGCCCGCCATCCCGGAGCGCCCAATCACCGCCGCCACAGCCATTTAAGGTCCACGCTGATCCGCGCTCGCGAAAGGCGCCGCGGGGATGAACCAGCGCCCCAATTGACCCTTGGCGAAAGATTGTCCGATCTGGTCGCGGCCATTGTCGGTTCCTGGCGCTTCATCCTGATCCAATCGGGGCTTTTGCTCGCCTGGCTTGCGGCCAATATCACGCTGGGTGGGGGCCTGGGACCCCTATCCCTTCATCCTGTTGAACCTGATGCTGTCCTTCCAGGCGGCCTATACCGCGCCCATCATTATGATGAGCCAGAACCGTCAGGCGGATATAGATCGGCTCAGGTCCATTGCGGATTATCAGGTGAATATCCGGGCCGAGGCCGAAATCAGCCTGCTGCATGAAAAGATAGACCTTTCGCGTGAACAGCAGGTGGCCGAGCTTATTGCGCTGCTCAAGACATCGCTGGAACGGATCGAAAGCCTGGAAAACCGGCTTTTGCCAGGGCCGCCACCGGCCTGAAAATCACCCTTCGACTGCGCCTGGGGATGTGCAAGACTGGCTTTCGGGCATGGCCGCCCCGCGCAACGACCGGATAGGGCGCTTCAATGGAATGGATTCTGCAAACCCTGATGATGTTGGGCGCCAAGGCCGCGTCCTTTTTCATCAGCCCTGCTTCCCCGAATTTTGAGGTTGTGCAGGGCATGATGGCCATTCTGGCGCTGGTCGGCCTGGTGCTGCTGGTCACCTTCGCTTTCCGGAAAAAATAATCCCATGAAAGATCTGCGCACCGCCTTGGAAGAAGCCCGCCGGGGCCTGCTTGATCTTTCCACGCGTAACCGCCTGCTATCCCTGCCGAAGCCGGGCGCTTCCCGTGGTGTGATGATCATTGATGATGAGGATGCGGATTTCGTGCTCGGCGCGCTGCAAGGGGGCCGAGCCTTTGGTTTTGAAGCCTCGGCCACCGCATCTGACGCGACGCCTGAGGAATCCAACCCAGGCAAGCCGCGCCGCGCGCGGAGTGTGAAGGTGAAGGCAGAAGGTGTTGGCACTGCGAAGGCTGACGCCGCGCGGGAAGACTATCAGCGCGATGATAGGCTCCGCGTGCAATTGCCGCCTTCTGATTTGGTGCGCCGACTGCGCGATATCATGCAGGATGCGCGCACGGCACGCGAAGAAACCGGTGTGCCCACGCTTTATTTGGCGCTTGGCGCACTGATCTGGCGCGATCCTGCAACGCCTGAGACCGAACGTCGCGCGCCGCTGGCGCTGCTGCCGGTGGCGCTTGAACGCGAAGGGGTTTCGCAGAATTTCAAGCTGCGCGGGGCGGTGGGCGATATTGCGGAGAATCTCTCGCTCCGCGAAATGCTCAAGGTGAATTTCAAGGCGGCGCTGCCGGATTTCGATGCTGATGCCTATACGCCGACCGCCTGGGCCGAAGCGGTCGCCGCGCTGGTGGCGGAACGCGCGCATTGGCGGGTGGATGCGGATGCGCTGGCGATTGGCCTATTCTCCTTCGCCAAATTTCTGATGTGGCGTGACCTTGGACCTGAGGAAAATCCCGGCCTTGCCGATCATCCTATGGTGCGCGCGCTGGTGGGTGGAGAAGCACTTTCGATTCCGCCGGTTTTTGCCGATGACGCCGATGTGGATGTGGAAATTCCGGTGGAGCGGCTGGATCATGTGATGGATGTGGATGGCAGCCAGGCGCTGGCAGCGGAAGCTGTCCGGCGCGGTGGGCATGTTGTCATCCAAGGTCCGCCTGGCACCGGCAAAAGTCAGACCATCAGCAATATTATCGCCCAAGCCGTGCTGGATGGCAGAAGCGTTTTGTTCGTCGCTGAAAAACTCGCCGCGCTGGAAGTGGTGAAGCGCCGGCTGGAGAGTATTGGCCTTGGTGCAGCTTGCCTTGAACTCCATTCGGAAAAGCAATCCAAGCGCGCAGTGCTGGATGAATTGCGCGCGACGCTTTCCTTGCCAATGCCACCCAAGCCTGATCGCGATGCAGTCGTGCGTCGCCTTGGGTCACTGCGTGGGCGGATCAATCGCCATGCGGCGGCGATGCGCGGCAACGTGGG
>Ga0172373_10009243_pt1 | contig 12287 bp, 11 predicted proteins | sample Lak10m_2_FD_114546 | JGI IMG/M metagenome (GOLD analysis project Ga0172373, IMG submission 114546) | Freshwater microbial communities from Kabuno Bay, South-Kivu, Congo - kab_092012_10m | ecosystem: Environmental > Aquatic > Freshwater > Lake | place: Democratic Republic of the Congo... | reverse complement strand
CCGTCGGGAACCATCTTCAGGCTGGTGGAAATTCCTCCTGAAAGGAGTATTGCTGGCATCGACACCGGGGCAGCTTTCGAACACATGGGCAGCCACAACAAGCCCCGAGCCGAGGATTCGGCTACCCACCCGTCCATGCACAAGACCAACTCGGTGGATTATCTGGTCGTGATTTCGAGAGAGATGTGGATGGTGATGGAGGAAGGCGAAACCCTTATCCGCCAGGGGGACTGCATCGTTCAGCGCGGCACCAACCACGCCTGGGTCAACAAGTCCGATAAACCCTGTGTGCTGGCTGCCATCCTGGTTGACGCAAAACCCGCGCCATGACCGAGGGCGCCATGAGCCGAAACCCCTTGTCTGGCTTTACTGTCGATCGCTCCTCGATCGCTTATGTGGGTCATGATCTGCAGCGCCCCGAGTGCATACTCGCTGAACCCAATGGCGATCTTTGGTCGGCTGACGCGCGCGGCGGCCTGATGCACATTCGTTCCGATGGCTCGCAGGCCTTTATTGGTCAGAGCACAAGCGCGGCCTTTGGCGTGACGGTCGATGCCGAATCACGCTTCACCCAGGGCACCCTACCCAATGGTCTGGCGTTCGCCCGAAACGGCGACGTCCTGATCTCCAATTTCGGGACTGATCGGCTCGAACTCATGGCTCGGTCAGGCAACACGCGCGTACTCCACGACCGTATCGATGGTCAGCCAATCGGGAAGGTCAATTTCGTACTGCGCGATTCTCGCGATCGGGTCTGGATCACGGTATCCACGAGAGTCAATCCCTGGACGACCGCCGCGGCCAGCCGTGTCCGTGATGGCTTCGTGGCCGTCGCTGATCAGCGAGGTATCCGCATCGTGGCCGACGGCTTCTCATTTACCAACGAGATCCGTTTCGATGCCAACGAGGAGTGGCTTTACATCGTTGAAACGACCGGGCCACACATTACCCGCATGCGGGTACGCGAATCGGGCAACGGCGACGTAAGCCTTGTCGATCGCGAAGTCTACGGTCCAGCGCACCTGGGGGGCATGCCCGACGGGATCGCATTCGATGCCTTCGGCAACCTCTGGTGCACGTTGGTCATGATCGATCAGCTGATCGCTATTACCCCGCAGGGTGACCGGCTCATGCTGCTTGATGACAGTACCCCGGCGGGGCATGATCTGGTGCGCGCCTTTGACGACGGCAAGGCCAGCAGCGAATTAATGTTCGCCGCCGCTGGCGCGATCGCTCCCTGGATGGCCAGCGTGACGTTTGGCGGCCCCGATCTGCGCACAGCCTACCTCGGCAGCCTGCGTGGTACGCGAATCCCCTATTTCCGGTCGCCTGTTGCAGGGCTTCCGATGGTGCACTGGCCAAGCGCGGCCTGACTACCTGCCACCTGTTTGGAACTCACAAGGAGTCCTGATGAAGCTCTCGTTTCTCGCTGCTGCAGCACTGGCTGTGTTGAGCACCATCACCGCCGATCAGGCCACAGCCCAGTCTGGCGGCGAAAAACCAATTTCGCTCATCGTGCCCTTCAGTCCTGGCGGCGGCACCGACATCCTGTCGCGCATGCTCGCGCCAAAACTGGCAGAGAAGCTGGGCACCAGCGTCGTGGTCGAAAACCGTCCTGGTGCGGCGGGCGCCATCGCAGCCCAGCATGTCGCGCGTTCGGCACCCGACGGCCGAACGCTTCTCGTGGGCTCAACGTCCGAGATCGGGGTCAATCCCAGCCTTTACCCCAAGCTGCCTTATGACGTCGCCCGTGATTTCGCTCCGGTGGCTGCCCTGGCCGACACACCCATGGTTCTGGTCGTGAATCCGGCCTCGCCCATCCGAACCGCTCAAGATCTGGTCACCCGCGCCAAGGCAAGCCCTGGGCAGTTGCTATTCGCATCCGCCGGCGTGGGCAGCGGTGCCCATCTGGCGGCCGAGCTCTTTTTTCACGTTACCGGCACCAAGCTGTCACATGTGCCGTACAAAGGCGTGGGACCGGCCATGGCCGAGATCGTGGGCACGCAAAAAGACATGATGATCTTCACCACGCTCCCCTCGTCCACGTCCTTTGCGCGCTCGGGACAGTTGCGCGTGGTGGCGGTGTCGAGCAAGGAACGCATGGCGATCGTGCCCGACATCCCCACCTTCATCGAATCCGGCGTGCCGGGCTATGAGGTCTACTACTGGTATGGCTTGCTCGCCCCCTCGGCCACGCCGGTTGATACCCGCAGGCGTATTCACTCAGCGGTGACCGAGATCCTCAAGCAGCCGGATACGCTTGCCAGCCTGTCGCGACAGGGGCTGCAGCCCACCCAGCGCACTGCTGAGGAATTCGATGCTTTCATCAAAGCCGATATGGCGCGCTGGGCCGTGGTGGTGAAGGCCGCCGACATCAAGCCCGACCAGTGAAGCATGCCGACGACACATTCCCGCGTGGAGCACCTTGAGGCATGACGAACACACCACCCGCTCCCGAGACCGGCGCTTTGATTTACTGGTTCGACATCAGCGCTGCCATCGTTGATGACTGGCTTCACTGGTACCTGCGTGACCACATGCCCAGCCGCGTCGGCACTACCTTCACCACTGGTCGCTGTTTCGAGGCCATCGCTGGCCCCACCAGCCATATGGTGATGTTCGAGACCACCACGCCCGAGGCCCTGCTGGCGCCCGACTATCTGAAGCTTCTGGGAACCGTGTCAGACGAGGACAGGAAGCGGCGCGGCTGGTATTCGAATACGGTTCGCATGACCGCCCGTGTGCAACGTCGCATGGGGACCGGGATAGGCAGCGTGCTGGCTGTTACGCGCTTCGATCACACGCCCCATCCTGAAGGGCCGAGAGCCGAGACGCCTGAGCCTTGGCCTATTGACGAGATCGGCTCGCTGCCAGGGGTGGGGTCAATATGGTTTGCCCGGCATGACGCCAGCATTCGAGCACGCATGGACCAGGTACGGGTGACTGGCCATCAGGACCAGTCGCCACACGGCGCACTACTCATCGAGTCTGCGCGTGACACCGATGCGCAGCAGGCACAGGCAATCGTGCACGCACACCTCTCGCGGCAGGCCCCGGACGCGGCAGCCGGCGCTTGCGCGGGTCGCTATCGCCTGCTCTACGCTATGACCGCCTGGTCGCCGCGCAGCGATCTGAGCCGCGCGCCCAGCGCCGAGACCGGTTCGTGATCGTCCACCAGGCCGGGAAGACGCTGCTCCAGTTCCAGCACCGCCCGCGCATCGAGCACGCGCGATGCGTTGTCGCGGAACTTGGCCAGGATGCGCGCAGCTGAAGCGGGGCGCGAGGGATTGCCGTCGACATCGTCGACGCGGGCCGTGCGCTCGCTGCCATCGGCAAGCTTGCAGCGTATGACCGCCTCAAAGCGCTCTGGAAAGTGCGCGCCCTCCAGAGGAACCCAGCGCACGCGCTGCGCAAGCGCCCGAACCGCAGGCGAGGCGGGCTGCTCGAATGTCGCCAGATTGACGGCGCCCTCAACAATGCGCGTTGCCACCGTGATGGGAAGACTCCAGCGCGCCGCGTGACCCGTTAACGGATTGAGAACCTGTTCCCAGGGCTCGCAGATGATCGGTGCAGCGCCCGCCGGAACCTCGCACAAAATGCCGGCAATTTTTTCCGCCTCAAGGCCTGAATCGGCGAGCTGCCCCGCCGCTTCGATGAAGGAGTGCAGGTAATGGCAGCACGGGAAAAACTTGAACGCTGCGTCGGCCATATGCCAGCGCGCGCCCACCTCAGGGAGGAGACGCCCAAGACGATCCGCTCCGTCCGTCTGATCACTGAACTGCGCGAACAGCCCCCAGCGACCATCGAGCGAGGTGGCTGGCCCCGTCATGCCAGCCCGCGCGAGCGCCGCCGCGATCAGCCCACCGTGGGCTGCCCATCCTGGGTTGAGTGACTTCACCGACGAACCGTTGCTGAGAAACTCCATCACACCAGCCGACTGGCTGAGCGCAATGCCGAGGGCATGCACGGTCTGCGCCTCATCCAGCCCGTCAAGCTCGGCGGCCACCAGCGCAGCCGCCATGGTGCCCGCCACTGACGTCGCCTGAAAACCGGTTGCATGAAAACGCCCTGGGGCTGCCAGCCCGAGCAATACCAGCGCTTCATAGCCCCGGGTGTAGGCAGCGAGCATGGCTGAGCCGCTTGCATTCGCAGCTTCCGCCGCCGCAAGCGCAGCCGCGGCCACGACGGCACTGCCGTGCATGATGGAGCCGGTATGCGTATCGTCAAATTCAAGACTGTGGATCAGGCCACCGTTGACCATGGCCGCATCGGCAGCCGCACCCCCGGCGCGTTGCCCCAGAACCGTGGCCGACCCGCCTCGCGCAAGCGACGCTCCAGCCCGCTTCCACGCGGCCCCGGACAAGGACGCCGATGCAGCCAACCCAACTCCCAGCGCATCAGTGAAGTGAAGTGCGGCCACCGCTGCCACATCGGACGGCAGCGCTTGCGAAGCCGTGCGGCGCAAGGCGCGCACCAGTTCATGGGCGAGCGTCATGACTGCGCCACGATACGGGCTGCGGTTTCGCGCCAGCTTCGGCCGAGCGCCTGGCCATCGCCCTCGATGATCGCCGCGAGTTCGGTTGCAGCACGCGGGCAGTCAGCGGCTGCATTGTCGGCAAGCTTCGAAATGAGCGTTGGCTCGTCAAACGGCTGGTCGGCACCCCCACGCGGGTTCTGCACAAACGCAGTCATGGAGGCGCCATCGTTGAATACCCAGCTCACCCGCGCCGGTCGGTCACGCGGCGGCGGGCCAGACTCCGCACAGGGTGCCAGCCGGACGCGCTGACGAAGACTCGAAATCCCGGGGTCGGATAGCGTATCGAAGGTAAAGGCCGACGCCCCGCCCGTTCCAAGACGGGTCGTGGCCGCCACCGCGTGGGGCATTGAGAACTTCGCTGACAGAACGGTTTCCGGCTCAACCGCGCTCAGTGCCAGACCCGAGGGCCCAGCCTCCACCACAATCTCGCGAATATCGTCGACGCTTCGGCCATTGAGCTGGTCGCGCAGCTGCAGGCACGCCTCGACCGCTGCATGCGCGTAATTACAGCAGGCGAACATCTTGTGGTAGCCGCTTGCAACCGACCACGCCTCTCCAAGCCCCGCAGTGAGCGCCTCCAGCCGAACCCGCGTGCGAAAGCTGGTGGCGAACACATCGTGAATGGTGTACAGGCCCCCGCCGATTCCCGCCTCGGCCCAGTTGCATGCCTGCATGCCAATCCATGCGCCCGCTGCAGTCCAACCGTTACGAACCAGCGACCCTTCCACCGCCGTATCAAACGGACCGGCAAAGGTCATGGATGCAGCGCCGGTCACAGCCGCCTGCATGGCGGCCGCTGAATACCCGCGGACCAGTGCCACCGCGACCGCGGCGCCCAGAGTTGCGAAGGCTGCGTGCGGGTGCACGTAAAAGCCCGGAAACGGATAGGCGAGTGCAATGCGGGTGGTGAATTCATACGCAAGCGCCACGGCCCGCACCACCTCGTGGGTGCTGAGACCACGCGCTTCAGCTTCAGCGAGCAGGGCTGGAATTGCATAGGCACCGCCATGACAGGAGGCAAGGCGAAACCCCTCGTCAAGCTCACACCAGGTGATGGCCATGCCGTTGGCGCAGGCCGCTGCCGCGCGATCGCTCATCACTCCCCCGAGGGCGAACACGGTGGCTTCGCTCGCGCCGCTAGCCGCTGCGAGAAAGCCTGCCCGCGCCCGCTCAACTTGCGGCTCGCGCGATCCAGCGATGATTGCGCCGATGTCGTCCGCGAGAATGATGGCCGCGCGTCGCTGCGCGGAAGCAGGCAGTGGACGCGTGGCGGCATCCGCAGTCCATCGGAACAGCGCCTGAAGCTCGCGCCCCGCGAGTTCCCGCATTTCCTTGGCGTCGGCACTCATCGAAATTCCCGGGCTAGATGAAAGGGGCCCCATGGTACAGTCGGCTCGACCCAGTCTCAAGGAACCCCTGCAAAGATGAAGCGCGCCTATCTCAGCACCGGTATCGGTCAGATTCATCTTTATGAACACGGCGAGGGCGAAGCCGTTCTGATGCTTCATGAAACGCCGCGCTCGGCCCGCAGCTTTGCCCCACTCATGCAGGCGCTCGGCTCCCGCTACCGTTCCATTGCGCCAGACAACCCCGGGTTCGGCATGTCTGATCCGCTGCCCGATGACGCCAGCATGGAAAGTCTGGCGCGCGTCATGGTGGAGGTGCTCGATGGCCTGCAGATTGAACGCGCGCATCTCATCGGCTTTCACACTGGCAACAAGATTGCGGCGGCCATGGCGGCACATCACCCTGACCGCGTTGCGAAGACCGTGCTCATCGGCATGACTCACAGCCTGGTCGTTTCACGACGCGCGCGCAACGCAGCGATCATGGAAATCGTGCGCCGGCATTTTGGTGGTTTCGAGCCCACCGCCGATGGCAGCCACCTGTTGCGAACCTGGGGCGCTGATTTTGGAGCGCTCGCGGCACTGTGGTGGAAGCCTTCAATGCTGGGAGCCGGACAAATCGATGATCAGGCGCTTGCCGGCCAGGAGCAGCGCACCATCGAATCCATCCAGTGTCGCCGGGCCATCCGCAAGATTTATGCGATGAATTTTGATTTCGATCTGGCCGCCACGCTTCGTCGCGTTCGCGCGCCCACGCTGGTGATTGAATGCTGCGTCCCGGAGGAGCTGCACCTCGGCCGCCAGGGCGAGAAGATGGTTGCCCTCATGCGATCAGCCGAACTCCTCAGCATTGATCACGCGGGGTTCGATGCCACCGAGGCCCATGCAGCCACCATCGCGCGGGCCTGCCGGCGCTTCTTCAGCCGCTGAAAGCCCTCGCCGGGCTGGCCCGGCGCGGCCTCGCGCCCCGAGTATCAATCGTCTGAAAGGACCTCTCGCATGGCACCCATCAGAATCTGGCATCAGAGCTTCACCGACCTCACCGTCATGCCCATTTACCGCAAGACCCTGAGCGAACACGCACAGGCAGTGATGGGGTCAGAGGCTGAGGTCCGGGTTCATGGGCTGAGGCCGGGCACCTATGCCGAGGCCTGTGCACCCATTGCTGCAATCAGGCACCGCTGGGTCGCGGCCGTTCAGGAGCTGCAGGTGGCAGACGCCGCGCTGGTCGCCGAGCGCGAGGGGTTCCATGCCATGGCGATTGGCTGCTTTTTTGATCCCGGCCTACGCGAGGCCCGCTCGCTGGTCGAGATTCCCGTGGTGTCACTCGGCGAAAGCTGTGCGCTCGCTGCCTGCTCCCTGGGCCGCCGTTTCGGCATGGTCACGCTTTGTGCCGATCAGTCAGCCGACTATTCAGACATGATCCACGCGTATGGACTGGAGCGTCGCTTTGCGGGCGCCCTCGCACTTGAGCCCGCCATCGATGAGTTCGCGCTGGAAGCCGACGAAGACACCGCGCGGTCGATCGAAACCCGCTTTGACGAGGCCTGCGCGCGCATGGTTGCACAGGGCGCCGACATCATCATCCCGGCTGATGGGGTGCTGAATGAATTCCTGGTGCGCCGCGGACGCCTGAAGGCCCACGGCAATGTGCCCGTGATGGACAGCCTGGGCGTACTGTTTCAGCACGCGGCCTTCATGGTCAGAATTGCTCGAACCACCGGCGCGGGCGCAAGCCGTCTGCAGATGTACACACGACCACCCGCGGACATGATTGAGCACGTTCGGGGCGCCGCGGGTCTCAGGCCGCTGCGTCACGATTTTTCGGGCGACCGCTGAGCCGCGCGATCGCCCCGGCTCGGTTCAGCAGCTGAGCACCACCTTGCCAGAAGGCGCGCGATTCCACCAGCTGATGCGCGCGCGCCGCTTCCTCAAGCGGAAACACCGTATCGATCACCGGTGCAAGACGCCCCTGTGCGATCAGACCCATCACTTCACGCAGCTCGGCGATCGAGGCGTTTTTTGAGCCTACCAGCTTCAGCTGACGGCGAAAGAACGGGATGATGTCAAAGGGCACCACCTCGCCGCCATGCCCGCCCACGGTCACCATCGTGCCATCGATGCAAAGGCACGCGAGGCTCTCGGTGAAGAGGCTCCCTCCCACGTGCTCCATCACCAGATCCACGCCTCGGCCACCTGTAATGGCCAGGACCTGCGCGGAAAACTGCGGGTCGGTCCGGTAGTTGATCAGGTGATGCGCGCCCAACTGACGGGCACGTTCGAGCTTGTCGGCGCTTCCCGCGGTCGCGATGACCGTGGCGCCCGCAAGCCGCGCCAGTTGCACGGCAGCACTGCCAATGCCCGACCCGGCCGCCTGAATCAGCACGGTCTGGCCTGCACGGAGCGCTCCCCGGGTGATCAACACGTGCCAGGCGGTTCCGAAAGCAATCTGGCTGGCAGCGGCCTGTTCGAAACTGACCGATGCCGCAAGCGGGTTGAGCGTGCTGACCGGCACCTTCACATACTGGGCGTAGCCGCCCGGCAGGTCCATGCCGAAATACCCCCCGCGCTCGCAAAGGTTGTCGCGGCCGCTGATGCAGAACTCACAACGTCCGCAGGGAAGACGACACGACACCCACACACGATCGCCTTCGCGCAAACGTCCCGGGCTTTGCAGCGAGCGACGGTCGGGTCCATCTTCTGATGAGGGGCCGAGCGCAGCGAGCTCTCCCGCGAACTCCCGGCCCAGAATGTGCGGAAAGCGGATCGGCACCCTGGAGGTGCCCGCTCGAACATCGATATCCACATGGTTTACACCGGTGGCGCGTACCCGCACCAGCGCCTCACCCGGACCCGGAGTGGGTGTGGCTGTTTCTTCGCAGACCAGTACCTCGGGGCTGCCATGTTCGTGAAACCAGCTGACTTTCATCAATCGTCCTGAGATGCCTTGTGTTGCTCGACGCACCAGGCCTGTCAAGGCCCGAGATACCCTTGATTCCGAGCATACCCGCCAGCGTCAGCGCGGCAAAAACCAGCTCGGGGAATGCGTTCCGGATCGTGCGACCTTGACATTTTGCTGCGGCACAGCGAGATTGCCGGCAGTCCTGCTAGCCACCCATAGGAGTTGTTCATGAAATCCAGCCTCCGCGTGATGCTGAAAACAGTGATGGCCGGAGCGATCGGTCTGTCGATCGCAGGCGCCGCCGCCGCTCAAGCGAAGTTCCAGCTTCGCTGGGGCCACTACCTGCCGGATGGTCCTTTCCTGCAGCTTGAAAAGGATTTCGCCGCCAACATTGAAAAGCGCACCAACGGCCAGGTGAAGATCGACATCACCTTCGCCGAAGGTCTCGGAAAGGGTACCGAGTTGCTGATGCTGACCGCGCGCGGCGGTATCGACATGACCGCCACGGCACCGGGCTACAACCCGGACCAGCTCCGCTACTGGCGCGCTTTCCAGACCCCGCTGGTGTTCAACAACACCAAGCAGGTGATTGAGGTGCTCGAGAAGGTGGTTGAAGAGTTTCCCGCCTATCGCGCGGAAATGGACAAGATCGGCGTTGTCTGGCTGTTTCAGCAGCCGCTCGGTGAGTATTACCTGAGCGGTCCCTCGCCGGCATGCGCCGCGATCGCTGATCTGAAGGGCAAGAAGGCGCGTAGTTTCGGGGCCGACATCCCCAAAGCCTTCACCGCCATTGGCGCTGTGCCGGTCACGGTTCCCCCTGTGGGCGTCTACGAGGCCCTCAAGACCGGCAACCTCGACTATTCGTTCATCAATCCGGGCAATATCCAGTCGCTCAAGCTGAACGAGGTCGGGAAAAACCACTGCGGTCCGGTCATGGCAATTTCGGGCCACAACATCACGATCAGCAAGCGCACCTGGGCCCGCCTGCCTGCCGACATCCAGAAAATCTTCCTCGAGGAAGGCAAGGCCACGCAGCGGGCCTACATGAACTGGGTGAACGACTTCGAGGCCAGGGCAGTTGCCAACATCCGTGCGCAGGGCGGCAACGTGGTGCCCATCTCGGCCCCCGAGCTCGCCAAATGGCGGGCGGCCGCTCCCGACTTCCTGGCTGACTGGGAGAAAGCCACCGCTGCTGCCACTGGCGACGCAGAAACACCCCGCAAGGTTGCAGCACGCTGGCGTGAGCTGATCGGCAAGTGATCTCGCTTTAGTGCCGGACCACCGCCCGCATCCTGGGCGGTGCTTGTCTTTCCAGGACGCACTGATGAAACGTTTTAATCAGCCCTTGCAGTCCACGGCTCTCGGTCTTCTGCTTCTCGGCGCCGTCGGCCTGATCATGTCGATGGTGCTCGGCTTTGCCGATGTGATCGGCACCAAATTTCTCGACTACCCGGTGCCCGGGACACTTGAATTCACCGAAAGCACCATGGTGCTGGTGGTGTTCGGCGCACTGGCTTTCACCCAATCCAAGCGCGGGCATATCCGGGTTGAGATCTTCTATAACTACGGTGGTCCGCGCACCCGTGCGCTTCTCGATGCCTTCACTCACCTCATCGCCCTGCTCTACTTTGGGCTTCTCTGCTGGTCTGGTATTCAGGAAGCGATCTACAGCTGGGAAATCTCCGAGGCGTCGATGGGAACCATCCGCTTTCCGCTCTTTCCCGCCCGCGCTTTGCTCGCGATCGGCACCGCACTCCTTCTGGTGCAACTGGTGATTGACATCGCAAGCGATCTGGCCAGAGCCGTCAGTGGTGATGAGGGGAAAAGTGCGCCGCCTCCCGATACCCAGGCCTTTCAGTAACCGATACTGCAGGCGTTAACGCCTGCGACATTTCCTCAGGACCGTCCATGGCCATGTTTTCCCCTGAAGTCACTGGCTACATCGTAGTCAGCGGCCTGTTGCTCGCGCTCATGATGGGAGCGCACATCGGCGTGGCCCTGGGTCTGGCAGGATTCGCCGGCATCTACATGTCGGTGGGTCCTGATGCCGCGTTCGCGCAACTCACGGCGATTCCGTTTGGAACCACCAACTCGTTTGCGCTCGCGGTGATTCCGCTCTTCATTCTGATGGGGTCGTTTGCGACGGTCTCGGGCATCACCACCGAGTTGTTCCGCATGGCCTACGTGTGGCTTGGTTCACTGCGAGGCGGCCTCGCGATGGCCACCGTGATGTCATCAGCCGCCTTTGGGGCAGCGTCGGGTTCCACCATCGTGAATGCAGCTGTGTTCACGCGCATGGCCATGCCCGAGATGGCGCGCTTTGGCTACGACGTTCGATTGAACGCCGGTTGTATCGCAGCGGCAGGTACACTCGCCGCGCTTATTCCGCCCAGCATCCTGATGGTGGTCTATGCGGTCATCACCGAGCAGTCGATCGGCAAGCTGCTGATTGCGGGTATCGTCCCCGGCATACTCACAGCGGTCATCTACTGCACCGGCATTTATGTGGTGGCCCGTGTTCGGCCAGACATTGCGCCACTCGCCAATTTGCAATTCAGCTGGGCCCAGCGCTTTGAAGCACTCAAGGGCGTCTGGGGCATTCTCATTCTGTTCATCCTGATTGTGGGCGGGATCTACGGCGGCTATTTCCCCGCCACCTACGCGGGGGCGGTGGGCGCGTTTGGCGCATTCATGATCGCGCTCTCCAAGCGCCGCATTACCGGCAAGACCATGTCCGAGGTGCTGAAGGAAGCAGCGGTGACCACCTCGGTCATCTTCATCATCGTGATAGGGGGCATTCTGTTCGCGCGTTTCCTCACCTACTCCGGACTGGTCACCACCATTTCGAAGACGATACTCTCGCTTGGTGGCTCGAAGTACATGTACCTGCTCGGGTTCATCGTGCTGTTCACCATTCTGGGCTGCTTCATCGAACCCATTGCCATCATGGTGATGACGCTTCCCATCATGTTCCCGGTGATGAAGGAAGCGGGTTTTGACCCCATCTGGCTGGGCGTGGTGTCGGTGAAGCTTGCAGAAATCGGGGTGCTCACGCCGCCTGTCGGGCTCAATGTGTTTGTGGTGAAAAGTTCATCGCCCATACCGGTCACACTCGGTCAGGTGTTCGCTGGCGTCACCCCCTTCATCGTGCTCGATTTTCTGTCGCTCGGTCTCTATGTGATCTTCCCTGAAATGATCACCTGGCTCCCGAATCTGATGTCGCCCAACTGAGCGACCCTGTGTGGCGCGAACCCGGGGACTCGCCCGGCGCTCGCCCGTCTTCGCTCAGCCCTCACCACAGGACCTCTCTCATGCCGATTGAAGCATTCACCGGACAGTCTTTTGCCACGCACGTTCAGGTGCTCATCATCGGTGCCGGCGCGTGCGGCACCATTGCCGGCCTGGCAGCCACCGAGCGCGGGGCCGAAGTGCTGATCCTCGAGCGCGATGCCAAGCCCTCGGGCAGTACGGCGCTTTCGGGGGGACAGATCCCCGCCGCCGG
>Ga0172373_10009242_pt1 | contig 12287 bp, 7 predicted proteins | sample Lak10m_2_FD_114546 | JGI IMG/M metagenome (GOLD analysis project Ga0172373, IMG submission 114546) | Freshwater microbial communities from Kabuno Bay, South-Kivu, Congo - kab_092012_10m | ecosystem: Environmental > Aquatic > Freshwater > Lake | place: Democratic Republic of the Congo: South-Kivu... | reverse complement strand
TTTAAAGAAAGAGACGGAGTTGGCCAACAAAAAAGCGCAAGAATTGGCGGTGAAGGTGATTGAAAGCGGGACAGCGAAGTATTGGGATGAGAGTAAGAAAATGGAGAGCGCGCAGAGCTAAACTTAAAACAGCACAGAGTATAATTGCAGCAGCTTTTAGAGTTTATAAGATTAATCGCGGGGACTGACGTTGCCGTTATTTAATGAAATTATTCTCCGTCAGCTTGTTGAGGGGGGGGGTAATTCATTATTGTTTACGATATTGTTCGATCAATTTTTTGAATTAATATGTACGCCATCGCGGCCGTTATTATTTGCATGGCCAATAGTGATTTTGTTCCCGTTGTAGTTGTTTGATTTATTTTCTATATTTTTAATCTCTATAGAATTTTTTATTGATATTACTAATGAAATTATAGCGCATATTGCTATAATCCAAGTAGCTATTTCCATAAAATTTATTTTAAAACTTTCTTTAAATATTGTCCGGTATAACTGTTTTTTACTTTTGCCACTTCCAGCGGCGTGCCTTGCGCCACAATTTCGCCGCCGCGTTCGCCGCCTTCGGGGCCAAGGTCAATAATGTAATCCACGGATTTGATGACGTCCAAATTATGTTCAATAATTAAAACCGTATTGCCTTTATCCGCGAGTTTATGCAAAATATCTAATAATTTTTTGATGTCGTCAAAATGCAAGCCGGTAGTCGGCTCATCTAAAATATAAAGCGTGTGGCCGGTATCGCGGCGGGCAAGTTCCGCCGCGAGCTTTACCCGCTGGGCTTCGCCGCCGGACAAGGTAGTGGCAGACTGGCCGAGTCTAATATATCCCAACCCGACCTCCGCTAAAATATCCAGCTTTTGCAAAACGCAGCCGTTATCGTCCTCGCCCGGGCAGGCGCCGATAGCGGCGGCGCGGAAAAATTCCTGCGCTTCCACGACCGACATATCCAGCACGTCAGCGATATTTTTGTCATGATAATAAATATCCAAAATATCTTTTTGGTAGCGTTTGCCGTTGCAAGCGCGGCATTTCACGTAAATATCCGAGAGAAACTGCATGTCAATTTTCGTATAGCCGTCGCCGCCGCAGACTTCGCAGCGCCCGCCGATGACATTAAAACTGAAATGGCTTTGGGTTAAGTTTTTTAATTTTGCCTCCGGCTGTTTAGCGAACAAGTCGCGGATATAAGTAAAGGCGCCGGTGTAAGTCGCCGGGTTGGAGCGCGGGGTGCGTCCAATCGGCGACTGGTCAATCGTAATAACTTTATCAATATTTTCCAGCCCTTCAATTTTTTTATGCCGCCCGATTTCTTCTTTCGCGCGGTAAAAATGCCGGTTTAAGGCGCGGGACAAAATGTCGTTCATTAAGGTTGATTTGCCGGAGCCGGAAACGCCGGTTAAAGCGATGAATTTTCCCAGCGGAAAAGAAACAGTGATATTTTTTAAATTATTTTGGCTGGCGCCGATTACCTTTAAGAATTTTTTGTTGCCGCCGCGCTGCCGGCTGCTGGCGCCAGCCTGCTTTTTACCGGTTAAATATTGCCCGGTAATGGAGCGCGGATTGCGTTTTATTTCCACCGGCGTTCCGGCCGCTATCAGTTCGCCGCCAAATCCGCCGGCACCCGGGCCGATATCAATAATGTAATCCGCCGCGAGCATTGTTTGCTCGTCATGTTCCACCACCAAGACCGAATTTTCCAAATCGCGCAGCGATTGCAGCGTTCCGATTAATTTATGGATGTCTTTGGGGTGCAGGCCGATTGAAGGCTCGTCTAAAATATAAGTGACGTTAATTAAGTTAGAGGAAAGCTGTGTCGCCAGCTTGACCCGCTGGGCTTCGCCGCCGGATAAAGTGGACATCGGGCGGTCAATCGCGATATAACCTAAGCCGGCTTGTTCCAGCGCGTTTAATCGCAGTCCTATCTCTTTTACTATCGGTTCGGCGATTTTTTTAGCGCCATTGCCTTTGGAGCCGTTATCACCGATTGTTTGTAACATTTGTTCCAAAACAGGGCGGGCGGCGCTGATTGTCAATAAACTGATGTCAGCGATGTTGTAATCCACAATGGTAACCGCCAGCCATTCCGGCTTCAGCCGGCGGCCGCCGCAAGCCGGGCAGGCGTCTGTTTTCATGTATTGCTCCAAATCCTGCTTAATTGACAAAGAATCGGTTTCCGCGTAACGCTGTTCCAAAATCGGCGCAATGCCCGGAAAATTTTTAGCGCCGTATAAAATAACTTTGCGCTGCTGGTCACTTAATTTATTAATAGGCGTATCAAGAGAAAATTTAAAAGGTGCGGCGGCTTTATTCAACTCAACCAGGTATTTGGCATATTGCCCGTTATTTTTCGGCCAGGGCCTGACAGCTCCCTCGCTGATGCTTAATTTTTCATTAAAAATTGTACCGGCGTCAATATGCAAAGCCTCCCCCAAACCTTTACAAGCCGGGCAGGCGCCATGCGGGGAATTAAAAGAGAAATGTTTCGGCTCCAATTCAGCTAAAGTATAGTCATTATGTTCACAGCTCCAAACAGTTGAGTAGCGCGCTGTTTTCCTGCCGGGCAAAGCAACGGAAACCAAGCCATTGCTTAAATCCAAAGCTTTTTTAACAGCGCGCTGCAATTCCAATCGGCTGCTAAATTCTCCGCTCGCGATTACAATTTCTAAATTATGCTTTTGTTTGTCCGGATTTATTTCCTGCTCGCTGATATTGACAATTTGGCCGTCCCAGCGGATATGCGCGTATCCGGCTTTAAGGATACGGTCAAATATTTTTTTGTCCTCGATGCCGCTATCGCGGATCAGGGGTGATAAAATAGCGATTGATTGTTTTTGGTATTGGGAGAAAATTTGGCGGACAATATCTTCAATACTCTGCCGCCGCATCGCTTCGCCCGTATCCGGACAATGGGGAATGCCAATACGGGCAAACAACAGCCGCAATAAATCATAAATTTCCGTTGCGGTGCCGACGGTTGAACGCGGATTGCCGTTGCTTGTTTTTTGGTCAATGGCAATGGTGGGCGTTAAGCCGGTGATTGAATCCACATCCGGTTTGTCCATTAAATCCACATATTGCCGCGCGTAAGAACTTAAACTTTCCATATACCGGCGCTGGCCCTCGGCGTAAATTGTGTCAAAAGCTAAAGATGATTTGCCCGAGCCGGACAGGCCGGTAATCACCACGAGTTTATGACGGGGAATGTCTATGTTAATATTTTTTAAGTTGTTGGTGCGGGCGCCACGGATGGAGATTGATTTGATCATAAAAACATTAAAACAAAAAAACAAGAAAGCAAAAAACAGTTTTTAATTTCAAAATCCAAATGTCAAATATCAAATCAATTTTAAATGACTAAATGTCAAATATAGCATTTTGACATTTGAAATTTGTTATTGATTTGGCATTTGATATTTGAGCTTTAGTATTATAAAATAAACTTTCCTTATTATACGCCGGTTAAAGTTGTTTGGCAAGATGTTGAGAAAAATAAAAATGCGCGGTAATTTTTCGCGCATTTTAATTGCAATTCAAGACCCTTACAAGACCTTAATTGCAATTCAAGACCCTTAATGTTAATGGAATGTCTCGGATAGCCTGTATGTCAGGTTGATAGCAAATGGCACATTCGTCATAACATTCGTTGCTAATCCAAATAGTGCATCCACCATATCGGGAGCAAAATGTGCCATTAACATAAGAACCGCGATGAGTTGAAAAAATCATAGATACGCCCAATTTTTTTAAAAAAGCGGACATAAAGGTTTTTCCTGAAGTACTATTCATGTTATGCACGCCGCGGCTTACATCTTTACCAAATTCGTTTAGTGCAGCCGGAAAGGACAAGGCTACCGGCTTGGTTAAATTTTCACTTCTCTCTAAAAGCCAAAGCATCGCTTGTTTGGCAAATGAAGTGGCATTCAGAGAGTCAATAATATGTTTTCTTATTTTTGTCATTTGTTCGTCTGTGGCTTGAATCATCTTTGTTTTCTCCTATCAGCTTCATTCAGTTTTAAAAAATGATTTAATTTCTACTTCAGTCATTCCTAATTTTAGGCCGTAGAGAGCGAACTGCCTTTGAATTAAGGCGACCGTATCTGACGTAATATTTTGTATTTTTACTAACGCTGTTGGCGGTAATTTAATTAAATCGCCGATTGTTTCCACCCCCTCCCTCATTAAATTGGCTTGATTGCGGGCTGGCAACATAATAACATTGGTAAATTTTAAACTCTCACCTTCTTTATGCAATAATGCATTTGTTTCTTCAAACGTCATAGGAGACGATTTGATTTCAGCGGCCGCGAGTATCAGCTCATTTTCCTTATTGCCGACGAATAATTCCAGCAATTCTATTAATTTTAGAATAGTGGCTTTTTTGCACTTTGTTTTTTGAACAATATCAATAGCACTGCAAAAAAGATTAGTTACTTTGGCAGTTAACTTTTCAATTTCTGTAATAGGCATCTCTTTTTCGGACATGGTTTTGCTCCTTCAGAAATAGTTTTTATAAAGGTCAATTTTATGTCAGTAATTTATCATATAATGTTATTTTTGTCAAAGTTGTGGGGACAGGGGAATGTGGTACAATGTAAATATTGTTAAATTGTTACATTGTTCAATTGTTGCGCTACGATATAAATTGGCTTCATAACAATTTAGCAATTTAGCAATGGAACAATTTATTCCTATGGAAACCTTCCTCATAACTTTAACCCTAATTTTAACAGGCATCGTGGCGGCGCTGTCTTTTATTGTTATTAAAAAATTAGGAGGCAAAAAAGACGACCAATCGCTTTTACTCCTGCAGCAGCAACTTAATCAATTAACGCAGGTGATGGACGGCAAGTTAGCCGAAGTGCATCGGGTGACGCAAGACCAGTTTGGCCGAACGACCGGCATTATGCAGGGCGTAACCGAGCAGGCGCAAAAAATGCTTTCGTCAATCCATCTGCAAAGCCAAAACGCGATTGCGGCCGTGACGGAAAAATTAACCAAACTGGACGAAACGAACAAACAGGTGGTAAATTTTGCCGAGCAGCTGCAATCCTTGGAAGACATTTTAAAAAATCCCAAGCACCGCGGCATACTCGGCGAATATCAGCTGGAAATGGTGCTAAAAAACGTATTGCCGCCCGCGGCGTACAAATTGCAATATCCTTTTGCCGACGGCGACATTGTGGACGCGGCGATTTTCGTTAAAGATAAAATTATTCCGGTTGACTCCAAATTTTCTTTGGAAAATTACAACCGCATTGTGCAGGAAAAAAATCCGGCGGCGCGCGAGCAATTAGAACGCGAGTTTAAACTGGACCTGAAAAAACGGATTGACGAGACCGCCAAATACATTAAGCCGAATAAAGGCACGATGGACTTTGCTTTTATGTTCATTCCGGCGGAAGGCATTTATTACGATTTGTTAATCAATCAGGTGGGAGCAATCAAAGTCAACACGCGCGATTTGATTGAATACGCCTTTACGACTAAACACGTGATTATCGTTTCCCCAACCTCGTTCCACGCCTATTTACAAACTGTGTTGCAGGGTTTGCGAGCCTTGCAGATTGAAGAAAGCGCGAAAGAAATCCGGCAACGGGTGGAACAACTGGGCAAACATCTTGCTAGTTACGACGAATACATGAAAAAACTCGGCGCGAATTTAGGCACGACCGTGAATATGTACAACAACGCCTACAAAGAATTCGGCAAAGTGGACAAGGACGTGATGAAGATAACCGGCGGCAAGACAGAAATAGAGCCGTTAACATTAGATAAGCCAAGAATTGAAGAATAATTCTTTAAATAGCAAATAACAAATAGCAAATAACAAACAAAATTGAAATTTCAAATATTAAATTCTAAACATAAAACTTTATAAGAATATAGTTTGAAATTTGAAATTTAATATTTATGATTTGTTTGATATTTGTCATTTGATATTTGTTATTTAATCGTCTCCCCATGCTTTCCTCTACTTTAATCACCCTGCAGGAAGTCGCTTTTGACTTTGAGCGTGATTTGCCTTGGCTCAAGCCCAAGCCACGGTTGCAGCAGGCGATTGTTAAGACGCTGGCTTATTTTGATGTTTTTAATTTTCCTTTGACTGATTGGGAAATTTATAAATATTTGTACGCGGAAGAATTGATTGACAAAAAAATCAGCTATTTTCAGGTGCGCGAAACTTTGGCGCATCTGCCGGCGGTAGAATTTAAAGACGGCTTTTATTTTTTGGCCGGGCAAAGTGAACTGGCTGTTTTGCGCAAAAGCCGCCAACTAATTGCCCGCGAAAAATATCAACGCGCCCGTTGGGTGGCAAAACTTTTTAGCGTTTTGCCTTTTATCAAAATGGTTGCGGTTTGCAACTCTTTGGCTTACGACAACACTCGCTTAGAAAGCGACATTGATTTTTTTATCATTACGCGCGCGAATAAAGTTTGGACGACCCGGTTTTACGCCACTTTATTGTTAAAAATTTTTCATTTGCGGCCGAAAGTTACTAACAAGCGCGATAAAGTTTGCGTTAATTTTATTATTGGCGAGGACGCGCTTAATTTGCAGCCGTTGATGATTGCCGATGACATTTATTTTAAATATTGGATTAAACAGTTAGTGCCGCTTTATAATCAAGGCGGAATTTTTCGCAAATTTGTCAAAATTAACGATTATTTGTCGCAATCAATTAACAGCGCTGCGCCGCCGTTTTTTTACAACAAAAGAAAAATTAATGAGGGGACAATGTCTAAATTCGTTAAATTTATTTTAGAGATAATCAACAGCGGAAAGTGGGTGGAAAATTTTTGCCGGAGAATTCAACTTAAAATAATGCCGCTGACTTTGAAAACGCAAGCCGGCAAGGGAACGGCGGTAGTGATAAATAACAGTGTTTTGAAGTTTCATGAGCAAGATCGACGCAGAGAATATCGTGATTTATGGAACAATAAAATTGTTAAATTGCTACATTGTTAAATTGTTTTATGGAGTATTTATTATATTTATTTATTTTTTTACTGCCCTTACAGACAAGATGGATGATAAAATTAGGAGAATTGAACGGAGGATATTGGGAATACGGTACTTATAGTTTATACGCGGTGGATATTTTATTAATTGGCTTATTGGTTTATTGGTTTATTGTAGGTAGAATGCAAAATGCCGAATGTCGAATGCAGAATAATTTAATACTTAATACTAAATACCTAATACTAAATACTAAATCATGGTGGTTTGTGGGCGCGTTGGAATTGTTTATTTTTGTCTCTGTTTTTGTTGCGCCGGACAAATCGTTAGCGATATACGGTTACGGCAGATTTTTACTGGGCATAGGATTGTTTTTTTTATTGACGCAAACTAAGTTAAATAAGATAAAATTATATTGGAGTATCGTGGCAGCGGGAGCTGTGCAATCAATATTAGCTTTGCAGCAATTTTTGACTCAATCCGTTTTTGGCAATAAGTGGCTCGGGATGGCGGCGCAGCAGGCGCAAGATTTAGGCGTGTCGGTTATAGAGGCAGGTGACGAACGCTTCTTGCGCGCTTACGGCAGTTTGCCGCACCCAAACATTTTAGGCGGATTTTTGGCAGTCGTTTTACTCGTTAATATTATTTTATATTTTGGATTATATAGAAAATCGCAGTATTTAGTATGTAGTATTAAGTATTCAGCGGAATTATTGCTGTGCCTGGTTTTTTTCATAATTAATTTTACTGGTTTGCTGTTAACATTTTCGCGTAGTGCGTTGGCGGGGTTCACGGTCGGTTTATTAATTTATTTATTTATTAATTTATTAGCTAGCAAAGAAAGAAAAGCCGGAGGTGTAATTATTTTATTAAAATTTATTTTTATAATAATTACTGTTGGCGGGTTATTTTTTTATTTTTTCCGCGGGCCGATATTAGGCAGAATCAATATTAACAGCCGCTTGGAAAATAAATCAATTACGGAGCGGACTAATTATAATAATGAGGCATGGCAAATTATTAAAAAACATTGGCTGTTTGGTGTTGGCATTAAAAATTACGGGCTCGCGGTGTATAATGAAATTAATAACACGCTTCCCGCTTACGCCTACCAGCCCGTGCATCATGTGTTCTTGTTGGTCTGGGCGGAAACGGGGATATTTGGTTTATTAGTTTTTATTGGTTTATTAGTTTATTTGTTTATTAATTTATTGCGCAATGCCAGCTATGGTCAAACTGTTATATTATTGGCGATGACAGTAATGATGTGCTTTGACCATTGGTGGTGGAGTTTGGCGTTTGGCGGATATTTGTTTTGGTTGATAATAGGGGTAGCTTATAAAGAATTTTATCATATTAAAGATTAAAATTTTATAATTTCAAAATTTTCAATTTTTAAACAATTAATTAATTTAAAAATTTTGAAATTGTTTGAAAATTGAACATTCAAAAATTAAAAATTATATTTATGCTAATCGATCTTCAACTCCACTCCACCTGTTCCGACGGATATTTAACGCCGGCTGAATTGGCGCAGCATTGCCAGGAACGCGGCATTAAAGCCGCCAGCTTAACCGACCATAACACGGTGAGCGGGCTGGAAGAATTCGGCCGCGCCTGCAAGGAATTAAAAATAAAGGCGGTGCCAGGCATTGAGCTCTACGCGACGCTCGGCCGCAAGCACCTAAATATTTTGTGGTACAATTTTGACATTAACGATCCGGAGTTGCACGAACTATTGCGCGATTCGCAAAACCGTCGGCGGATTAGCGCGCGCCGGGCGCTGGAAAAGTTAGTGAGAAAAGGCTATGTGATGGATATTAATACTTTGCTGGACAAGCAAAATCACTATATTCCCATCAATCATATCATTGATAGTTTTTATAACTTAAACAAAATCCGCATTCAGCGCGAGCTGGGCAAAAAAAATATTTTGGAAACGGAAATCGTCCGCAATTATTTCCGCAAAGAGGACAAAACTAAATTGCACGAGAGCTATTTGAATATTGAGCGGATATTTAAAATCCGGCGCCGCGTCGGCGGGCAGATAATTTTAGCCCACCCCTGCAAATTCATGTGGATTAAGGAAAAGACGGTTCGTCAGCTGGTGGAGTTAGGATTAGACGGGCTAGAGGTTCTTTCTCCGCACCATTCCTGGGAAGGGGTCAGCTATCTGCAGGCGCTCGCTAATGAGCAAAAAATCATCATGAGCGGCGGCAGTGATTTTCATTTGTTTGAGCGGGCGGTCTGGTATAAAATTAAAAGTTCGTGGAATTATTTTACGATAGACAGCAGATTGCTGAAGGGGGTGGAGAAAATTATCGCTTAACTTTTTATTTTATCAAATTCTTTATTTTAAATATCAAAAATTAGAACCCCGAAGTATTTATGCCAGGAAATATGGGCAGTAGTTTTTTTGAAAGTTTAATGTATGCGACAAAATAAATTGTTTTTATTTTTAGCGGTCGGCATAATTTTAATAACAGCTATTATGCTGTTTTTATTTAAATCAGCTAACGCCACCGAAGCCGCGTCCGGTTATTGGAATTTTAATGAAACCAGCGGCTCTGCGGCCGGCGATTCTTCCGGCAGAGGCCATAACGGCACTTTAGTCAATGGTCCAATTTGGACTAGCGCCGGCAAAGCGGGCGGCGCTTTGAGTTTTAACGGCGTCAATAATTATGTATACGCCAATCTGCCCGCCAGCTCTTTTACCAACAGTATGAGCTTTAGCGTTTGGATAAAAACAAATTCCGCCGGCAGTATTTTAGGTTTTGCCGATAATATCCCCATCGGCAGCACGCATGATAAGGAGCTGTATGTTGACAGCGGCGGCTATCTTAATTTTCGCCTTTATCCTCAAGGGACATTGCGTTCAAATTTGACTGTTAGTGATGGTTCTTGGCACCATCTTGCCGCGACTTATGCCACTGATGCCAGTATGAAAATATATGCCGATGGCACCATTGACGCTACTAACCCTACTCAAGGAAATAGCGCTTCCTATGGCGGGTATTTTACCATCGGCATTCAAGGCCAAGATTACGGTTATTTCAACGGTATTATTGACGAGGTAAAAATATTCAATTATGCCTTAAGCGCCGCCGAGGTTAGCAGTCTTTACTCAGTCAGCAACGGCGGCGGTAGCGGAACCGTTTCTCCTCAGGGGGCAAGCGTGCCGGCTGGCACGCCGGATTTGGATGTAACTTATATTGAGCGCTTGCCCAGATATCAAAGATATCATGTGCAATATGGCGCTAGCGGACCAACAGGAATTTCCAATCCCGGCCAAAAAGATCCGGGTGCCGGAGAAGCAGTTACTTTTATCGCCCATGTAAAAAATAAAGGCGACGGCGCTTCCGGAAATTTTTCTTTTGCCTGGAAAATAAACGATGCGCCAGTATATAGCGGCATTGCCCCTTCACTTGCCGGCGGCGGCGCTGAGCAAACTGTTTCCTATTCTTGGCAATGGCAGACGGACAAAGATTATGAGGTAGAATTTGTGGTTGATCCAAGCAATGCCATTAGTGAAAATTACGAGCAGAACAATAGCCTGAAAATAAAAACCAACAGCTATTATTTAAGAATTCAGGTGGAACAAGAAGTTTATGATAATTTTAATTTTTTAACCAATGTCGCGGGAACAAAATCTTTTGAAGACTGGATTCAGGCGCAATTTGCCGAAATTAACCGGATGTTTGCCCGGCAGGGCGGGGGAACGGAAGCGCGCGTCCGGATAGACCAAATATCCATTGAACCTAACGACACTTTGCCGGACGGAGGCACGCACGCGGCGGAAAATTGGGACTGGGACGGATCCTGGGGGTTTGAGCGCACTGGCTGGACATTAAATGAAATCAGCGCTTGGGTAGGCAGAATTCAATACACTTTAATCCACGAATTAAACCACCAGCTCGGAATTATTGACGCGTATAATTTGAATTACGACTGGAATTACGTGAAAGGCAATGAAATCATTCCGATTTGCGCCAGCTTTGATATTACTAAAATGCATACGGTAGCCGGCTATGCCGAACCGTACAAAATCTGCACTTACATGAATGATAAATACCAAAGTATTATGAGAGGAGGATCGTACCCGGAAAATCAGGAATATTCAACTTTTGAAATCGGAGCAATAAACGCCACTAAAGGATACCGGCGCGGCTACTTTGGCGAATATTTATTTGACGTACCGGCCAATAATTTTTTGCGGTTTATGAATAACGACCAACCAGTCTCCGGTTTAGCAGTAGAGGCATATCAGGCTACCAATGTGAGCATAAAATTAGAAAATAAAATTTATACTGGTATTACCGATAGCGCCGGCAAAATCGCTTTGCCCAATCGTTCTGTTTCTTCCCTCCCCATAACTCTTACCGGCCATCAGCTTAAGCCGAATCCTTTCGGCGATATTAACGTAGTCGGCTTAAACGGCATTTTGCTTTTAAAACTTTCCAACGGCAGCGCCATTGATTATAAATATATTGACATCAGCGAGTTTAACGTCGCTTATTGGAGCGGCAATAAGGAAAACGCCACTTATAACATCAGCACTGCTTTAACTATGGCTCCCTCTTCAGATACTTCTACTTCTACTTCCACGCCTTCTTCCACTAATTCAAATCCTAATCCATCATCTTCCGCGCCATCTTCATCTGACGCTGGAAATAATGGCGGCAGCCAAATAACATCGGGTTCATCCGGCACAACAGCGCCCGCGGGCACTAACGCTACTTCCACGTCTAGCGACGAACCTGCCAATCAAAAATTATTGTCCGATGCGGATGTTCTTCATGCATCAAACCAAGAGGCATCGCCAGTCGCCGCCGCTAGACAATTAATTAACGCCCCGAGCGCACAAGTGGAAACGGTCAGCCAGGCAGAAGCGGAAGTTATTACCTCGCGCCAGGAGCGGGTTGTTTTAAACGCGACAACCAGCGCGATTTATCAAAAAATAACCTTAGCCTCCGTCGCCGGCATGGCGGAGGCGGCTAAAATTGCGATTGCCTATTTTATCCATTACGGCACGCCGACGACGCAAATTTTAGGGGCGGGAGAACGCGGCGGTGTAGTCAATTCTTTTTATACCGCTTATCAAAAAATGCCCCAAAGCGATACTGACTGGCAGGACGCGGTTAAAATCGCCAACGGCCGCTGGCCGAGCCAGCGCAATCAAGCGGCGGAAAATGCGGCTACCGCCACATTTAAGCGTATCTATCTGCGCGCGCCTAATAGGTCAAACCCGCATGATGATGCCGCAGTTACTGTCATGGCATACGGCTTAAGGCCTGCTAACCGCAACCTTAATTCGGAAAAAGCCGCGA
>Ga0172373_10009239_pt1 | contig 12290 bp, 11 predicted proteins | sample Lak10m_2_FD_114546 | JGI IMG/M metagenome (GOLD analysis project Ga0172373, IMG submission 114546) | Freshwater microbial communities from Kabuno Bay, South-Kivu, Congo - kab_092012_10m | ecosystem: Environmental > Aquatic > Freshwater > Lake | place: Democratic Republic of the Congo... | reverse complement strand
GTCGGGGGAGTGAACGCCACCAGGGCGACCCTGGTCCGCACCGCGGCCACCCTGGGGATCGACCCCTTGCGGAATTCGCATTTCGGGCAACATTCCCTGCATGGCGCGTCCTCTCGCCGTCCTCGCCGCCTCCGCGAGCGCGCTGACGCGAGGGCGCGCTGGCGCATCGGTCGTCGCGCTGGGCCCCCGGCCGGGGCTCCCCGTGGTGCTCTTCGACGTGGCCGGCTGCCCCTACTGCCGGCCCGTGCGCGAGGCGCTGTGCATGCTCGACCTCGACGCCGTCTTCTACCCCACCCCCATCGGGGGCACCCGCTTCGTCGCCGACCTCGCCGCCCGCTCCGGCCGCACCTCGGTCCCCTTCCTCGTCGACCCCAACCGGGACGTGTCCTTCCGCGAGGCCGACCACATCGTGCACCACCTCTTCCGCTTCTACGGCGTGGACGGCACCCCCGAGCACTTCGACGGCGCCCGGACCCGTATCGGCTCGCCCGTGGCCCGGGTGCTCCGTGGCTCGGGCGGCACCCACGCGCGTCCGTCCCGCGAGCCGCGGCTGCCGCTCGAGCTCTGGTACCACGAGGCCTGCCCATGGAGCTCCGAGGTCCGCGACGTCCTCACCGAGCTCGAGCTGCCCCACCTCGTCCACCCCTCCGCCGAGGGCTCCGCCCACCTCGCCGCCCTCCGCGCCGCCGCCGGCCGGGAGACCATCCCCTACCTGGTCGACCCCAACACCGGCGCGAAGCTCGGCGAGAGCCAGGCCATCGTGGGCTACCTCGAGCGCACCTACGCGGGCGGATGAGCCGCCGCGGCGTGGGGGGGCGACCCCGTGCCGGCGCGGTAGACTCCCGGTCGAGTCCCCGTAGCTCAGCTGGATAGAGCAACAGCCTTCTAAGCTGTCGGTCGCGCGTTCGAATCGCGCCGGGGGCGCTCTTAGAACCTAAGTTTTATCTGACTCGACGATCTGCAACCCTTCTTCCAGCCCGGCGCGACCGAGAGGTGGAACAGCCAGGCGACGCCCACCACCGCGAGGTTCGCGGCGGTCAGGAGCACGAGCGCGAAGGCGCGGCGGCGGCGGTCCATCCCCGCAGCCCAGCCCGCCCCGGGTGCCCTCGGGACACCCCGCCGGGCGGGCCGGCCCCCCGGTCGCCTCGTTAGCCCGCACCGGTGCCGCGCCCCGCCCCCCGGACCCTCGCCTTCGGCCTCCTCCTCGCCGCCGCCGCGGCCTGGCGGGTGGGGAGCAGCTTCGGGGGCTGGTTCCTCCAGGACGACGTGCTCAACCAACGCTGGGTGCTCGAGTACCGCGACGCGCCCTGGCGGGCGCTCGCCGAGCGCCACGTGCTCCATGATCACGTCCGGCCCTTCAACCTCCTCGCCCACTGGCTCGGCGCCCAGCTCTCCGACGGCGACTGGTGGGGCCCGCACGTGCTCCTCTGTCTCCTCCTCCTCGGCGCGCTGACCGCCGCGGCCGGACTCGCCGCCGAGCGCGCCCCGGCCGGCCTCGGCCTCCGGGCGGCCGGGCTCACCGGGGCGCTCGCGCTCGCGCTGCCCGGGGTGGAGCGCCTCCTCACCTGGAACGCGTGGATGGGCAGCGCCGGGGAGCTCGCCTGCGGCTACGGGGCCGTCCTGACCGCCGCCCTGGCGCGTCGCACCGGTCGCCCCGGGGGGGTGCTCGCCGCCGCCGCCCTCGTCGTGGCCGCCGGCCTCTTCAAGGAGCCCGGCTGGCTCGTCTACCCCGCCGGCGTCCTGGCGCTCGTCGCCCCCGACCTCCGGGCCGGACGCCGGGACCCCGTCACCCTCGGCCTCGCCGCCCTCCCGCTGCTCGGCCTCGCCGGCCTCGCCTTCACCTGGCACGGCGCCAACGCGGTCCACTACGCCCAGGGCGGGCCCGGCACCTTCGGCGCCAACCTGCTCACCGCCGCCGGCTCCATCGTCGGCGCCTGGCCGGTGGTCGGCGCCGCCGCCGGCCTCGCGCCCCCGCTCCTCCTCCTCCTGCGGGGCCCGGTCCGCCCCGTCCCGGTCGAGCTCGTGCTCCTGCTCGCCTCGGTCGGGGTCATGCTCCCCAACCCCGACTTCCACGTCGTCCACGTGCTCCCCGGCGCGCTGGCGCTCGCCGTCTGGGTGGGTCGTGCCCTCGCCGCGCGCCTCGACGGCCTCCCCCGCCCGCTCCTCCTCGGCCTCGCCGCCTGGCAGCTCGTCCTCCTCGCCGGCAACCTCCGCCCGTCCCCGCCCGTCCCCGCCGAGGCCGCCCTGCGCGAGCGCCTCCTCCCCCTCGTCGCGCTGGCCGACGCGCTCGACGCCCGCGCGCTCGTCGTCCCCCCCGAGGCGCAGGCCGAGGGCGGGGGTGCCTACCAGCGGCAGGCCACCGCGCTCCTGGCCCCGCTGTGGGGGGTGGACGTGCGCACCACGCCGGGCGACGGCCCGCCCGCGCTCATCGCCGCCACCGACGCGGGCCGCCTCCTGATCCAGCCGGGCGCCGAGCGCCGCCTCGTCGACGGGAACGTGCTCGCCCGCCACGGGGTCCGCCTCGACCCCGGGCGCACCGTCGCCGCCGACGTCCCGGCCGGCACCTGGGTCCTCGGCGCGTTGTTCCGCGGCCCGGGCGCCGACGGGCCCGACCTCGCCGCCGACGACGCGTGTGGCGGTCACTGGGAGGTGCGCCGGGAGGACCCCACCGTCCCCCTCGTCCTGACCCCCCTGGCGCTCGCCCCCGCGTGCCGCCCGCTCCGGCTCGGGGTGGACCGGCCCCTGGGACCCGACGTCCTGGTGTTCCTGAGCCCCCTCGCCGAGGTCCGGCCGCACCTGCGCGGGGCGCCGTCGGTGGAGCGTCGCCTGGATGTGACCGCGCGCGGGCCCACCCCCAGCCTGCTCCCCTCCTTCGAGGTGCACGAGGGGCGGTGAGCGCGCGCGGCACGGTGGACGCGGGCTACGCCGGCGACCTCCCGGTGTGCGTGTCCAAGGTGATCCTGGCCGACCGCATCGAGGTCGAAGGACGTTGTCGCGGTCCGCGCCGGCCAACGCCTGCTCGCCGAGGTGAAGGGCGACACGAGCAGCACAGGTGGGGACTGCGACACGGGTTGGGGGCAGCTCCTGCGGCGCATGCGCCCCGAGTCCGCGGGCCAGTACGCGCTCGTAGGGACCCCGCGCTGCGCGGCCGCGTTCCTGCGCGTGGGGCCGACCGTGCGCCAGACGCTCGGGGTTCGCGCCGAGCTGTTCGCCGCCTCCCGCCACCGCCGGATACGTCCCCCCACCCCCCCATGACCACCCCCGCCCGCCCCACCGTCAACCTCAGCATCGACGTGCCCGACCTGGACGCGGGCGTGGCCTTCTACCGCCAGGTCTTCGGGTGGCAGGAGAAGGTGCGCCCTTTCCCCGGTATGTCCATCGTCGACGCCAACAACGTGACGGTGTGCATCCACGCCAAGGCGGCCGGCTCCCGGCCGACCCCGACGGACCAGACCCGCGGCTACGCCCGACACTGGACGCCGGTGCACCTGGACCTTCACGTCGCGGACTTCGACGCCACCGTCGCCCGGGCCAGGGAAGCCGGGGCGGTGATCGAACAGGTGTACACCACGCCCAAGGCCGCGGCCTTCTGCAGCGACCCTTTCGGCAACGGCTTCTGCATCATCGGCCCGTGAGCCGGTTAGGCTCACACCATGGACGCTGTCGACGGGCTGCTCAGGGAGGTTCGCGCCTGCACGATCTGCGCGGCGCACCTGCGCGACGGGGTTCGGCCGGTGTTGCAGGTCCACCCTGACGCCCGGGTGCTCATCGCCGGCCAGGCGCCGGGGCGGAAGGTGCACGAATCCGGCGTGCCCTTCGACGATGCGAGCGGACAGCGGCTCCGGGAGTGGTTGGGGGTCTCGCGGGAAGTGTTCTACGATCCAACGCAAGTGGCCATCCTGCCGATGGGGTTCTGCTTCCCCGGGTCCGGCACGTCCGGCGATCTTCCGCCTCGCCCGGAGTGTGCGCCGGCCTGGCGAACGCAGCTCCTGGCGCAACTGCCCCGCCTCGAACTCACCCTGGCAATTGGGCAGTACGCGCAGGCCTACCACCTTTCTGAGCAGCACAACTCGGTGACGGACGCCGTGCGGGCGTGGCGCACCTGCTGGCCAACCGTGGTGCCAATGCCCCACCCGAGCCCACGGAACAACCTGTGGCTTCGTAGAAACCCTTGGTTTGAACAGACGTTGCTTCCGCGGCTCCGCGAACGGGTGTCGAGGGTGCTCGCTCGAGGCAACGACGAGGTGCCGCATGTTTGACCAGGCGTCGACCATGAGCCTGATCGCGAACGAGGTGAACACGTTCGCAGACAGGAGGGGCTGGAAATGGCAGGTTCGGCGCGCCTGGACCGCCCGAGAAAGGCCGGTCAAGGAGTCTGACATCTTTGACTACGAGTGGAAGCTGCTTCCTGATGATATGCACGGGTACTATGTCCGGCGGTCCTCCGCGACCGATCCCGTCCTCGCGTCCGAACGGGGCAGCGCCGTCAACGGGACGAGTGGCCACGGCGAGCGCCAGCCTGTCAGGCCGCTACGCCTGGATCGGCATCGCGATCGCGGGATCGGCTGGGACGTGAGCACGGGTTCCATCGCGCTCGCCAACTGGCTGATGATCATGACGGACCGCTACGACCCCAACTGGTACTCCGTCACCTAGCCCAATCCGGGCTCGCCACACCACCGGACCGGGTGGGTCCCCTCACGGCGCGGTCTCTTCCCCCCGCAGCCAACCCCGGAGTTCATCGGCAAACTGCTCGCGAGCGTCGAACATGAACGTGCCGTGATCGCCGATCGCGAAATCCCAGAAAGCCCAGCCTTCCCGCCCCAGCGCCGCCTGGGTCTCGTTCCAGTCTGCCTCGTCCCTCGGGTACGCGAAGAGGGTGGGCGAGAGGAAGAGCTCCTCCATGTCGTGGTTCGCTTCGGTGTAGGTGCCGCCGGAGAGCAGCACCAGGGCCTCCGGCTCGGGGTACCCGGCCGCGGTGGCCTCGATCGCGTAGTCCAGGAGCGTGGTGGTGCCGTTGGACGCCCCGATCACGGCCACACGCTCGTGGCCGCGCGCGAGCGCGAGGTCCACCGCCGCGAAGGCGTCGTTCACGCCGAGGGGGCCCCGGTAGGCGTCCTGGGCGTCGCCACCGCTCTCCCCTGCGCCGCGCCGATCGATGGCGATCACCGCGCAGCCGTCGCTCCGGAAGCCCTCGATCACGTCCACCGGCCAACTCGTGCGGTCGTACGTGGGGGGGATCATGTGGAGGAGGACCAGGACGGGGGCCTCGGGGGCGTGCCCGTACCAGTCGGCGGCGAGCGTGACGCCGTCGGCCGTCTCGAGGCTCACGACCTCGGGGTCGGGGAGGGTCCCGTCGAGGGGGGTGCAGACCCCGGCGGCCGGCGTGGTCCCGGTGGGCGTCGAGTCGGTCGGGGTGGAGGCCCCGGTGTCGTCACCCCCCTTGGGCGAGTCGTCCGAACCGGTACAGGCGAGGAGCAGGAGGAGGGTCATGGGGACCTCGGAGCCTCCCCCTCCGTGTAGCCGAGTTCCTCCAGCTGGGCCCGCAGCCCGACATCGACCCCCACCGCGGGCCCGGCCCCGGAAGCGCCGCTCTCCAGCTGGGCGCGCAGCTCGGCCACCCGCCCCGGCTCCACCGCGGCGAGATCGCGCGCTTCCGCAGCGTCCGCCCCGAGGTCGTAGAGCTCCACCCGGCCGGCCCGCCCCTCGATGAGCTTCCACGAACCCTGGCGGACGCCCCGCAGCTCGTCCGGGGGGAGCCGCAGGAGGTTCCCGGCAGGGAGGTGGCGCTCGGGGGGCGGCGGGGCGGCGAGATCCGCGGCGCCCGTCGGGTCGGCGGGGAGGCCGGCCCGGGCCAGCAGGGTCGCGGCGACATCGGCCAGGCCCACCGGCGTGTCCACCGTCGGAGGGGTGCCGAGCCCCGCGACGACGAGGGGGACGTGCAGGAGCTCCTGGTAGAGGGTGTGGCCGTGCTCGAAGCCCCCGTGCTCGAAGCGCTCCTCGCCGTGGTCCGAGGTGAGGACCACGACGCGGCCCCGAGCGGGGGCGGGGCCGAGGGCGTCCAGCAGACGGACGAGCTCCCCGTCCACGAAGGCCACCTCGTCCGCGTAGGCGGCGGCGAGCTCCTCGACCAGGCCGGGCTGGCCCCGGCGCGCGGCCACCCCCCGGTGGAAGTCCCCCGCGAGCACGCGCCGAAGCTCGGGCGACACGGCCGGATTGGAGACGTGGGCGTAGGGCAGGTGGGTGTCCAGGTAGTGGACCCAGAGGAAGAGCGGCCGCTCGCGTCGCTGGGCGAGCACCTCGAGGGCGTGGGCGGTGAGCCCGGCCCCGTCGACCGGATGGCAGACGACGACGCGGGCGAGCTTCTCGGTGGCCCGTGCCAGCACCGGACAGGCGGCGAGGTTCTGCAGCCCGCGCGGGAGGGCATGCCGGCTCCAGCCCGGCTGGTGGAAATGGTCGAAGCCGCGGTCCAGGCCGAAGCTGGGCCCCACGAAGGGGTTGGGGGCGGCCACCGCCACGGTGTCCCAGCCGGCGGCCGCGAGCGCTTCGGCCACGGTGGGCACGGCCGGGTCCAGCTCCGAGTAGCGTCCGCCCTCCCGCGCCACCGCGCCATGGTCGGAGGGCGGCCGTCCGGTGAGCAGGGTGGCGACCGACGGGAGGGTCCAGGGCGCCGGAGCCTGGGCCTGGGTGAACCGGGTCCCCCCGTCCGCGAGGCGGCGCGCGGCGACCATCGACCCCGCGGCGTCCGCGCGCAGGGTGTCCACGGTGAGGAGGACGAGGTCGGGACCGTCAGCGGGCGGGCGGTCGACCCACCGCACCCCCGCGACCCGGCCGGGAGCGGCGGCGACGGCGGCCGCGAGCGAGGCGGCCAGGAGCGAGCGCCCGGGGGTGACCCCGAGGGGGACGAGCGCCACGCCGGCCAGGGCGAGGGCCGCGGCGGTGGCGAGCGGCGGAGGCTCGCCGGGGCCGACCGCCCAGGCCATCGCGACCGAGAGGGTGAGGCCGAGGACGACCACCTCGGGCCGGGGGTAGGGCGACGGGGAGGGACGGAAGCGGGCCGAGAGCCCGGAGAGGGCCACCGCCGCCACCGCTCCCCCCAACGCGAGCGCGGTCCCGCCCCGCTCGTGGAGGGCGGGGCCGACCAGCCCCAGGCCGAGGAGCCCCATCGCACCCCAGGCCACGAGCGCGTGCCCCCGCGCGCGCCAGCGGGTCGGCAGCGGAAGGAGGTCGAGGAGGGCGGCGGGCAGGGTGGGGAGGAGCGCCCAGCCGAGCGCCGAGGCGGCGGTGGCGGCCGGCGCCACGCGCTCCCCGCTGGAGAGCCGGGTCAGCAGCAGCTCGGCGGCGAAGAGCAGCAGGCCGAGCCGGAGCGCCTCCGGCCAGCCCCTCGTGCCGGCGGGCGACCCGTTCATCCCAACCGCTCGCCGTCCACGTAGAACCACCGTCCCCCCCGCCGCACGAAACGAGAGCGCTCGGTGAAGGACAGGTCCTGGTCGCCGGCGCGCAGGCGCGCGTGGAAGGTGACCGTCCCCTGGTCGCCGTCTTCACAGGCCTCCCGGACCTCGAGCCCCTCGAAGCGGACCGCACGGCACCAGCTCAGCAGCTCGGCGCGCCATGCCACCGGGTCCGCGCCGCGATGGGGGCTCTCTGGCGCGCAGGTGGCCATCACGTGGCCCACCGCGCCGGTGGCGTAGGCGGTGTAGCGCGAGCGCATCAGGGCCTCGGGGGTGGCGGCCGGCGTCCCGTCGAGGATCGCCCCGCAGCAGCCCTTGGCCTTCCGGCCGCTTCCGCACGGGCAGGGAGCGTTCCGCGCCGGCCCGCTCACGGCGCACCGCCCGGAGCCGGAGGCGGCGGGCGCGGGGGCGGCCCACCCGGTCCCCCCGCGGGGGGACCCTGGGCGCCCGGCGGACGCGGCCCCTTGGGGCCCGACATCCCCGGGGCGGCGCCCACCGGCGCGGAGGGCGGCGGACGCACCCCCCCCAGGAGGTCCACCCAGACGAGCTCACGCGCCCCCACCCCGGCGCGCGCGAACGCGCCCGCGCGGTCCAGCCCGGCGGCGTCCACCTGGGTCCACCCCAGCTCCCGGACCGCCCCGGAGAGGAGCTCGTTGCGATCGGCCACCGCGCGGACCACCGCCAGGGGCCAGCCCGACCGCCGGGCCACCTCGGCGTCCACCGCGGCGCGGTCGGCCGCGGCGATCCGGAGCGCCTCTCCCACCAGCGCGGCGAGCTTCCCCGCCCGACCCGGCTCCCGAATGGACCAGGGCACCGACACCGCGAGCACGCTGCGGAACGAGCGCTCGGTGAGCACCACCAGGCCGCCCTCCTGCACCGCCGCCTCGACCCAGGGGTCCCAGCTCACCACCGCGTCCACCTCCCCCGCCCGCAGCGCGGGGAACAGCGCGTCGGTGGGCAGGTCCACCACCGTGCTGCCGAGCCCCTTCCCCCACGTCGCCCAGTCCATCGCCGGGGTGGAGCCCTGGGTCATCGCCACCCGCTTCCCCTTCAGGGCGGAGAGGTCCGCGGTGCCCGCCCGCGCCACGACCGCGATGCGGCCGAGGCTCCCCGGGCTCGCCACCACCCGCACGTCGGGCCGACCGCGCAGCATGTGCACCGCCGGGACCTCGCAGGAGAAGAAGGCGTCCAGCGCCCCGGCCGCTACCGCCTCCCCCTGCCCCTTCCCGGACACGTAGTCCGAGGTCTGGAGCGAAAGGCCGTGCGCGGCCGCGAGCTCGGGGTGGGCCTCGATCACCACGCCCACGTGCGCGTGCACCGGGGTCAACGAGGACCAGCCGAAGCGCAGGGTGGGCTCGGTGGGCGCGGCGGGCGGACCCTCGGGCTCGGGGACCTCCGGCGGGCCCGGGAAGCGGTCGCGGAGGTCCACGGCGAGCTGCTGCGCGATGCGCGCGTGCCCTTTCGCGTTGGGGTGGAACACGTGGCCCGCCTGGAAGAGCCCCTCCTCCCGCGTGCGCGACCAGCGATCGTCCACCCGCACCACCCGCACATCCGTCAGGGCGGCGACCGCGGCGCGGTAGGCCGGATTCACGTACCGGTCCACCAGGTCGGGCTCGGTCCGGTTGATGGGCATGTCGATCCAGGCGAAGTCAGGCGAGATGGCCTGCATCGCGCGGATGTTCGCGAGGAAGTCGTCCAGCGGGACCCGCGCCACGAGCCCGGCCAGCTCGTCCTCGGGGAGCTTGCCGTACAGGGGCTCGTCGCCGGCGGCGCGGACCGTGTACGCCCCCGGCGCGCCCCGTCGGGCGATCGAGAGGGTCACCTCGCGCCCGAGCAGGTACAGCTCCGACCGGAACAAGAGCCGTTGCAGGGTGCGCATCGGGCCCGGCGGGACCACCCGCGCCGCGTCGGGGAGGTACTCGGGCCCCGGGTCGTTGTTGAACCCCGCGATGACGAGGTCGGGCTGGTAGCGGCCCCCCACGTCCTCGAGGAACTGCAGACCCATCACGGTGGTCCAGCCCGGGACCGCGCCGTTGAGCACCACCACCTTCTTGGAGGTGCGCCCGGCGAGCAGCGTCTCCAGCTGGTGCTGCCAGGTCTCGTCTCCCTCCACCCCGTGCCCGAAGTTGGAGGAGTCCCCCAGGGTGAGCACCCGGAACTCGTCCGCCGGCTTCTCCCGGGGCACCGTCACCCCCCGCATCCCGTCGGGGTTGGTGGTGATGCGGCCGCCGCCCTTGAGGTTGTCGAAGTCGCGCAGGTTCGGGCGCACCACCCACTGGAGCACCGGGTCGGGGCGGAAGTAGGTGACCATGTCCACCGCCAGCCATGCCCGCAGGCCCAGCTCGGTCAGCGCCATCGCCGCGAGCAGCAGCGCGAACGGGGCCAGCCGGCCCCGCGGGCGGAGCAGGGCGAGGCCGAGCGCGTAGAGGTCGAGGACCCCGCAGGCGGCGACCGCGAAGAGCACCATCGCGTTCTCGGGCGCGTAGGGCGACGCCGGGTCGATGAGCGGCCCCTTCTTCCAGCCCGGGGCGACCGAGAGGTGGAAGAGCCACGCCACGCCGATCACCGCCAGGTTGGCGCCGAGCAGCAGCGCCAGGGCGAAGCCGCGGCGGCGATCCATCAGCGCCGCCCGCCGGCCACGACCCGCGCCCAGGCGGCGTCCACCTCGCCGGAGGAGCCCGGCGGGACGCGGAAGAGCACCACCCGCTCGCCCCCGTCCGTGCTCTCGGCGGCGGGCGCGCCGAAGAGCGCCGTCAACGCCTCCCGCAGCGCCGCGGCGTCCCCCGGGCGGTAGGTGTCCAGGTGCACCGCGACGGCGCCCACGCCCAGCGCGCCCAGGTCGCCCAGGGCCGTCGGTGACACCTCGCTCCCGAGGATCTGCCGGGTCAGCCAGCGATCGGCCGTCTCCCGAGGGCTCTCCACCCCGGTGCCCAGGCACACCTCGAGGATGGGGCGGCCGTGCCCGACCTGCGCGTGACAGCCGAGCGCCCGCGTCCAGAGCTCGAGATCCCCGCCCGACCGATCCACGGCGCGGCCGTACAGGTCCAGCACCGCGGCGTCAGGAGGGGCGGCCGCATAGGCCGAGGGGGCCGTGCCCGGGAAGCTGCCGAGGCGCCAGGGGAGCGCGCTGCCCACCACGGCGTCGAGCACCACGAGGGGCAGGGCGAGGAGCGCCAGGCGGGGAAAGCTCCGGGCGCCGGCGGCGAGCACCCGCGCGCCCACCACGCCCGCGATCAGGGCGTAGAGCCAGCTGGCGCGGGCCGGGAAGCGCAGCAGCTCGACCCCGGGCAGGGCGGTGAGGGCCTCGAGGCCGGGATCGAAGGCGACGGTCCCGTGGTCCCAGGCGGGGGTGCGCCCGAGGGTGAAGGCCAACGCGGCGAGGGCGAGGGCGAAGGGGGCGCGCCAGCCCACCGTGGGAGCGGCGTCCTCGGCCCGGACGCGCAGCGCCACCGGGGCGAGGAGGAGGAGCGCGAAGCCCGTCCACCCGACCGGCGCCGCGACCGAGTGGGCCACGAGATCGGTCAACTGCGACCAGCCCGCCAGCGCCGAGAGCGGCAGGGTGCCGTCCACCAGGACCCGGGCGGGCGTGACCGCCTCGCCGTCGCCGAACCCGCCGCCCATCCCCCAGACCCAGGTGAGCCACCCCCCGGCGGGGAGCGCCACCGCGGCCACTCCCGGAGCCAGGGCCAGGGCCTTCCGGGGGGCGGCCAGGGCCAGCACCGCGAGGAGCACGAGCGCCTGGAGGCCCAGGTAGGCGCTGGTGAGGAGCGCGCCGGCGAAGCCGGCCCCGACCAGGAGCCCGGCCCTCCAGCCGCGCCCCCGCGCCCAGGCCCACCACAGGAGCGGGAGCCAGGGGTCGAGGAGCTGGTAGACGTGGCCCTCCAGCACGGCGGCGGCGGCGATCCCGGCGAAGCCGTACACCACCCCGGCCACCCAGGACCAGGGGCGCGCCACGCCGAACCCGTCGCCGGCGCAGCGCTCCGCGGCGAACGCGGACACGGCGGGGCCGACCACGGTGAACAGGCCCACCAGCACGCGGGCGGGCAGGAGGCCCTGGAACAGCCAACCGAGGAAGAGGAGCAGGTAGGAATCCGCCCGCACCAGGGACTCGCCGTGGGGCCAGGCCGACATCGAGGTGTAGAGCGACGCGGCGGCGGCGGGCGCCTGGTGGACCAGCCAGATGGTCGGGTAGAGGTCGAACTGGCGGGTCACCACCCGGTCCTCCCAGAGGAGGCAGGTCGGCCAGCTCCAGGCCGCGGAGAGCAGGAGGTAGCTGGCGAAGACGAGGAGGTGACCCCTCACCGTCGGGCCGCCCCGAGCGCGAGGGCGGTGGCGTAGCCCAGGGCGAGGGCCCCCCAGCCGAAGCGCACCCCCCACCAGGCGTCGGGCGGGACGGCCAGCTCCCCGCCGGCGCCGGGGGCGAAGGCGGACCGGACCGCCCGCGGCAGGGCGCCGGGGAGGATCTCGAAGCTGAGCACCTCGTGCTCGCGGCCCGAGAGCGGCACCATCCCCTCGTACACCTCGTCCCGGCGACCCGACACCTGGACCAGCCGGACCTGCACGAACCGCGACTCGGGCGCCCGGAACGAGCCGGAGAGGTAGCCCACGCCAGGGTCGGCGAGGAGCAGCGTGCCGACTCCCTCCCGGGTCGCCTCCACCTGGCCCTGCGCGTGCGCCCCGCGCACCACGATGGTGACCGTCTGCTCCCCTTCACCGAGGGAGGGCCCCTCGACGATCGGGGGGCTGGCGAGCCCGAGCAGGAGGAGAGGCTTCATCAGAGGGCTCCCAGCACGCGGTCGAAGGCGGCGGCGTCGTCGTCGCGGCGCAGCTGGTCGCGGT
>Ga0172373_10009238_pt1 | contig 12293 bp, 8 predicted proteins | sample Lak10m_2_FD_114546 | JGI IMG/M metagenome (GOLD analysis project Ga0172373, IMG submission 114546) | Freshwater microbial communities from Kabuno Bay, South-Kivu, Congo - kab_092012_10m | ecosystem: Environmental > Aquatic > Freshwater > Lake | place: Democratic Republic of the Congo: South-Kivu... | reverse complement strand
GAGGCATGAGTCAGTTTGCAGATGGTGGAATTGTAGGTAGTAAACCTTATATTTCATCAGCTAACTACATTGATAAAATGAGTAACTATTGCAAAAATTGTTATTACGATAAAACTTCAAAAACAGGAGATAAAGCTTGTCCGTTTAACAGTTTGTATTGGTTGTTTTATGAAACACATCGCGATAAATTGTTACGAAATCCACGTATTGGAATGATGTATAAAGTATTGGATAAATTTAGTTCTAACGATAAGGAGGTAATTTTTAATAAAGCTTTGTTTTATATCAATAAAATTGAAAGTTTATAAAATAATAAAACTATGATTTTAAATTAAGCAGTAGTAAATATTTGTATTAAGTATAATTTTTTAAGTTGCAATTTATCTATAAAGACTAATAAAAGATTGTGACTCGAACTTTTCTAAATTTGATTTAACTCCTTTTATTAAACAATAATAAGTTCCCTCAGAGCATTTATTACCCTGTTCATCCAATCCTGTCCATCTACCTCCAATGCCATTAAAACTACTCACAACACTTCCCCATCTGTTATAAATAAAAACATCTAGTTCTTTAAATCCCGATACTGAGATGTAAAAATCATCATTATGCCCATCTTCGTTTGGAGTAAACACATTAGGTATAATAAGTTTAATTTCAGGTAATACAATTATTATTTTTTGTATAGTATCATTACAAGTTATAGAATTACCATTACCAATTAAAGTAATTGTATACGTACCGGCATTTTGATATATGTTACTTGGATTTACATTTGTAGAATTATTTCCGTCACCAAAAATCCATTGATAACTTGAAAAACCATTTGAACTTTGATTTGTAAAATTTACTGTTAATGGCACATATCCTTCAGTTGGATTTGCAGAAAAATCAACTACTGGATTTTGACTTTGATTAAGACTAACAAAACTCGAATCGGAACACCCATTAATTGGATCAACAAAATAGAGTGTATAAGTTCCAATGGTATTTATTGACTGTGATGGATTTTGCAAGAATGAATTAAATCCATTTGGACCAATCCAACTATAATTAAAAGTTGAACTTCCTGTTGAAGTTAAAAACACATCAGTTGTTTCACAATTTATTGTTGATGAACTTATATTTGCTTGTGCCTGGGGCAATAATATGTTTTGATTAATAGAAATTGATGCAACAGAACTACATCCATTTTGAGGATTTGTAACTGTTAAACTGTAAGTTCCAGGTGAATTAATTGAAATCGGATTTCCTGATATATTTCCGTTGACACTAATCCATTGCAAATTTGAACCAATTGAAGTTGAGTTTCCAATAAGATTTGATGTGTTTTGTAAACATGTTAATGTATTATTAGTAGAACTGACTGTTGCATTTGGAGCAATAGTATCAATTAAAACAGTTGTAGTAACAGTAGTTGTGCAAAATGAAACGGGATGAGTAACGATTAATGAATAAGTGCCTACCGAAGAAACTACATTTGATGACTGGCTAGATGTAAAGTTGTTTGGACCAAGCCAAGAAAAGATTGCATTTGGAGTATTAGATGTTCCTGATATAGTTGTGTTAGGTGATGCACAAGTTATACTTGAAGAACTGTTTGTATTTGCATCAGGCAAAGTATTATCTGTAATAACAGCAACCGTTCCACTGCTACTACAACCATTGTTATTATCAGTAATGGTTAAAGTATATGTTCCGGCTAAATTTACATTTGTAGTTGATAAATTTGGTGAACTTCCTGGTGGAGACCACAAATATGAAATATTAGATTGTGATGATTGGCCGCTAATTGTAACTGTATTTGATATGCAATTTAAAACTTGATCCTGCCCCATTATTACAGCTGGCAAGTTAGCATCCGGTAAAACTTGAACAATATCAGTTGAAGAGCATCCATTTGAAGGATCTGTAACAGTTAAAGTATATTCGCCTAAAACACTTACATTTGTACTCGAAGAATTTGGACTTGTTCCTGCTGGTGACCATAAAAATACAGCACCGTTTGTTAATGAACTACCATTTAAACTTACCGAAGTTATAGTGCAACTTAAAATTTGATCATTTCCTGCACTTACATTGGGTGAAATGGTATCTATACTAACAGTAACAATTCCCGAGTTTGAACAACCATTTAAGTTATTTGTTACGGTTAATGTATAATCACCTGGATTATTAACAATAGCACTAGAACCATTTGAACTTGTAACAGATGCGTCCCATGAATAGGAAATATTAGTAGTATTACTTGAACCAATTATGGTAACTGAATTATTTTCACAAGACAATACTTGACTATTTCCCATTGTAATATCAGGCAAATTAGCGTCCGGTAAAACTTCTACAACATCAGAAGAAGTACATCCGTTGGTTAAATCAGTAACAGTTAAAGTATAAGTTCCAGTTGCAGATACAATTGTTGAAGCTGAATTTGAATTAGTTCCTGAAGGTGACCAACTGAAATTTACATTTTGTGTACTTGAACTTCCATTTAAAGTAACCGAGGTAACATTGCAAGAAAGCAATTGATCTGTTCCTGCGTTTACATTAGGAATGACTGTATTTGAGTTTACACTTACTATATCTGAATTTGTACATCCATTTGCAGGATCTGTAACAGTTAACGTATATGTGCCAGCACTTAACGTAGTTGTTATTGCTTGGTTTGTATTAGATACACCTGAACTCCAAGAATAATTTACATTTGCTGTTGTTGAACTACCTGACAATGTAGCGGTAGTATTCAAACAAGTTATAAGTTGATCGTTACCTGCACTAATATCCGGAACCAATGTGTTGGTTAAAACACTTAACGTTCCAGTGGATGTACAACCATTTAAAGGGTTAAAAACACTTAATTGATAAGTGCCTGCAATATTTGCAGTTGTAGTTGAGCTATTTGGGTTGCTTCCACTCGGGCTCCATAAATAAGAAACACCAGATGTTGTTGATGACCCTGAAATTGAAACAGATGAATTAGTGCAAGTAATTGTTTGTGAAGACCCCATTGTTAAATTAGGCAAAACACCATTATTACCAACAATTAGATTTGCATTGCCTGTACCACATGTCGATGTTTCTGCAACAGATATAGTTCCTGCTGAAGCTCCAAAATTAACTGTAATTACATTTGTTCCTTGTCCACTCACAATACTTGCGCCAGATGGAATAGTCCAATTATAAGTTGAACCACTATTATTACTAACAGAATAAGTTATTGCGCTTGCTCCTGAACAAATTTGATCGGTACCATTTATTGGCCCAGTTGATAAACTACCTCCTGCAACATTTATTGTTACTGTAGTTGTAACTGCACCTGAACAACCCGGTGAACTTACTGTATATGTTGTAGTGCTAGTTGGGCTTACAGTTACAGGATTTGAAGTTGAAGTAAACCCACCAGGCCCTGTCCATGTATAGGAGGATGAGCCACTTGCAGTTAAATTGCTGCTTTGTCCCGGACAAATATTAGGATTACTGGCACTTGCAGTTATGGGAGCAGCAGCAGGTAGAACAGTTATTGTTCTGCTAAAATTATTATCACATGTGTTTATTGTACCTGAGGCATTTAAATTAGCAGTATAAACACCTGGTGTTGCATATGTGTAAGTAGGACTAAAAGCGCTTGCAGGGCTACCCCCGAGATAAAATGCTGAGCCACCATCTCCAAATGTCCATAAATAGGTTACAAAACTTCCATTGTTTGGAGTAGTATTACAAAAAAAAGTTCCACAATTACATTGATTAATACCTAAACCACCGGTACTGCATGGATATGTAGAAGTATTTGTAAAAACTACAGGGCTTCCAGCACAAACTGTTAATGTAGGTACTGTAAAATTAGCTGTAGGTGCATCAGTAACTGTTACCGCAACAGTTGCCGTTGAGCTTCCGCAAGTACCATTTCCAACTGTTACTGAATAATTATATGTTCCTGCAGTATTTTGAACAACACTAATTGTTTGCCCATTATTTTGTCCAGCAGTACCTGTACCGCTCCAACTGTAACTACTTCCTGTATTTGCACTTAAGGCCATGGTTTGTCCTTTACAAATAGAATTATCACCTGTAATAGTTGCAGTTGGTGGAGATGTATTAAAAGTTTTTGTTTGTGGTGCGGACAATGCGTTTCCACAATTATCAATTAAAGTATTACCATCAGATCCAGAACCAATATTAACCGTCCAAGGTCCGCCACCTGAAAGTACGCTACTTAAGGTTAATCGAATTTCATTGGTTGCATTTCCACAATTAACTCCCACAGCTGATACAACAGTATAAGTACCACCTGTTCCGGTAACTGTAAATTCAGATGCGTTTGAAGAGATAGAACTGCAAAGAATTTGTTCGCTCATTTTTATTGTAATTGTTGTAGATCCACAAGGGGCAGTTACTCCTAATATTGTTGGGGGTGTAATGTCGAATATACTCGCTGTTGATGGTGAAAAATTTAAGGTATATCCATTTTGTGATGAACTGTAGTTTGACAAAACTAAAACATATGTTTGCCCAACACTAACAGGAAGTACGCTACTTTGATTTGGACCACTGGAACCTTCACTAGGATTAGTACCACTTGAACTCAATCCGGTAACACCACCTGTTACAGAGAAATTACATCTTACAGGTGTTATGGAACCATTATCAATACCTGCACAACCTCCATTTGTAATTTCATACAAAGCAAAATCATAATCTTCATTCAAATTAGTTGGTGTTATATTAAATGCCAGATTTCCTGCAGCATTTACTGTAAAGACATACCAAACCGAATTTTTTTCATTAGAACCTAAGCAAGAAGAATTTGATGGTATTTCATCATTATTACCAAATCCTGAATAAGATTGACTTTGAGTAAATGTATTTTGACAAACAGGAATTGCAGAATTACAATCTTGTTCGGGTTGAGATAAAATTTGACCAGGTAAAGAAGGCCCCCTAAAATTAATTGGTGATTTTACTTTTTCTTTAATTGCTATCTTTTCCGCAATCGATAATTTGTCATAATCAAAATTTTGCGAGAAACATGTAGAGGCAACAAAAATTAAAAACAGAATAGATTTGTTCATTTTATTTATTAGTTCTAGATTTCAAAAATCAACATTTAAATGTGATTTCAAAAAAAACACGATTATACTTTCACACAACAAACCAACAATTAGTCTCAAATGTTATAAAAAAATGATATACTCTGATTATACAGTTGTTAAAAAAATGAATCAGAATGAATATTTACATTACTAATATCTAAAAACTATTATTCAAAAAAAACGGATAAAAAATGTTGTCAAAAAAATTCAAATAAAATAATTTCGATTTAGGGGGAGTAAACAACTGTATTGTATTTTTACTAATTCAATTATTAGTTTTGAAAATAGTTAAAATGAAAAATTTAGATTCAAGATAAAGAATAGTAAAAAATCAATGGGGAGTATAAATTGGTTTTTCCTTCTTATTTTCTTTATGTTTAATATTATCGTTTTTAGTTTTAATGTTTTTGATATCAACATCTTCTACAAATTTCCATTTATCTTTATGATAAATGAATCCATCGTAACTAAAATCAGGGCCGTAATACTGGTATTGACCTTCCATGAAAGAATCTTTTGGGGATAAATGATCGAAAATTATCATTTGTTTATCTTCATAATATTTTAACGACATAACTACCTCTGCTGAATATTGAAAAACAATTCGTCTTGGGTTTTTTCTAGGAAATTTAAAAACATCTTTACCAAAAACAGGATCACCATTTTTTTTGAAGTACAAGACATCAATATATTTTTTTTGAATTATTTTACTGTTCCCATCCCAACCAAGTAAAGTATAAAAATTGTCGTTTTTAATTATTTTGTAGTAAAGCATTCCCAACCATTTTTCATGACTTCCAACAAAGGTTTCAAAACTTTTAACTAACTCCGGATGATTTTGTAATCTAAAACATTCGTATTTTTTCTTTTTTACATCATACGTTTGGATAAAACCAAAATACAAATAAGACCCATCCTTTTTGTAGATATTCCAATTAATTAGTCTGAAGTAATTATCAGGAGAGTAAATCCGAGTAATTTCATTAAGTGAATCGAAAGCAAAATAAAAAGATCGTTCGGCGGATAAAATAGTATCTAAAATTTCAACAAACTCCTCATTTAGTTTTATTTTAATATCATCATTTTTTTCAGCAAAAATTTTCTTTTGTAGTGATTGGAGCCTTAATTCATATGTTTTGAAATAGGTAATATCTTTTTCAGATAAATCTTCATTTGAAATAGAAAATTTGCTTTTTAATAAAGTATTCAAATTACCAGCATATAATTTTTGCTTTAAAAATAAGAATACAACAATAATATATATACAACTTTTCACCATTTTATAACGATGTGAAAGTACTAATATTTCAAATTATTTTTGATTTTATAATTTGATTTTTAACTAAACACTCAAATTTAACAATGAAGTTTATTCGTAAATTCTTAAGTCTATTATTTACCAATTTATGTTTGGATAGTTATTAATTTATAGGTAACACTTTTGCTCAAGTTTAAATTTAATTTGTAAACTTGCAACGCTAAAAATTACTTCAAAAGTTTAATTAGCAATCTAAAACTTTAAATAAAATGATTAAAACAGCAGAAATGGAGTTCAGAATTGAACACGATACCATGGGAGAAGTAAAAGTTCCTTCACATGTATATTGGGGCGCGCAAACAGAACGCAGCAGAAATAATTTTAAAATTGGGCCTGAGGCAAGTATGCCAAAAGAGATTATACACGCATTTGCATATTTGAAAAAAGCAGCTGCACAGGCAAACCATGAATTAGGAGTTTTATCTAAGGAAAAATCTGATTTAATTGGTCAAGTGTGCGATGAAATATTGACTCATCAACTAGATGATCAGTTTCCTTTGGTAATCTGGCAAACAGGTTCGGGTACTCAAAGTAATATGAATGCAAATGAAGTTATTGCTTACCGTGCTCATGTTGTAAGTGGAGGTAAATTAACAGATGAGAAAAAAGTATTGCATCCAAATGATGACGTAAACAAATCACAATCATCAAACGACACGTACCCAACAGCAATGCACATTGCATCTTACAAACAAGTTGTTGAAATTACCATTCCGGGAATGGAAAAATTGCGCGACGCACTTTCTAAAAAAGCTGAAGAATTTAAACATATCGTTAAAACCGGTCGTACCCATTTTATGGATGCAACACCTTTAACATTAGGGCAAGAGTTCAGTGGATATGTACAACAAATCAATAACAGTATTCGTGCATTAAAAAATGCATTGGAAATGGTACGCGAATTAGCTTTAGGTGGAACAGCTGTTGGTACAGGCCTAAATACTCCAAAAGGTTACGATGTATTAGTAGCTAAAAAAATTGCAGATTTAACAGGATTACCATTTGTAACTGCTCCAAATAAATTTGAAGCATTGGCTGCTCATGATGCAATGGTTGAATTATCAGGCGCACTAAAACGCAGTGCTGTTGCATTAATGAAAGTTGCAAACGATATACGTATGCTTTCTTCAGGGCCTCGTTGTGGAATAGGGGAGATTGTTATTCCCGATAATGAGCCTGGTTCATCCATCATGCCAGGCAAGGTAAACCCAACGCAGCCTGAAGCCTTAACAATGGTTTGCGCACAGGTTATCGGTAATGATGTTGCAGTTTCTGTTGGAGGAAGTATGGGGCATTTTGAATTAAATGTTTTTAAACCATTAATTGCTGCTAACGTGTTGCAATCTGCACGCTTAATTGGCGATGCTTGTGTTTCATTTACTGAAAAATGTGCAAATGGAATTGAAGCAAATTTGCCAGTTGTAAAACAACATTTAGAAAATTCATTAATGCTGGTAACAGCTTTAAATACTCACATTGGTTACGAAAAAGCAGCAAAAATTGCTAAAACAGCTCATAAGGAAGGGAAAACTTTGCGTGAGGCGGCAATTAGTTTAGGCTATTTAACCAACGAACAATTTGATGCTTGGGTAAAACCTGAGGATATGATTGGAAGTTTAAAATAATTTAATCTAGCACCAACAAAAAAACCGCCTTTAGGCGGTTTTTTTGTTGGTTGAAATTTAACGATAGAATTTAAGCAATAACACTAATTTGTTTTGATTCTAACATTTTTTTTAAGTTAATCAAAGCGTATCTCATTCTGCCTAAAGATGTATTTATACTAACTTGAGAAAAATCTGAAATTTCTTTAAAACTCATATCGTAATAAATACGCATTAAAAGGACCTCTTTTTGCTCGTTAGGTAATAAATCAATAAGAGATCGAATTTTCTTTTTAAACTCTTTTTTTTCAATTTCATGATCATCGTTTTTTTGGATATTTAATACAGAAAAAATATCTGTTTCTTCTCCATCTTCATTTACAATGTGCTGAATAGTTTGAATTTTTTTATCTCTTCTAAAATAATCAATAACAAGATTTCTAGCAATACGCAATACCCATGGCAAAAATTTTCCTTCCTCTTGATAATAGCCACTTTTTAACGAATGAATAACTTTCACAAAAGTGTCTTGAAATATATCTTCAGTTAACTCCTTGTTTCTAACTAATAAATAAATAGAAGTATAAACTTTTCTTTTGTGTCTTTGAAGTAAAATCCCGAGCGAATTTTCATCTCCATTAATGTAATCAGTTACTAATTGATTATCATTCTTAACAATGGTTTTCATAGGCAACTACTTTAAAATTTACAGATTTTAGAATTAAGTAGTTGTTTTTCCTATAGATAAATTTTTAATAGATTATTTAGCAATTATACAAAATAAATCAATTAATGCAAAAAATAAATTTAAAAAAATGACGTAATTAAAATCTTAGTTATGACCTAAGGCTAAGTTAGATAGGTATATGGTAAATATTCTGAGAAAGTTCATAATATTAATGGCTAAGATTAAACCAAAATATTTCTGCATGCATTTAATTACTAAGAATAGCAAACCCTATTTATTATAATAGTAGTTAGATTGCTGGCGAATTGCCCATCATCATAAGTCGATTAATATTCTGATTGTGGATTGAAATAAATTAATGAGAAAATTAATTTTCACTTTCTGTTTTTAGCACTATTGTCTTTTTTTAATATTTCGACGAAAATAATAATTACTATTTCGCTAATATTTCCATCATATTTATTAAATCAGGATTTAGTTCTTCAATATGTTTAATTGCATTTGAAAAAGGGGTGAAACATATTTCTTTATTTACGATCCCAATCATAACATTTTTTTTACCATCTAATAAAGCTTGAACAGCTGAGTAACCCATTCTGCTAGCGTTAACTCTTTCCATACACGTAGGTTTTCCACCTCTTTGAATATGCCCCAAGACACTAACACGGACATCAAAATTTGGAAATTGCTCATTAATTATTTTGGCTACGTTAAAAGCTCCACCTGATTCATCTCCTTCCGCAACCATAATAATTTTACTCGATTTATCTTTTCTGGTTTTTTTAAGATTAGCTAAAATTTTAGTTAAATCATTTTTTGTTTCAGGTATAAGAATGCCTTCTGCGCCTACGGCAATACCACTTCTTAAAGCAATTAATCCGGCATCTCTTCCCATTACTTCAACAATAAAAATTCGATCATGGCTTTCTGCAGTATCTCTTATTTTATCAACTGCTTCCACAACCGTATTAATAGCTGTGTCGTAACCAATAGTAAAATCGGTACCTACCAAATCATTATCAATAGTGCCGGGGCAACCCACAAAATTTATCGGATATTTTTTGCTAAACTCTTGAGCTCCTGTAAATGTTCCATTTCCACCAATACAAACTACACCATCTATATTATGCTTTTTTAGATTTTGGTAGGCATGTTCCATCCCATCTAAAGACATAAATCTTTTACTTCGAGCAGTTTTTAAAAAAGTACCACCTCGCTGAATAATATTCGCAACAGATTTTTTACTTAAATGAATAAACTCATCATTTATCATTCCTTCGTAACCATGCATAATACCCATTACTTCCAAGTTATAATGAATGGCAGTTCTAACAACAGCTCTTATACAGGCATTCATTCCTGGTGAGTCACCGCCGGAAGTAAAAACAGCTATTTTTTTCATAAGTGAGGTTGTGTTTTTTATTATAAATAAAATAAAGTAAAAAGAGGTCTGTAAGCCGGGTTCTGTTTTTTGTTTTCACAAAACTTCTATCATTTATCTGGGCTTCCACTTGCGCAAAAGCTCAATCAACCTACCCATTGCAATACTGTTTTTCAACAGAGGGAACGAGCAGTCCCACAATTGCAACCTATTTGGTCTTTCAACTACTGAGGTTTGCCGGCTTGCCTTGTTACCAAGACAGGTGTGAGCTCTTACCTCACATTTTCACCCTTACTTTGCTAACACAAAGCGGTATTTTTTCTGTGGCACTGTCTGTCTTTCGTTTTTGCGAAATCCCTTGCTTTCACAAGGCAGTATGCTCTTTGTTGCCCGGACTTTCCTCCATTCATTTCTGAAAAGCGATAGAACGACCTCTTTTTGTAAAGTTAATTTATTTTACCAATACTATGTATTCTGAAACTGCTTTACCATTTAAATAAACGGTAAGAATTTGTTTGCCCTGTTTTTCAAATTTAAAAGAAAATTCATTTCCGTTTAATTCAATCGGACTCATGTATTTATCTGCATCAACTAAAATATGTGCCGATGTAATTTTATTTTTTGAATCAAACTTGAATTTAAAATCCTCTTCAAGCTTATGTTTTAACATTCCTTTCATATGAGAAATTGATTCAATTTCAAGATGAAAATAATCTGCATAAAGTAAAGGCATTTTTGAAAATTGTTTTTTAGATAGTGGTTTATCTAAAAGTTGATCTATTTTATTTTCAGGAATATGGTCTAAAATAAACTTATCTGGCGGAGTCAAAAAATAATGTTCGTCAAAATCTTTTTCAAATTTTCTTGTAACAACATTGTATTTGCTAGTTGCCCAGGTAACATCTACCAAATAGTTTTTATTATTTAATCTAACAATATTCCAGGCATGATCTGTTTTATTTAATTTTCTGTTAATGTCCTTAAAGTCAGTTTTTGTGAAGCCAACAACAACTTTGCATTCGATACGCGCGCTTTCGCATAAGTCTTTTAGAAGGTTTGCAAATCCCTGACATACTGCTTTATTTCTTCTTACTACTTTATCTGGATCAGTTGTGCTTGAAGCAGATTTATTATATTCAATATTTTCTGTAATCCATCTAAAAATAGCTCTGAATTTTTCGTGTTCAGTATCTAAATTTTCGGTTAGTGGTGCAACAATTTCTGTTACAGATTTGTATTTTTTCTTTGGAAAATGAATTGCAATACTATCTGCTTTTGAATAATTAAATATTTTTAAATCAATTTCCTGAGCAAAAATGCTTTGTGAAAAAACAATCAGTAGTATGACTAAAAATCGTAACATTAGTAATTAGCTAAATTAAATAAATAGCTGAAGTTTAAAAAACATGCAAACATATTTATTTGATGCATAAAATCACATTTTAAAAAAAATAAAAATAACTTTTAACATTTTAATCTTCTTGTTTTTTTTATTAGTTCAACAGATGCGATTAAAATTTATAGGAGCAACCGATACGGTCTCTGGCAGCAAACATCTAATTGAATTAAAAAATGGTTTTACTATTTTATTGGATTGCGGTTTATACCAGGGTTTAGGTGAAGATACGATAACCAAGAATTCAAAATTGGAGATTGACCCAAATAAAATAAACATTGTTCTTTTATCACATGCTCATATAGATCATTGTGGGAATTTGCCTTAAAACGTAAAACAAGGGTTTAATGGAAATATTTTATGTTCAGATGCAACGGCAGAAATGGCTCGATTACTTTTAATAGATAGCTTTCATATTAATGAATCTGATTTAGAAAAAGAAAATCAAAATCAAAATCGAATGGAATTATGGATAAAAGTAGGATAAACATCATTTACTTCATTTATTACCTGATTCAAAAAACTCTATTTTAACAAGTGGTTTTTGTACTAAAAAATCTTTGGGAGGCGAACTTTTGTAAGGTGTTTCAAATATTCAATTATTTGATTTAACAGTTCCAGTAAATGCAGATATTGTAAAAATATTTTCATTTAGTGCTCATGCATATCGTAATGAAATGCTTACATATTTATCTTTTCAAAATAAAAAACTGAAAAAAAATATTTTTGGTACATGGTGAAAATGAAACTAAACAAACCTGGAAATCAACTTTAATTAAAAATGGGTTTGAAAATACTATTATACCTGAAAAAAAT
>Ga0172373_10009236_pt1 | contig 12294 bp, 10 predicted proteins | sample Lak10m_2_FD_114546 | JGI IMG/M metagenome (GOLD analysis project Ga0172373, IMG submission 114546) | Freshwater microbial communities from Kabuno Bay, South-Kivu, Congo - kab_092012_10m | ecosystem: Environmental > Aquatic > Freshwater > Lake | place: Democratic Republic of the Congo... | reverse complement strand
GATATAGTGCCTTATTTTATCACATTTGTATTTGGCTGATGCTTATTCTTGCGGGTTGTAGTTCGGATAATCAGTCTGTTATAAAGTCAGTACCTCAACAAGAAATCTCTAGTTATCTTAATCATTCAGATTCTGCAAGGTATGTTGGTATGAATACATGTAAGCTTTGTCACCAGTCTATTTACGAAACGTTTATTAAAACAGGGATGGGACAATCTTTTGATAAAGCCACCAAACAGAAATCATCGGCTGATTATCATCAGTCAGTTATACAGGATAAAATAGGAGATTTTTATTATAAAGCTTTTTGGTTACACGACAGTTTACAGATATTAGAATTTCGTTTACAAGGAACAGACACTATATATAGGCGTCAGGAAACAGTTGATTTTATAGTTGGTTCAGGTCAACACACCAATTCTCATATTCAATCTGTAAACGGTTATTTGAATCAAATGCCTATGACATTTTACACTCAGAAAAAAAAGTGGGATTTGCCACCAGGATTTGAAAATGGCCACAATAGCAGGTTTATGAGAAAGATAGGATTAGAGTGTATGAGTTGCCATAATAGTTATCCGGATTTTGTATTGGGTTCAGAGAACAAATACACTTCAGTACCGGAAGGTATAAACTGTGAACGTTGTCATGGACCTGGCAGTATCCATGTGGCGCAAAGGCAAACAGGTAGTAAAGTTGATACGTCAAAATTTATTGATTATAGTATTGTTAATCCAGCGAAATTGAGTATTGATGCTCAGTTTGATATTTGTCAGCGCTGCCATTTGCAGGGAAATACCGTATTAAAAGAAGGAAAATCATTTTTTGATTTCAAGCCTGGTATGAAACTGAGTGACTACATGACGGTTTTTTTGCCAAAATATAAGGATGCCGATGATGAGTTTATAATGGCATCGCATGCCGATAGATTAAAGCAAAGTCAATGTTTCATTCAATCCTTAAAAAAATCTCAAAACATTAAAAGTTTAAAGCCATATCAAAATGCATTAACTTGTGTAACTTGTCATAATCCTCATGTAAGTGTCAGAGAAACAAATCCAAATGCGTTTAATGATGCGTGTAATCAATGTCATCAAACTCATTCGTTAAATAACAAGAAAAACGTATCATCATTAATGTGTAGTAATTCGGTTGTTATAAAACAAATTAAGAACAAACAACCGGCAAATTGCGTGAATTGCCACATGCCAAAATCTGGATCAATTGATATACCTCATGTAACGGTTCACGACCATTACATTCGTAAACCGTTTAATCAAAAAGACAAGCAAGCATTAAAAAAATTTATTGGCCTGTATGCAATTAATGAAAAAAATCCGAATCCTAAATCGAAAGCAAAAGCCTATTTAAATCAGTATGAGAAATTTGAAAATCAATCCTATTATTTAGATAGTGCTTTTTATTATTTAAAAGATAAAACAGAAGCAGAGTTAAAATCGAATTTTGAATTATTGATACAATTGTATTTTATAAAAAACGATTTTAATAAACTGATTTTTTATGTCAATAAACTCTCAGATTCATTCATATTAAATCAATTGTTGATTAAAGAAACTTATTCAAATGATCATGCATGGACATGTTATCGTATTGGAGAGGCATTATACAACCTAGGTAATATTCAACGCGCCGCAACCTACTATAAGCAGGCCGTTAATTTGGCTCCTTTTGTATTGGATTTTAAACATAAGTATGGATTAGTTTTGGCTTCACAAGGATTGTTAGCTGAAGCAGAAAAAACATTTGAAGACATTCGTAAAGAACACCCCAAACATGTTTCTGCACTTACAAATTTAGGTTACATTCAATTATCAAAAGGTAAGATTAAAGTGGCAGAAGAGTTATATTTCAAAGCGCTTTCCATTGATCCTGATTATGAACAATTATTATTGAATGTGGCAGGATTATATGCCTATAAAAAAGAGTATAAACGTGCAGAATTTTATCTAAATAAACTTCTAAAACGAAACCCGAATCATTCACAAGCTAAACAAGCATTACTACACATCAAACAATTTGTTTAATATGGCAACTATCAAATCTACTTCATACAATATTCATATAGGAAATAATAGTTTCGATGCACTGAATACGTTTCTTAAAAAAAACAAGTATTCCAAATATTTCATTTTGTGCGATGAACACACATTTCAACATTGTTTACCAACTTTATTGTTTCATTCTCCCATTCTTCATGAGGCCGAAATTATAGAGCTAGAGAGCGGAGAAGATAAAAAAACATTAGAGACTTGTTTGCAGGTATGGGGTGCCTTAACCGATAGTGGAGCCGATAAAACAAGTTTATTGATAAACTTAGGAGGAGGTGTTATTTCTGATTTGGGAGGATTTATAGCTTCTACGTATAAAAGAGGTATGTCTTGTATTAATATACCAACCACTTTATTAAGCATGGTAGATGCCAGTGTTGGTGGAAAAATAGGTGTTGATTTTGAAGGCATCAAGAATCATATTGGTACCACAGCCAATCCTAAAGGTATTTTTGTGAACCCTGAATTTTTAGAAACTTTATCGGAGCGTCAATTAAAAAATGGTTATGCTGAGATCATAAAAATAGCATTAATAGCAGATGCCGAATTTTGGAAAGCGTTACAAAAAATAAAGCAAACACGTGAGTATTTTTCAGAAGGGATTATTACAAAAGCGATTGAGTTAAAAAATAGTATTGTAAAAAAGGATTTACACGAACAGAATGTACGCAAATCATTAAATTTTGGACATACAATTGGACATGCTCTTGAAAGTGCTTTTTTAGAGCAAAAAAAAGATATTTTACATGGAGAGGCTATTGCTGCCGGTATGCTAATAGAAAGTGAATTAGCAATGAGGCTAAAGCGAATTTCGGCAAAAGATTTCAGGAATATTTCGAAGTATATTTCGTCTGTTTATAAACCAATAACATTAACTAAAAAAACAAAAGCATTGCTTTTAAACTATATCTTGCACGATAAAAAGAATGAAGGGAGTAATGTATGCTTTGCTTTACCTAATTTAGTTGGTCATTATGAGTTATGCAGAGATGTAGATATGGAATTGGTAAAAAATATTTTGGAAAAATATTAGTGTTTAAATTATATCACTTTACTTCCGAGGTTGGATTAGCTAGATTTTTGGCACTCGAAATATCCAAAAGAATAGACCCTACCATTAATTTAGCTTGAGCTCTTAGAGGCACATGGTTTTTATCGTCAGTTATCCATACATTCAAATCATCTTCGCGTTTAAAAATTCGTCCTTTTTGTACAATTGGTCTGAATTTTAGGCAATTAAATGTACCAATATCACAAGTAATTTTTTCTCTTCCTACAAACCTGATTTTGAGCGGCCAAATTTCTTTATCAACTATACTGTGGATCGTAAAAACATCGCCTTCTTTGGCATTGGTGAGGTCAAGGTTTCTGGCAGCATAAAATGAGGAAATCATATCTTGTGTTCCTTCAGGAATTTCTACTTTTTGTCCTCCTCCAATATCAACTTTATTGTTGTAATGGTTAAATGTGTAATCTTGATTGATGATATATCCCCCTTCGTTTACACGCCTAACAAACAACCAAGGCAACATGGCATCCTTATCAATATAGCTTTCGTATCGGTCTCTTACTTTGAAAAACCAATCAAAAGTCCCCTTTGAATAACCATTTCCTACGATGTGATACACTTTGCGGCCTCCCACTTCCAAGATATCTGGTTTTACTTCTACAGAAATAATGCCTGCATCCATGAGCCCATAATGCAAACGGTAAGATAAAACCTCTCCTGCTTTAAAAGCCCCATTTGATTTTAACGGAAGTTCTTTTTTAGGGTAATCATTTGTTTGAATAGAAGTTGTAGAAGAGCTGAATGCCACAATTATTGAGATAGCAAGAGTTAAGTGTGAAAGATTTTTTAGCGTTTTCATAAGTCAAAGTGTTGGTATAAAAACTCATTAATTTATAAATCAAATGATTTTGATTTAATAGTTTCAAATCTTGTGCCAATTTAAAACCCGTTTATTTGTTAAAGCATAAATTATACACTAGATATTAGTGCAAGATTATTTAACAACTTGATAGGAAGTAGTTTAAGTGAAAAATAAAACGAACGTTTTTTATCCAAATAGATGAGTAAAAACTTGTTCCATTTTAGAAACAGCTACAATATCGATTTTATATTGTTTGGTATCTAATCCTTTCAAGTTATATGAAGAAATGTAAATTTTTTCGAAACCCAGTTTTTGAGCTTCTGAAATGCGTTGCTCTATTCTGTTAACAGGCCTTATTTCTCCGGTTAGTCCAACTTCGGCGGCAAAACATACATTTTGAGCAATTGGTAAATCTTCGTTACTTGACAATACTGCGCATACTAGTGCTAAATCAATTCCGGGGTCTTCAACTTTTATTCCGCCTGCTATATTAATAAAAACATCTTTGGCTCCTAGTCGAAATCCGCAACGTTTTTCTAATACAGCCAGTAGCATGGATAATCTTCGTAAGTCAAAACCTGTTGAAGAACGTTGAGGTGTTCCGTAAGCAGCTGAACTCACTAATGCCTGAGTTTCTATTAGTAAAGGTCTATTTCCTTCTAATGTGGCGGCAATGGTAACCCCACTAGTTGCTTCTTTTCTATGGGTAATTAAAATTTCGGATGGATTTAATACTTCTTTTAAACCATCTCCGTTCATTTCATAAATACCCATTTCGTTGGTGCTGCCAAAACGATTTTTTGTAGCTCTTAATAAACGGTAAATATGATTTCTATCGCCTTCAAATTGCAAAACCGTGTCAACCATGTGTTCTAGTACTTTAGGCCCGGCTAAACTGCCTTCTTTGGTAATATGGCCAATCATAAAAACAGGCACATTGGTTTCTTTGGCAAATCTCAAAAATTCAGCAGCACACTCTCTCACTTGACTAACGCTCCCCGGACTACTGTCAATATAGCTGGTGTGTATTGTTTGTATAGAATCAATAACTACCAATTGAGGTTGTATGGTATTGATTTGTGTAAATATATTTTGAGTATTGGTTTCTTGAAGAATAAAACAATTTTGGGTTGTAACACCAATACGTTCGGCTCGCATTTTTATTTGCTGTTCACTTTCTTCCCCACTTACATACAGTACTTTTAAGTTTTTAAGTCGCAGTGCTAATTGTAACATTAAGGTAGACTTTCCTATACCTGGTTCTCCACCAAATAATACCAAGCTACCCGGCACTACACCACCACCCAATACTCTTGCTAATTCTTGTCCTGGTACTTGAATGCGGGGGTATTCAGTTAATCCGATTTCTTGTAATAATACAGGCTTATTGGATTGTTGATTATTTTTATTCCCGGAAAATAATTGAAGGCGATCGTTTTTGGTTTCCTTGTGAACAATCTCTTCTACAAGAGTATTCCACTCGCCACAACTATGGCATTTGCCTACCCACTTAGCCGCTTGAGCACCACAATTTTGACAGAAAAAAGAAGTTTTAGTTTTAGACACGAGATAATTTTTATAACATCAAAATTAAGATAAGTTAAGATTGCTCATTGCCATATTTTGTAGCTATCTGTATTTTTCTAGTTAAAATTAGTTGTTTAATTTGTTGAGTTGATATTATGATTATTCCTTTTTGTGTTTCTCCCTCGGTAAAGAATGAGTAATTTGTTTAATTTATCATAGTTCGTATCAAGATTGTCAATTTTCAAATCCACAGAACCATTGGGATAATTGTATTTGAAGAAATGTGAAGTGTCTTTACCTATACCTTCCGAAATAACATCTTCATATTTAATGTCTTTCCATTCATGAAAATCAGTTGAAGCAGTTTTAATGCCTTTTTCATTAATAATTATTTGAGGTTCTGCATTAGTAGCATTTTTAAATTTTTTGAATCCAAAGTAAGTCCCAAATGCACTCATGATAAATCCGAGTAAATAATTATTATTTCCTATGATAAGGCATATTCCTACAATGAAACAACCTATGCAAATGACCATTTCCGTGAAACTTTTACTCTTTGAAAAATAGATGATGGTTTCATTCGAAATTGTAAAATCATCAATAAACACATCTTTTTTTGAAAATTTGTATAGTAACGTATTCCATTTTTCTTTGTCAGCCATACTACGTATTTCAGTTTTTTCAAAAAAGCTATCGTCTGGCCAAATTAATTTTTCGTGAATGGCTCTTTTTTTTAATTCATGAACATTACGAACATTCTCAAAAGCCCAAAGTCTCCATTTGGTAATCATGAAACTCCAATAAATCCAAGAAAATAGAAAAGAAAGGATGAAACCCAAAGGAACAATCCAAAATGGCATTATGTGTTGAACCCCTAAGTAAAAACAAATACCAAGTGTTCCGAACATAATTGTCGTTCCGGGATAGTTCACTAAGCGTTTTCCTTTTTTTATGGCATCATCAACAGAAACAAAATCATTCATTAGGTCTTTTAGATATATTGTTTTTTAAAAATAAGACTTTTCAGTAAATTAATTTAGCACTTAAAAATCTGTTACATTTGTCGCATCTTGAAAAAAACAGCTCATCAAATTCATTTAAAAGAAACTATTTCTTTATCCATTCCTTTGGTATTAACTCAAATTGGTCATATCATAACCGGTATGGTTGATAATATTTTTTTAGGAAATCTCGGAAATACAGAACAAGCCGCCGGAATATTATCTAATAATTTATTTGTTATTCTACTGGTATTTAGTATTGGGATGAGTTATGTGTTAACCCCCGCAGTTACCGATGCACACGTTAATCAAAATGAAAAGGAGAAAGCATCTTTATTTAAAAATTCACTTTTTATTAATATGGTTGTAGCTGTCTTATTATTTGTGATATTATTTTTTTCTTCCCCCTTATTGGCCTATATGCAACAACCAAAAGATGTGGTTGAGTTAGCAATTCCGTTTTTTGATGTGTTAATTTTTTCTATTATTCCGGTGGCGTTATTTTTTGTGTGTAAGCAATATACTGAAGGATTGAGCAATACCAGAGCCGCCATGTATATAAGTATTGCCGGCAATTTGCTAAATATAGTTTTAAATTACCTTCTTATTTATGGACATTTTGGGTTACCAAAATTGGGTTACATGGGTTCTTGTTGGGCTACCTTTGTAGCTCGATGTTTTATGGGGATTGGTTTTTTGTTATTTGTATTCAAACATCCATCGGTTAATTCATTTGCAGTATATTATAGGCATGCAAAATTAAATGCCCAACAATTTTGGCCATTATTTAAAGATGGATTGGCTTCGGCTTTACAATTTACATTTGAGGTAGCTGCTTTTGCAATTGCCGGCTTATTGGCTGGAGTGTTTGGTAAAGAACAACTTGATGCACACGGAATAGCTCTAAGTATGGCTGCTTTTACTTATATGTTTGCCAGTGGTATTAGCAGCGCAACAACAATTAGAGTAGGAAATTTTAATTCTTTGAAGAATATAAATGATATAAAATTAGCAATTCATGCGTCATATAAATCTGTAATCTTCACTATGGGATTGATGGCTATATTTTTCATTTGTTTTAATAATTATTTGCCCTCTATTTTTAGTAATGATCAAGGAATTATTTTAATAGCATCTAAGTTATTACTGTTAGCTGCATTTTTTCAGTTATTTGACGGTACACAGGTAGTTGCTGCGGGCATACTAAGAGGTATGGATGATTATAAGTTTTCTACTTATATTGCTTTTATAGGTTATTGGCTTATTGCATTGCCTTTGTGTTATATATTGGCTTTTATTTTTAATTATAAAGTATACGGTGTGTGGCTTGGGTTGAGTGTAGGTCTTGGGTTTGTTTCTATTGCCTTGCTGTTTAGAATTAGAAACTTATTGAAGTTGAAAGTTATACTATCACAAAATAAAGACTCGTGAGTGTAAATAAGCCAAATACGGTTAAAAGTCCATTTACCGTTAAATGTTTGTTTGCAAAGTAAATGAAGAATCCTAACGATAATGAAAATATACACAATGATAGTTTTGGATAGGTATTAACATGCCAAAAATATTGATATTGATCGTTTAATCTAACCTTCAATATTTTTTGAAATAACAAATCGTTTCCTACAAAAAAAGTTTCATGTTCTGCGGGAGTGCGAAATAAATTACTGGATTTTACGGGAATTACATCACCCATAGTAGTTGTAACTGTAAATTCTTTAACTATTCTTAAGTGTGTTTTTGGATCTTTATCTCCATAAAAACAATTTATTTTTGAAATAGTGGCAGTTTGCCAGTGACAAAAAAATAAAATTGTAAATAATATATATGATAAAAAACATGCAAAAATGATATTGATGCGATTTATAATTTTATAAAATTTGGTTTTTTTGAAATCCTCAATATGTTTAATGTTTTTTAATTCTTTAATTTTTTTCAGATAATACAATTCCTCAGAAGAAAGTGGAATACGATTTTTTCTTCTAGGCTGTTGTTCTTGTTCCATAATAAGTAATTAAACCAATTTGCTGTTAAAGAAGCAATGATGCTAAACAATAAAAATTAATCTTCCAGTAGCCATATCGCTTCATTTAATTCACCTAGGGCTTTTGTATTGTTTTGAGACGTTGCTATTGTAATACCCTGCTTATAGTAATTTAAGGCAGTTTCATAATTGTTAAGCTTTTCATTAATTTGTCCTAATTGATAGAAGCAAGGTAGATAATGGGGATTGATAGACAAAACCTTTTTAAGTTGCATATCCGCTTCTATAAAATCAGACGACGCAATTTGTTCCATAGCCAAAGCATAATTCAAAAACACATCATTGGGTTCTTTTTCCAGCATGTGCAAAATCATATCTTTTCTGGAAAGTTTTTCCATGATTACTCTCCTTCAAATTGCTTTAAAAAGCGAACATCATTTTCAAAGAATAAACGTAAATCCTTAATACGGTATTTTAACATTGTGATGCGTTCAATTCCCATTCCAAAAGCAAAGCCGGTATATTTTTTACTGTCAATGCCACAGTTTTCTAGAACTTGAGGATCTACCATACCACAACCTAATATTTCGACCCATCCTGTATGTTTGCAAACATTACAGCCATCGCCTTTACAAATGGTACAGCTAATACCAACTTCTGCACTTGGTTCGGTAAATGGGAAATAGCTCGGGCGCATTCTAATTTTAGTTTCTGCGCCAAATAATTCTTTTGCGAAAAAGTTTAATGTTTGCTTTAAGTCTGCAAATGATACTTTTTCGTCAATATATAAACCTTCTATTTGGTGAAATTGGCAATGTGCACGAGCGCTGATGGCTTCGTTACGATAAACTCTTCCGGGCGAAATGGTTCTAATTGGTGGTTTTTGGTTTTCCATAATGTGAACTTGCACAGAAGAAGTTTGAGTTCTTAAAACCATTTCAGGATTCAGTTCTACGTAAAATGTATCCTGCATATCTCGGGCAGGATGGTTTTCAGGGGTATTTAAAGCCGTAAAATTATGCCAATCGTCTTCAATTTCTCTTCCATCACTCACCGTAAAACCAATGCGGGCAAATACATCTATAATTTGATTTTTAACTAAAGACAGAGGATGACGGGAACCTATCTGGATGGTTGGATCCGAAGGTAAAGTTAAGTCAAGATATTTAAAAGCATCTTTATTTGATGATTCTTCGTATTGATTTTTTAGTTCATTAATTTTGTCTTGAGCTTTGTTTTTTAGTTCATTAAGTTTTTGACCAACTTCACGTTTAATTTCGGGAGCAACAACTTTAAAATCATCAAACAAAGAGGTAATTTCTCCCTTTTTACTTAACCATTTAATTCGGTATTCTTCAACATGTTCTTTGCTAGTTGCTGCAAAATCTTCTACTTCTTGTAATAGGGTATGAATTCTTTCTAACATAATAATTTGATAATTCATCAAATTTAAGCATTTTTATACCAATTTAATCCCGAAATTCACGTTTAACGGCAGATGATAGGTCAAATTTTTGATAATTTGTTTCATATGTCTAAATTATTGTTTTTTATTTGTCATACGGTATAACCATGTTTAGTTATTCGTTTTGTGCTGGTCGCAATATGGTTGTTTCAGCTGTTTTTGGCAGACAGTAATCATAAAAACTTAATATTTTGGATTGAATTTTTTAAAGTGAAGCATAATTTTTTTGTATATATAGTATGGATTTTAGGTTTGTTGTTTAGCTTTTCATTAAGCTCGCAAACACTAAAAAGTTTTACTGTTTATGAAAATGACACTATTAATGTGTTAGATCATGACAGTTTAAAACAAGGTGTGTGGAAAGAATTTTGGTCTAACGGTGATTTAAAAAGTGAGGTTACTTATAAAAATAATAAAAAACAGGGTTTAGAGATTGCCTGGTTTGATGAGCCGGACTGTGTAGAACATGAATCTTATTTTAAAGACGGTGTTCTTGATGGCCCATCAATTTATTATTCCAGAAGGTGCAAAAAAGATTTTTTTGAAACGTTTAAAAATGGTGTTAAAGAAGGCTTAGAATTATCCTATTATCCTAATGGGAATATAAAAGCTGAGGGATATTTTAAAAAGGGAAATCTGAATGGTTTTTATAAAGTGTATGATAAAAATGGAAAGTTCGCTTTTGAAAGCCGCAGTTCAGATAGTGAAACGAATTTAAAGCCAAATTTTAATGATACAAGTACAAACGTTGTTTATACTGTATTAAAACGAAATCCTCAATGGAAAAACAAATTGATTGTGGCAGATTTGAGTGGGAGCATGTATCCGTATGCTTCTCAAATTAGTACCTGGTTAAAACTTCATTTCATAAAGGATAGCACAAGCCAACATTTCGTGTTTTTTAATGATGGCGATAGAAAGAAAGATGAAAATAAAAAAATAGGTGCTACCGGAGGAGTATACCATTGCAGGGCAAAGTCGATGGAAGAATTAATAGGTACTATGGAATTAACTATTAAGAAAGGGCAGGGAGGAGATGCGCCTGAGAATCCGATTGAAGCAATTCTTTTTGGTCTAGGAAAAAGTGGTAAAGTAGACGATATTATTTTAATTGCAGATAATTGGGCTAAGGCCAGAGATATTAAATTATTATCTCGTGTAAAAGTACCTGTACGTGTTGTTTTGTGTGGTGTTTATGAAGGTATGGAAATCAATGAAGATTATTTAAATATTGCTTACAAAACAAAAGGCTCAGTCCATACAATTGAACAAGATATTACAGATTTGATGAAGCAAAGTACAGGTAAAAAATTTAACATCAATGGTGTTGACTATATAATTAAGAATGGAAGCGTAAAAGTGTTTTAAATCCCTATCTTTAGCTTTAGTATTTGAAAATTTATCATCACATATCCGAATTGTCAAATCTTTCCAATTCTATTGTTACTATTGGAACTTTTGATGGCGTACATTTAGGACATCAAAAAATCATACGCCGTTTGGTTGAAATCAAGCATAAACAAGGCGGTGAAATTGTACTTTTTACTTTTGATCCACATCCTAGAAAAGTATTGTTTCCAGATCAAAAAGATTTGAAACTCATAACTACTACTCGTGAAAAGTGCGATTTATTTAAAAAATTAGGAGTTGATCATGTTTTGGTTTATCCATTCAACAAAGAGTTTGCTCAAATGCAAGCAAGTAATTATATCTCAGATGTTATTGTTGCCGGCTTAAAAACAAAACACCTTGTTATTGGGTATGATCACCGATTTGGAGCTAATCGAGAAGGTAGTATTCATACGTTGAAACAGTTTGCTCAAATTTATCAGTATGAATTAGAAGAAATACCTGCCGAAGAGATTAATCAACTGAATATTAGTAGCACAAGAATCAGAAAAGCAGTTGATGAGGGGGATGTGCAAATAGCAAATGAGTTTCTCGGCTATCGGTTTTTTATTACCGGTAAAGTTGTAAAGGGTAAACAACTTGGAAGAACAATAGGCTATCCAACAGCTAATTTATGGATTGAAGATTCAGATAAATTACTTCCAAAGCTTGGAGTTTATGCTGTGAATGTTACGGTTGGAAATCAAACACATAGAGGAATGTTAAATATTGGAATGAATCCAACGACAGATGTTGAAAAAAGCATTAAAGTTGAAGTTCATATTTTTGAATTTAATCAAGATATCTACGGCGAGCAATTGAAAGTTGAATTTGTAAAACGTATTCGGAGTGAACAAAAATTTTCTAACTTAGATGAACTCAAACGAGCCCTAGCCAATGATCAAATTGCTTGCAAAAACTTATAATACAATATTTGCATTAGGTCTTTTAGCTGTATTAATCATTCAAAATAATTATGCTAATGCTCAGT
>Ga0172373_10009234_pt1 | contig 12295 bp, 18 predicted proteins | sample Lak10m_2_FD_114546 | JGI IMG/M metagenome (GOLD analysis project Ga0172373, IMG submission 114546) | Freshwater microbial communities from Kabuno Bay, South-Kivu, Congo - kab_092012_10m | ecosystem: Environmental > Aquatic > Freshwater > Lake | place: Democratic Republic of the Congo... | reverse complement strand
GGAACTCTTCCACGGTCCAGGAGATGTGGAACTCTTCCACGGTCCAGGAGATGCGGAACTCTTCCACTGTCCAGGAGATGTGGGACTCTTCCACAGCGATTAAATGGTCTGGGACGGCAAAAATAAGAAAAGCATCAGATCAAGCCGTAATTGTAGACAGATCAAAATCAAAATCCAAAATATATATCGGAAAAACTAAGTAACAATATTAAAAGTTTCTGGCAATAGGAGAAGATGAAGCTAAAGAGTTTATAGATAAACAGGTAAACAGCCATGAAAAATTATGTGATAGATAAAGCCAATCAAAAAAGTGGAGAAAGAGAGGAATAAATGTGTAACTTTTTTAGTTGTATCATCGACAAAAACAAGAAAGTTTACTGGAAGCAAGGGGTAGATTCACATTCTGAACTTGTTAAGCTATTCAGGCTAAAAGAGCCAACACTTCCAGAGCCACCAACCAATAAAGAAATTGCTGAGAATATTCATTGGGCAAAAATAGAAATATCAACTAAGGACTATTTACTTGGACCTAATAAAAAACACTGGAAATTTCAGATCGACGAACCAATTAAACCGATATGGTGGAACAAAAATTATGAGAAACCATGTTGGGAAGCATGGAGTAAAGCAATCAGTATTTATGACGATTTTAACTGGAAAGAAGCAAAGAACCCCATCAACCCCTTTAAAATTAAAGCCCCTAACATAAACAAGAGACACATAAATCTAGTTAATAAGTGGGATAGCGTCAGGGATAGCGTCAGGGATAGCGTCAGGGATAGCGTCAGGGATAGCGTCATGGATAGCGTCAGGGATAGCGTCAGGGATAGCGTCATGGATAGCGTCATGGATAGCGTCATGGATAGCATCTGGTGTAGCGTCTGGGATAGCATCTGGTGTAGCGTCTGGTATAGCGTCTGGTATAGCGTCAGGGATAGCGTCAGGGATAGCGTCAGGGATAGCGTCAGGGATAGCGTCAAGTATAGCGTCAGGTATAGCGTCTGGGATAGCATCTGGGCTTATACTGGCTCTCTTTTTCCAGAAATTAAGAAATGGAGAAATATTGATTATCGAAAATCTCCATTTAATAAAATGAAAAAAGAATATCCATTTTCCTCAGCCGAGAAACTATGGAGAATGGGACTTGTCCCAATCAAATATCAAGGTAAGTGGAGCCTTTATGGTTCCCCTAAAGGTGATGGAAGAATCAAAGAATTATGGAGAGAGGAGTGAGATGTTAAACATTAAAATAGAAAAAGTAAAACCAAAAGGTTGGTTTTTGAAAATTGGCAGTCGAACGATTGCCTTGACCAGTCTTGAAGTCTGGTGTCTTAAAAGGGTATTGGAACCGACCGAAAATACTGTTTATTTAGAAATTAAAGATGAACTTAATCCAGATAAAACTAATTTTTAGGGAGCCAACACGCCAAAATTTAGAAAAATAAGTGAGGAGGAATAATGAAAGACGAATTGATAAAACTTAGAAGTACCATACAAGAATTGGAGGAATAATGCTAATTTTACGTGGGAAAAATAAAGGTAAGAGAGAGGTCAATAAAGACCAGTTTGTTGAGCGTAACGAAATGGTATGTGCTGGTAGAACAGTAATTAAGGGCACGAGAGTGTTTGTTGATACAATTATCGAAAGATTTATATATGGCTGGACATGGAAGGAAACGATAGATCAATTTCCAGATTTAGATTCTCTCACCCCAAAGAAAGGAAAAGATGAAAAAACCAAAATTTAAAGATTATCAAAACTATAGGTACGTGCAAATATTGCACCAGAATAATGGATGAGAGCCCAATTATAAACGAACACGACTATCAAGAAGTTAAATGCGAAATAACCAAAATCTATAGAAAATGTATAGCTTGTAAACTAATCGACGATTTAAATGAGGTGGATTAATGACCAAGATAGATAATCTTACAATTTAACGGAGATTAACATGTGCCCATTTCTGCTCACAAGTAGGTCTGGTAGGGGCAAGGAACCAAACCGGATCAGTGTTATTTGTACCTCAGTGGAGAACGGGGAAGATCAAATTGTATTTTCGTCAATTAAAGATACGGCTTTGTTTTTTCAGGCATCAATTCAGACCATAGAACGATATTATCAAAAGAGTGAGCCGTATGATGGTTACAGGATAGAGGTTGATAAAAAAAGAGATCCAAATAGACTCAATGAAGAGGAAGTGCTATATTGCCAATCTTGCGGTAGTAGAAGCAGAGACAAAATCACACTTTGCTTTAACTGCGCCAGCGAATTTATCAAGTGGAGAAGGCAGAGGGATAACAATGGATAGCCTACAGGGAAAGACCAGGCCGGGGCCTGTAAGTAAGAACGCTTTGTATCAAGCCGCTTCATCTCATGCGGTTGAGGCAATAGCTGTTTTGGTCGAAATAATGAGAAATGGAGATAGCGACAGTAATAAGGTTGGAGCTGCAAAGGCTATATTAGCAAAATGCTTGCCAGATTTAAAACAAACTGGATGGGGTGATGAAGAAAGAGAAATGGTTAAACAGATACTAGGGGGTTTAAGTGTATCAAGCAACAACGGCAACCCACAAGCTCCTGGCACTCAAGAAACGAATTAGGGGAGTAAGTGGAGGTACATCAGCCTCAAAGACCATTTCAATTCTATTGTGGTTGATTGATTATGCTCAAACGGTTGAAGATGAATTGATTAGTGTGGTGAGTGAAAGTTTCCCTCATCTGAAACGGGGTGTGATTCGTGATTTTCTCTCGATCATGCAACAACATGGATATTACAAAGATGAACGATGGAACCGAACAGATTATATTTACACATTTGGTAGTGATTCCAAGATTGAGTTCTTTAGTGCAGACCAACCCGGTAAAGTTCGAGGCCCGAGACGTGATGTCCTGTTTATCAATGAAGCCAATAACATCAGTTATGAGACATATACGCAACTTGAAGTACGTACCAAGAAAATTATCTGGTTAGACTGGAACCCAGTGAGTGAGTATTGGTGGTATACGGATGTTTTACCGGTACAAGACGTTGATTTTCTTACTCTAACTTATCGAGATAATGAAGGTTTAGACCCACTTATTATCCAGGCAATAGAAGCAAGGAGAGGCAATAAAAACTGGTGGAAGGTTTACGGTGAAGGACAGTTAGGAGAAGCAGAGGGCAAGATCTACAAGGATTGGCAGATGATTGATGATGTACCACATGAGGCTAGATTAGAGCGGTATGGTCTAGACTTTGGTTATAGCAACGACCCGTCCGCATTAGTGGCAGTTTACCGATACAACGGAGGCTTTGTCTTAGATGAGCTGATGTACCGGAAAGGCATGAGCAATAAACAGATAGCTGATGTAATCAATAACTACCCCCATGCTTTGGTTGTGGCAGATAGTGCCGAGCCTAAATCAATTGATGAGATAAGCAGTTATGGGGTGGGGATAGTGCCAACAGTTAAGGGTAAAGATAGTGTCAACTCTGGTATTCAGTTTGTACAGGATCAAAGGATATCAGCTACTAAACGCAGTCTTAACTTATGGAAAGAATACCGCAATTACTTATGGATGACTGATAGGGACGGCAAGATCATCAACGATCCAGAGCCAGGATTTGACCACATCCTAGATGCAGTTAGATATGCAATTGTGAATGTGGGTAAGATTCAAGAGCGAAACTACACCCAGCCCACCCGTCCTCGCTTGACATACGGCCACCCTCGCTAGTATGTAATGACTCAACGGAACAGCACCCATGAGGTGCTATGGCAAAAAAAGATAAGGCAATGGAGAATCAGCGACTGGCGCGAGACGTGGTCGCTAAGTTTACGCATTCCCTAACATGGAGGATGCCATTTAAAAACAAATGGGATCGGTACTACAAAATGTACCGATCTATATTAGACGACACTAACTATCCCTGGCAGTCTAATATCTGGGTGCCTTATTCTTTTTCGACTGTGGAAACGCTTGTCCCCCGATTGGTAGCCAACAGACCAGAGATTGATATCATGCCTCGTGAACAGGCAGATATTGATTATGCAGAACTCCAAAGTAATTTAATTGATTGGCAATGGGAAGTCATGGACATGGATATGATCATGCCCGACATTGCCAAGACGATGTGTATTTATGGGACGGCTATAGCTAAGGTAAGTTGGAGGCGTGAGAGTCAGAAGGTTGTTAAGGATGTCGAGGTAGATGAGGACAACCCAGAACTGGGGACAGTTGAGGAAGAGGGGGAAGAGTATGTGTATGACAATCCCAGCGTCGAAAATGTAGATTTGGTGGATTTCTTTTGGGACCCAAGAGGTGTTGATATTGAATCATGTCGATGGATAATCCATAGAACCTATAGAACCCAAGAACATCTGGAAGCCCTGGAGAAGCAGAAGATATACAAGAATACCAAATTAGTAGCTGATACCACCTTTACTCAAAGTGATGATGATAAGAATGTTAGGCGTGGAGCCTTGGGTGTAGCTGTACCTGAAGAATTGAAAGACACAGAAGCGGGTAAAAAGATTGTTGAATTGCTTGAGTATTGGGAAGATGATCGGGTTGTTGTCATAGCCAACCGATCCGTTGTTATTCGTGACGAAGTCAACCCATACAAGAAATGTGGTAAGCCATTTGTCAGATTTGTTGATCAATCAATCCCTCACGAGTTTTTAGGCATGGGTGAGATTGAACCAATTGAAACTCTTCAGTATGAGTTGAACGCCAGACGCAATCAAAGAATGGATAATGTGACTTTGATTCTTAATCGAATGTGGAAGTTAAAGAATGGATCTGGTGTGGATGAAAACGAGCTAGTAAGTGATGCTGGTGGCGTGGTTCATGTTGATGACATGAATGCTATTGAACCATTTGAAATGACCGATGTGACCGCATCTTCTTACAATGAGGAAACCATCATCAAGGGAGATATCCAACAAACCACAGGGGTATCCGACTTTACTAAAGGCGTGGGTGGACAAGACGCATTAGCCAATGATACCGCTACTGGTATTTCTTTAATTCAAGAAGCTGGCAATGCCAGATTTAGATTGAAAGTACAAAACATTGAGGCTGGTATCCGCGATATTGGCAGAATGATGGTGTCTCTTAACGAGCAATACATTGATGAAGAGAAAGCGATCAGAGTATTGGGAGATAAAGGCAATGAGTGGATCACCATTAGACCAGAGGACATGAAGGGGAATTTAGATGTCAAAGTCGAGGCTGGTTCGACTCTTCCAAGCAATGAAGCCATTAACCGTAAACAGACAATGGAAGCCTATCAGTTATTGGCTGGTGATCCCATGATTAACCAGACTGAACTCAAGCGAATGGTACTCAAAGCTATTCTCCCCCAGGCTGATCCCGACAAATTGGTACTTGAAACCACACCCACACCTTCAACTATGTTGCCCGATCAGAGTATGTCACTTACTGGCCCCATGACCCAAGAGGACATGTTAGCTAGTGCGATGGCACAACCTAAAATATGAAAACACGAAAAGAATACCTAGATGGAGCGCAGGAACTGATCAATCAAGCGCACCAGATGGAAATATTAAAAACCAATGCTGACTATGTGTTTCTCCAGAAGAGACACGAAGCCATCATACAATCATCAAGAGAGGATGTTGTATCCTCGACTACCTGGGAAGAATTTCTCCAGAAGAAAGGATTTTTAAGGGGTTTACAAGCTCTTAACGGTGAGATTGACACGATCATCTCCCGAGGTAAATCCAAGGAGCGCATTCTTAAAAAGTAAATAGGATGTGGACTGTTTTAAGCGGGGGTAGCTACAAATATGGCTGTTCCGTCATCAACTCCCGCTTGAATCAGCCCATATCCACAGTAACAGAGGAAATATGTCAGATTCAACAACCCTAGAAGCCTCCACTGAAGCTGTTAAGGCCGAAGTGGAACAAGCTGTTAAGGCTGAACTAGCAGAAACCGAAGGTACTAGCCCAAGCGATACGCAAGAAGCTGATGCCCCATTTGGTGAAGCATTTCAGCAACTCGCGGAAAAGAAAGGTTTTAAAAGTGTAGACGATTTGGTGAGTGCTTATACACATGCTGAAAAGTTTAACACTCAGCTTTCTCAAGAGATTAAAGGATTAACTAATGAGATAAGGAGTAATAAAGTAGCTACCCCTCAAAGTGATCCTAACGACAACTTACCCCCAGAACAGAAAAAAGCTCTTGATGTTCTCCGGTCAGTAGTCGAAGATGTAGTTGCAAAATCTCTTAATCCGATCAAGGAAGATCTTGAAACCCGCAAAGCCAGAGAAGATATCAATACCGTCAAAGGTCAATTTGGTGTCAATGATGACGATGTGGATGCTGCTTTGTCGATTATGAGACAAAGACCAGGATTAAACCTGGAAGATGCAATCAAGATCGCTACCTATGATCATGTGAGCAAAGGAGCCAAACTTCAACAGGGCAGGACTGAAAAGACCCAGAGCAAGCAAAGAGCCTTCTCTGAGTCAGCCAGGACATCTAAAACCACTGGTGAAATTGATTACTCAAAACTCTCATTAGAAGAACTTGAGGCAATCTTACCATCAGCCGGTCAGTTTGTGGATTCTAAAGGTGTTCTGCGAAAATAATTAACAATCAATCATTAGAGGTTTAAATGGCCCTTACTACAACTGGGACACTGTCCTCTGTGATGAAGGCGTATTACGAGAAACGCTTCTTGAATATTGCCGAAGCTGAATATGTATATAAACAGCTTGGGCAAATCGGAGTCGTGCCTCGGAATGAAGGTTGACCCAAAAGTTTTGCCTTCCTAGTCTAGTAATAGACTCGCACATTAACATCCCTATATGCTGGAAAATTACAAATTAAATATTTGAGGTGCTTACTATGCAAAAAATCTCATTTAGTAACAATCAGCAGGTAACTTTAGCTTATGTTGGTGGATTATGGGACGGAGAAGGCCACTTCTCAATTGCAAAAATTCAATGTAAAAAAAGAATTATTTACAAGGCGCAGGTGGCAATATCCAATACAGATCCAGTTTTGATTGATCTTTTTACAGACTTTCTCAAAGAAAACAACATAACATTTTACATACGTCTTAGAGCCAAAACATCTACAGGTAAGAATCAATATGAAGTAAGTATAAATTCATTAGATTCTCAAAATAGATTCCTGGAAATGATAAAACCCAACTTGATGGGTCTTAAAAGACATGAAGCATCAATAACTCATAAATATGTTCTTTCAAGAATAAATAGAAACAAAGAACACATTACAGAGAGGAAAAATGATGGGACATTTGTACACAACAATTCAGCTTCATTTAGTGAAGAAGACGTAAGTATGTATCATGAATATAAACAGCTAAAGGCTCCTCAGAGACTACACGGGATGCCCCTACCCAAAGAATTAAGTAGGGTGAAGATATAGTCCAAGTATCAATTATATTGATACATCAACGAAGACTGTGGTCTGGAACAGATACACTTTGCCTACCGCCAAAATCACGGCTTTGACAGAGGGAACCGACCCAACCCCCGCTGGCTTATCCGCTAGCTTAGTGTCGGCAACTATTAGTCAATACGGTAACTTCGAGCAAGTAACTGATATCCTTAGCTTAACTGCTATCGATAACACGATAGCTGCTGCCGTTGATATACTCGGCAAAGAAGCTGCCTTGACGATAGACACCTTGATTCGTAACGTGGTTACTGCTGGTACAAGCATTTATTATGCTTCTGGCGTGGCTGATCGGACTTCTTTGATCCCCACTAATGTGGCGACTGTCAAGGATATCCGTTATGTCGTTAAGAAACTCAAGGGAGCAAACGCTAAGCCCATGTCAGGAAAAGGTGCTTTCATGGCTACCATCCATCCTGATGTTGCTTATGACCTAGAAGGCGACACCAACTGGATGTATATCGTTCAGTACACAACTGCCGGAGTAGAGAGAATCTACAATGGTGAGGTGGGTAAGCTATATGGAGCTAAATTCCTAGAAACCACCCAAACTCCTGTACTTACCAATTCCGGCTCTGCTGGAACTGAGGTATACCAATCCACCTTCTTTGGTGAGCAAGCCTTTGGCGTATCCGAGCTTCAAGGATTAACTACTTATGTAGATAATCCTTCTCCTCGATCCGCATTGAGGCTTTATGGAGATGTTGGTTGGAAAGCTGGCTTCTGTGCCAAAATTCTCAACGAAAACTTCATGTACTCACTCGAGTCTGCGGCTACCGCTTAATAGAAATATCAAGCCAACTCAAACCCCCCTTGACTATAGGGGGGTTTGTTTTTGTATGTTGTGGTTATAACAAGTAGCTGACGGAGCAATATGATAATTCCCAACACTGGGCGTGTTTTAATCAAGGCTGTTGAGCGTAAAGATGCACTAACTGAATCGGGTATTACTATCCCTGGTACTTCTACTCTAACTGAAAGCATGCTGTACGGTGAGATTATGAGTGAAAACAACGAGAGTTTTCCTAAAGGATCTAAAGTGTTTTATTCCAGATATTCGGCAATGGGAGTAGTTGATAATGACGGTAATGCCTATTTTATTGTTAGCGATCAAGACATATTAGCGAGTGAAAAATGAGACTCAAGGATTTTGAAACACAACTAAAAAAGATCAATCCTAACTTTAATATCAGACAGAGAAACGTTGCCGATGTGGTTGGATTGTATCTAGGGGATAACTACATATTAAGGCTGTCTAAGGGCGAACTGCATCTCTACAACCATAGAGTTACCCATACTCCAGGCATATATACCAAGAGTGATCAACAGAAAGCGACTGAGGCTATAGGTGGTCAAAAATATGGAGGGTTAAAACGTCGGGGAAGATTCCAAGCCCTAGAAATGCTGGTTAGGACTCATTTAATAACCTCTAGGCAGGCACAGCAAATATGCTGGGGGATGATATGAAAATATCTGTTATTCTATCTACCTACAATCGAGCCAACACTTACCTACCCCAAGCTATCCAGTCAGTCATTAGCCAAACTTTTGGAAATTGGGAATTGATAATAGTGGATGACTGCTCAACTGACAATACAGAGGAAGTGGTGAGATCATTTAAGGATAAGAGGATCAAATACCACCGACTAGATATCAATTCTGGATCAGACACCAAACCCAAGAACGATGGAACCAAACTATCTGATGGTGGCTATATCATGTATCTTGATGATGATGTCCAGTTAAGGCCAACTGCTTTTAGAAAGTTGTCAAAGCTGTTATCAACTAATCCTAGTATTGATGTAGTGTATGGGGATATGTGGATAAGGCCTGTGGAAAAGCCAGGTATTGCTATGGATTTTGATAGACAATTCTTGATGGTTAGAAACTACATTGACACCTCGGCGGCCATGATGAGGCGCAAAGCTATATTTGATGTGGGAGGATGGGATGAGAGCCTTAAAAAGTTTGTAGATTGGAATTTGTGGGTCAGGATGGTTAAGTGTGGAAAGAAGTTTTTAAGATTGCCTGAGTATACCTTTGATTATTACATCCATGAGGATACCAAGAGCAATAAAGTCAAAACCGATTCATATTTTGACCCCAAGTATGGCATGACCATGTTTGTCCCCACATTCGATCCTGCTGGTTGTTATATCGAGCTTCCCTACCTTAAAAAACTCACTGATCCCAAAGTAGCCATATTTACTATCCACTATGACCGTATGGAGTATTCTTTCTCCACTTATGATGATATTAAAGCTACCACAAAGTATCCGTTTGATTGGTATTGTTGGGATAATGGTGATGGTTTACTAATGGAGTGGCTGGAAAGTCACACTGTTTTTTGTGGCACACTTAGAAAAAACCTGGGAATTACTGCTGCTAGCAATAAATTACTTGATGCTATTGTGGAACAAGATAAACATGATTTGATCTTGAAAATTGATAATGATGTGGAGTTTCAAACATTTGGCTGGCTGGAAGATATTGTAGACCTATGGAAGCGAAACCACATGATTTATGTATCTCCGTATGTCGAAGGACTTTACCACAATCCTGGTGGGGCTATTAGAAAAGGCTATGGAATGATTGGTGATGACTTGGTAGAGGTAACCCGACACATTGGAGGCATATTTACAGCTGTTTGGTCTAAATTCTATGAAAAATTCAGATGGACAGATCAGATGAAGCACGGGAACCAGGATATAGAGGCATCACACGCTGTCTGCCTCGAGGGATATATGCCTTGTTACTACCCAAAGCACCGGATTTGTCACCGTGATGGGACTTTGGGACAAGAAAATAAATATACAAGCTATTTTGAAAGAAGAAAGGCGGAGAAAAATGAATGTTGAAATCACCATCAACGATATTGTCGAACGTATCGGACGATTAACAGAGAGACTGGAAAAATTAGAGGCCAAAGAAGCTCTAAGAGAGCGAATCAAAAAGGCACGAGATGCTAAACTTACAAAATCTAAATAAACCGCTGGATATTCATGGGAAATACTTTGAGATAGACGATACCGTGGATATTGGTAATTTTTGTAGTTTGCATGGTGGATACACTAAAGAAACGGCCTTAAAAATTGGTGCTTTTACCTATGTGGCAGTAGGTGTTGTATTGATGGCTATCACCCACGAATTTAAGAAAAAAGATCAGACCATAACAAATCAAGGCATGGTTACTAAAGGTTTAATAATTGGTCGTGATTGTTGGATTGGGGCGCATGTTGTGATTATGCCAGGTTTAACTATTGGTGATGGGGCAATAGTTGGGGCTGGCGCAGTAGTAACACATGACATACCACCTTATGAGATATGGGCTGGTGTACCCGCTAAAAAGATAGGAGAAAGAGAATGATTATTGTAATTCCCACAATTAGAAACCTGGATTTTTTGGAAGAGTGGCGAGAGCAATTTAAAGACCACAAGATTATCGTGGTTGAAGATCATGATAAGAGAGAGATTGATGAGCCTAAAGGATTTGATCTAACCATCTATACCAGGAAGAATATCATTGAGTCTCTGGGATTTAAAAACTGGATTATCCCTAGAAAGAGCGCCGGTATTGCCTCATTTGGATTTTGGAAAGCATGGCAACTAGACCAGGGTGATATCTACACCATTGATGATGATTGTTATCCTAACGATCCAGACACACTAAAACACCACCAAACAAACCTTGCTGAACAGTGTGATTTTGGATGGGTGTACTCAATTAACGCTCTTAAACCCACCAGGGGCTTTCCATATAAGGTTAGAAAAAGTGCTGAGGCTGTTGTTAGTCATGGATTGTGGACAGGACTGCCAGATTATGATGGAGTGACGCACCTAAACAATCCCAGGGTTTGTGTCGAGGGTAGAAGTAACAGAGGTATCATGCCCCGAGGTTCATATTATCCAATGTGTCGGATGAATCTGGCCTTTAAGCGCAAAGTGACTGTTTTGATGTACTCTCTCTTGCAGGGTGAAAACCAACCAGTAAATCGTTTTGAAGATATTTGGGCAGGGATTATCAGTAAGAAAGTCTGTGACCACCTGTGGATGGCGCATGTTAATGGTGAACCAACAATTAGACATGCCAAAGAATACCACTATGAAGGCATGATGAAGACTGCCTTGGTTGAATTACCAGGGATGATTGAGAATGAGAAGTTTTGGGAGGCAGTAGACCAGATCCAACTAACTGCCAAGACACCAAAAGATTGTTACCTTGAGATTGCAGATAAATTACAAATGGATGGCGAATATTGGGAAGATAACAAGAAAGCCATGAAAATATGGGCAGGATTATATGATTAGCGTCGTTACGCCATGCTATAACCAGATTAAGACTCTACCTTATCTTTATGAGTCATTGACTAAACAGACATACAAAGATTTTGAGTGGATTGTGGCTGATGATGGTTCTGATGATGGAACCTGGCAACGTATCCAATACTACGACAAGTTAAACCAGATCAACATGGATGCAGTTTCACAATTAAATAGAGGGATGAGGTTGTCATTTAACATAAATAGGGCTTTGAGACGGGCTAAGGGTGATCTAATCTTTGTGGTGATGGGAGATTCATATCTGGAAGATGACACTCTGCAAAGGGTACACAAAGAACACCCCAAGGGAACGGCGGGGAGTTGTTTGAGGGTCAATGTGAATGAGGACAAAAGCTTCCACTCTTGGGATTGGCGGATAGGTGGTAATGAGGGTGCAATAGGAAAAATACTGGATATGTCGCTAGATCCAGCCCCATACTACCGGCTAAGTGGCAATACTATGCTAGTTGAGAGAAAAGATTTAGAGTCGATTGGTTGGTGGCCTGAAAACTATGTTGGGTATGGCAAAGAGGATTATTGTGT
>Ga0172373_10009233_pt1 | contig 12297 bp, 12 predicted proteins | sample Lak10m_2_FD_114546 | JGI IMG/M metagenome (GOLD analysis project Ga0172373, IMG submission 114546) | Freshwater microbial communities from Kabuno Bay, South-Kivu, Congo - kab_092012_10m | ecosystem: Environmental > Aquatic > Freshwater > Lake | place: Democratic Republic of the Congo... | reverse complement strand
GAAGAACAAGGTGGAATTATTCGTCCAGATACAAGGAATTGACGACCAATTGTTTCATGTTGTGCAGCAAAAGACCTCGTATGTAGCGAACGAAATTATTTGCAATGCGAAATTTGTCCCGATGCTAACTCGTTCTGAGGATGGCAGTAAATCAGTGGTTGATTTTTCGTTGATTGACACGTATGAACGTGTTTAGATAACAAAAGAGAATCGACTTCCTTTTCCTAACGTTGATTGCACATGCAATTCAGAACCGTGACGTTCTAGGAATTCGTTTACTAGTTGCAATCCGAAGCCGTGGCCTACTTCTTTCAAAGTTCCTTCGGTGGTAAAAGACACCCCTTGTTTCAGGTCTTCCACTTGTGCTGGTGTCATCCCTTTTCCAAAATCTTCAACGATGAACTCTCTGGCGTGATCGAGCTTACGCGTGTAAACTCGAACGACACCCTCTTCTTGCGAAAACTTCACGGCGTTAGAAATTAAATTTCGAAACACGCCTTCCAACATATGTCTATCGGCATGCACGACATCGTCTTCTGCACCTGAAAAATCAACGACAATCTTTACCCGTTTGTCGGAACTTAACAAGCTTCCAATCGCTTTCAAATGACGCTCAATCTGAATCATGGTGATATCTTCTCGATTCATCTTAATCGTATTCGTCTGTGCACGCGACCAATCGAGCAGCTGATCAATCATAATCAACAAACTCGAGGTTTTCATCTTAAACTGCTTAATAAACGACTTCTGAACGGCAGCTTCTAAATCGCCTGAATTTAAAATATCTGCCGCTGTATCGAGTGTGGCTACTGGCGAACGTAAGTCGTGTGAAATCACAGACATCATGCGATCGCGGGTATAAATGGTTGACGTTAATTGTTTGTTTCGAATATCCAATGCTCTTGAACTAGCGAGCAAACGTTTTTGAATACTTGCACTGACGCGGGTGATAGAGATGAGCTGTGTAATTACAGTGGCTGTAACACCGACAATATTCATGTAACGGTCGGCGACGACATTGACGTCTAAAATGCTGTCATGTCCCCAAACTGCGTCTGCGAAAATACATGTCAACAAGGACAAAAAAGATATGAATGCTAGTATATATGCTGTTGCAATTTGTTTTCCTTGAAAGAGCACGAAGGCAGCAATTACAATAGGAAAAATGTACATGAATACCAACGAATCAGCACCTACGTATATGCTCAGTACAGTGATAACGATTTCCACTTGAATGATACTAAAGAGCTTGGATGCATATATCCATTTTAAGCGATAGAGCAAGTAAGTAATTCCTGTTAAAGGCAAAATAGACAGAGTAATCAACGCTTCCTCAATCTCATTCACAATGAGATCTAAACCAAAAAAAAGCACGGAGCTCACTGCTGTCAAGACCATCAGCATGCGATGCATGATTTGCGATTGATGCTCGAGCAAATCGGTGTATTCTTCTATGACTAACTTTCTGTAGGACATTCTCAGTGGATAACTAACAAAGTAAATTCAAAATATGTAAAACTGACCTGCTTTAATGCATAATTTCGTCTAAAAGAAGTTAACCTTAGTCATATGGATATTACCATCAACACGCCTGCCCTTCTCTTTCCCGCGATTAGCTTGATTATGCTGGCGTACACCAATCGGTTTTTAGCTTTAGCCAATGTGATTCGTAATCTTCATGACCAGTATAAAGACCCGAAAGAAAAGGAACGTATTTCGTTGTTGGGACAGATGAAGAATTTAAAATTCCGATTGAATTTGATTAAGTACATGCAAATATTTGGGGTACTAAGCATTGCCTTTTCCATTATAAGCATGTACCTCATATACATCAACTACATGATGCTTGCGCACCTCGCCTTTGGCGCTTCGCTGACCATGTTTTGTGTTTCACTTTTACTCTCGCTCATTGAACTAATTCAAAGCACGAAGTCGTTGGAAATTGAATTGAGTGATTTGTAATCACTCTAAAAATCCGAACTTACCTGCGTTGTAATCCTCAATGGCCTGACGGATTTCCTCTTCGGTATTCATTACAAACGGACCATAGCTGACGTAGGGTTCGTTCAATGGCTCGCCGCTGAGAAGTAGCATGATGGAGTTCTTTGTCGCCTTGATGGTGATCTCCCCTTCTTGGTTTTTGTATTGCACATACTGGTTCTCTTTCACGTGTGAACCATTCGTATCGATATCGCCATCGACCAATAACATCCCGGTGTTGTAATTAGCCGGCACGCTGAAGGTTAATTCCGCACCCGCGTTCAAGTGAATGTCGTAAATATGGATGGGCGAAAACGTGGAAGCTATTCCTTTCACCCCATTGAATTCACCCGATACCACATGCACGTAACCGCCGTTGTTCGGCACTTCTACGCGAGGTTTATCGGCATGAACTATACTCTGGTATTTAGCGGGAGTCATTTTATGTTTCTTCGGAAGGTTTACCCAAAGCTGAATCATTTCAAAAGCACCGCCCGAGCGATTGAAGGTTTGTTCGTGGTATTCTTTGTGAAGAACCCCACCGCCGGCTGTCATCCATTGAATATCGCCAGGACCAATGATTCCGTGATTGCCTTTACTGTCGTGGTGTTCTACTGAACCCTTGTAGGCGAAGGTTACGGTTTCAATTCCGCGGTGCGGATGCACACCCACTCCTTGTGAAATATCGGAAGGCGGAAAATTTACTTCGGCGTTGAAATCCAATAGGAAGAACGGCGACATGCGTTCCTCAAAGCCTCTTCCTCCAGGAAAGAAATTCATGACTTTAAATCCATTGCCTACCATGTGCGTGTTAGTGGGCGACAGTACTCCTTCTACTCCACGCTTCCCATTCTCATTCTCATTCTCATTCTGTTTCTCATTCTGATTCTCATTCCCACTCATACGAGAAACCAACAACGCGCCTGCAGCCGCAAGGGCGCTGGTCATTAAGAACTTAATTCTATTCATGGCGTTTAATTTTCTATCGAAATTAACGAAGACTTACCCGAACAGAGTTGAAGTAGATTAAGAAATTTAGATTTGTTTGATTTGAATAATCCGAACCGGACAGTTTCGTGCAGCGATTTCATTGTCTTCTTGTTCCATCTCTGAAACATTAATCACCCAGAATCCGCGCTTTTCCTTTCCGCCCACGAGTGTGCATCGTCCGTCGCGTTTGCTCACGCGCCAGCGATACGGAGCCGCTTCGACACAGGCGTTGCAGCCAATACATTTCTCGCGCTGTTGAACAATTTGAATCACGAAGCAACGACTTTATAGAGTTTGTCGGAAGGACGAATTTTTTCAGAAAGTTGAATACTGAAGCTCTCTCCCTTTTTTGCTTCTTGAGCCGATGCGTTATTCACGTGAATGCTTTCCACTTTGGCTTCCACCAATCCTGTAGTTGGTCCTGTCACAATGATTTCATCGCCAACACTGAGTGAATAAGCTTCACATAAAAATTCAGCGACATTCAGTTTATCGAAGTATTTCACGCCTTTCGCCACATATATTTTTTTCTTCGTGGCTACGGAGCCTGCCACATTCGAGAACTCTCCCAATTTCCTTCCTAAATAATAGCCGTCCCAAAATCCGCGATTGAAGACGGTTGACAAACGTTCTTTCCAACCTTGAATGGCTTCTGCATTGTAAGCTTCGGTTCCGTATGCATCGATGGCTTCACGATAGCACTGAGTGGTAGTGTACACATAGTCGGCCGAGCGACCACGTCCTTCAATTTTCAATACCGTCACACCGGCATCAATAATTTGATCGAGGAAATCGATGGTACATAAATCCTTGGCAGACATGATGTATTCGTTATCGATCTCATATTCGGTGCCGTCTTCTTTATCGGTTACGACATAGGTGTGTCGACAGTTTTGAATGCAAGCGCCACGGTTGGCAGAAGCAAAATGTGAATGAAGACTGAGGTAGCATTTTCCAGAGACGGCCATACAAAGGGCGCCGTGCGCGAAAATCTCTAGACGGATGAGTTCGCCGTTTGGACCTTTGAGTTGGCGACGTTCAATTTCTCTAGAAATTTCTGCGACTTGCATGAGTGACAGTTCACGCGACAATACCATGACATCGGCAAAAGGTGCATAGAACGAAACCGTATCGACGTTGGTCACATTGGCCTGCGTTGAAATATGAACGGTCATGTTTATCGATTTCGCGAATTGCATCACGGCTACATCGGAAGCAATGATGGCATCGATGCCATTATCCTTGGCTGCTTGAACGATGTTGCGCATGAGGTTCATGTCGTGTTCGTAGAGAATGGTGTTAAGCGTGAGGTACATCTTCACGTTGTTTTCCTTCCCTATCTCTGCAATTTTCTTCAGGTCTTCCAAAGTGAAATTATTGGACGAACGCGCCCGCATATTCAGTTGTTCAATCCCGAAATACACCGAATCGCATCCCGCCTTAATAGCAGCCATTAGCGCCTCGAACGATCCCGCAGGTGACATGAGTTCTATCTTCATTTTGCAAAAATAAAAAAGCCCTCGCAAGGAGGGCTTATGAGAAACGTGACAAAAGTCTTATTTCTTAATGAATTTTTGTGTGTGAACGGTTCCGTTTTGAGAAACACGAATCACATATGCACCTTTGGCCAAGTTGGCTACGTTCATGGTGTAGCGGCTGTTGGTATATGCTGTTTCAAGGGTTACTACGTTACCAACGATATCCATTACTTGGATTTGAATTGGCGTTCCAGCAGCGAATGAAGAGAGTTCAAGATTCAAACGATCTACAGCAGGATTTGGAAACACACTGAATGCCTCAGAAGTTTCTACTTCGTTAACTGAGGCAGGCGCATTAGCTAATTCAAGATTATCAACAGACAACATTGAGCCATCAATTGCAATGTCGAAACTTGACATTAATAAGACTACACAGGTATCTGGATTATCAGGAAGTACATAAAATATAGGAACTGAGAAATTGGTCCAAGCTGCTGTATTGTCGAAGGTTAAACTTCCACCGCCAATGGTATCTCTTGTGCTTGTTGAAGCATTCCACTTGGTGAACACCACCAAAGCAGCACCTTGGTCAACCCCAGAGGTAGCGTATTTAAAAGCACCATTTAAGTACAACGGACGAGTAGCGCATGGAAATCCACCTAAATCACCAGTACCTGATGAAAAATCGTAGTTACTACTTACCGCATAACCAGGAAGCACTTCACCGAACAACGGACTGAAGGTTGAAGTCAATTTCAAGTATGAACTTCCTTGAGGAGCTGGCGTACCTTGCTCTGCGGTATAGAATCCTGCAAGTGAGGTAATTGGATTTAGAGTGCTCCATGAAGCTGGATCGGTACCATTCCAGGTTTCGAATCCGGCGTTAGGAATTTGAGCCCATGCTTGCGCAACGCTCATGGCCAAAACGGCTAGGGTCATGTAAATTTTTCTCATGTGTTATTTATTAAGTTCGTAATCAGGGGGCCTACTTGCGGCCATTTTGCGGATTGACAAAAATCAAACCACGACGGTTAGACGAAGCAGGTCGGGTAAAGTTACATTGAAATTTTAAGGAAAATTTAGTTCGGAAAGAAAAACTTTCTACCTTTCCCATAGAAAAATATCACCTATGAAAATCAAGAACCTATTTCTACTATTAGCTCTGAGCTTGCTTTCTGCTGTTCAGGCTTATTCACAAGAGTACGTGGTCATTGTTGATCCCGGAGAATTGTATTCCACCTACACCATGTCATCAGATGAGTGGAACGCTCTTGTATCTGCAGTTGGATACACCAAAGCCAACGAAATTAAAATTGCATCGAAGGAAGGTGTTGCTTGGCCAACAGGCATTCGTAAACTAGACGATCGTTTAGCGGCTCGTGAGACCATTAGTCAGTACACCACGCAGTATTTAGCCACTATCAGCGAAGATGCGCATGTACTAGAAATAAATGCCTCAGAGAACGCCTACATGCCCGAAGGATTTCGACCTGCAAAAACGTTTTACTTTATCATGGGAACCAGCGGCTTTGTGCTTTTGGAAGACTTGGTTGAGGAAAATGTAGAAGCAACCGAAGCCGTTGAATCGGACAGCAACGGTGAGTTGATGGAAATTGTGGATGCCGCAGCACTTTGCAGCACCTATGACATTTCAGAAGTGAGCACGGCGATTTCATATTATACCGATGAGTTGGGATTGACCGCCGATGATTTTGCCTTGTTAACCCGTTTATCACAAGAAACTGCTTGGCCAAGTGGCATGAGTAGTTTATCTAGTCGCAACACCAACCGCTCTAAAATCTACAGTTACGTTAGTTATTTTGCGGGCACATGGGAAGACGAAGGAAAATCGTACACCATGGTTTGGGTTCCACAAGATGAGAATACGCATATGGACAGCAATATGCGTCCGACCACCTCAGACGGCATCTTCATCATTTTCCAATCGGAAGGGGTGAAATTCCTTTACCGCTAATTAGCGGCAGCTTGAAGGGTTTGAACGAAGGCTTCTACGGGTTGTGCGCCTGAAAGCGCGTACTTTCTGTTGAAGACAAAATAAGGTACACCACGGATACCAAATTGTTGAGCGGTGTATTGATCTTCTTCCACTTCGGCTAAAAATTGATTTGAATTTAACACAGCTAGGGCTTCCTCTTGAGGGAGCCCTACTTCGTTACAGAGCTGGGCAAGGATTTGAAAATCGTTTAAGTTTTTGGCTTCCGAAAAATTAGCAAAGAGGAAGCGCTCTTTGAGTTCGGTCATTTTATCGAACCGCTGCGCCCAATGGAGCAAGAGATGGGCATTGATGGTGCGGGTGACAACCGTTTCGCTCAAACGCAAATTCAGTCCAGCTTTTTGTCCCATGTTCTTCACATGACTGAATAAATCTTCTAATTCTTCGAGGGTTAAGTCCTTTTTAATGGCAAGCAGCTCAGCTGAAAGTTTGCTTAAATCTTCATCCTTGACAGAAGGATCTAGTTGGAAACTACGCCACACTAAATGGGCATTTTGGATATTCAGTTGTTTCAATGCTTCCTCAAGGTGTCGCTTGCCTATGTAGCAAAACGGACAAACTACGTCAGACCAGATTTCAATTTCCATAGCGCAAAGATGCAACGGTTAGAATAGAACAGCGCTTTCAAAGATGGGGATGTGTATAACTTGACAAATATCAGTATTGTTAATTAGCCTATCTTCGCGGCACATTTTAACAAAAATTTATGATAAAAACTTTTACTAAACTGACCACCTTGTTGGGATTGGGAATGCTACTTATGCACTCTCAGCAGGCTTGGTCGCAAGTCAATGCAACCATCACGGTTGAAGACCAGGTTTGTGATGTTCCCGGTACTATTACTGTGGAAATGAATGACAAAGTAATTAACGTTTCTGAGGACTTTGGTTCTGGACAAGTGGTTGACATGAGTACGATCTACTATTTTGCCAACCCAATGAACAATCTTAGCACCATGGTATTGGGAACAGCCTCAACTTCTGATGTTGAAGGGTATGGCGCGGTGATGAATTTCTACGATTCAAATGGTGGATTAATTTATTCGAACACGTATTACTACGATCCGGGCACGTACTTAGACACCATTAACATTGGTGTTACCTTAAACGACGTAGCCTCTGTCGAAGTTGGAAGTAACTGGTACACGTTTTTTTTGAATGACCTTTATTTCGTGGCTTCAAATTACACGTATAGCTGGACTCCCTTTTATTCTATGACAAACCAAATGTTTGGTGCATACATGGGAACCTATACTTGTACAGCAACCAACATAGATAATGGTGAGGTGTATACCTATTCAATTTGGGTTGGTGAAATAGCCTTAGATGTGGATGGCGATGGATACGATTGTTTCAACGATTGCGACGATAACAATCCGAATGCGTTCCCTGGTAATTCTCCTGACCTTTGCGACGTTGCAGATAACGACTGCGACGGAACTGTTGACGAAGATGGTAGCAACGTAGATCCTAACATTATCCCAGTTAACGAATGGGGCTTGTACGCATACAACGGAGTTAACTTCGACGAATACCGCGGTTGGTACAATATGGGACCAGATTTTTATCAAAACACTTCTACTTTCTGGCCAGATTGGTCTAGCCCATCTTACAGTGATAATTATGAAGGTTGTGTGGTAAACGCGGATAACCATTCTTACAAAATCAAGCGTCAAGGATTCCCAGATGGAGAATACGTGATTCGCGTTGATTATTACGATGACGATCTTTATGTGAACGTAGATAACAACCAAATTTATGCTGGCGGTTGTTGCGGATGGGGTGGAATGTTTCTTGGTCCTTTCACTGCTAACAGCAGTACTGTGATTGAAATTGACATGATTGAGTACGGTGGTGGTTCTGGAATCAACTTCGAATTGATTCCTGCTATTTACGGATGCTTAGATGATTACGCTTGTAATTACGATCCAAACGCAAACGTGGAAGCACCTTGCGAATATTATCCTACCGTTTACGGATGGGATGAAATGAATAACGAATTAACCTTTACTGAAACAAGTACCGGTGGAATTGACTTCAGTGTTTTAAACGACACCTTACACTTTGTAGGTTCTGGTGACGCTAACTTCTTCAATGGTGATACGTTGTTGGTTTCTACCACCATTTCTCAGTACATGAATATCGCATATAATTTCATCTTCACGATGGGCTTACCTTCAACAGTAGATTCTACCTATGGTGCCTATGGCGTGTATTTGAATGGCAGTTATTACAACGATGCTTGGAACTTTTATGAAGACAACATGAGCGGAAACGAATGGAGCGTTGGCCCTGGTGATGAGTTTGGATTCTTTTTAATCTACAACACCAACTTAACAGCACCTTTCACACCGAATTATTCAATTTACGACATCATTATTTCTCGTCCTTGTTACCCTGGTTGTAACAATCCGATTGCTTGTAACTACAATTCAGAAGCGAACAGCGACGATGGATCATGTATTCTTCCAATTGCTGAAATCTGTAACAACCAAGATGACGATTGCAATGGATTAGTGGACGATGGATTGGTATATAACGCTTACTATTTCGACGCTGACTTAGACGGATACGGTACTGATTTCTATGGTACCACTTGTGAGGACCTTACTTCTTCTTTCGCATTAAATCCTGATGATTGCGACGATTTTAATCCTCTAGTAAATCCTGGTGTAGAAGAAATCAACGACAACAACATCGATGATGACTGTAATCCAAACACACCAGACGTTTCAGTTAACGAATTGGCTTCAAACAGTCAAATTCTTAGCTACCCAAATCCTGCAAACAGCCAATTGAATCTTGTTGTAACAAACAACTTAATCGGTGCAGAATTAGTGGTGTACGATGCTGTAGGTAACGCTATCAGCAAACAAGTATTGACTAACGCTACTACGCATGTAGCTACTTCAGCATTGGCTAACGGCAACTACATTATTCGTGTAGCCGGACAAACCATTCGCTTTACTGTGGTTCACTAATAGACGTGATTATTTAGTTGGAAAAGCCCGCTTCGGCGGGCTTTTTCTTTTAGTATCTTTGAAGAAATCAGTCATTCTTATGAAACGCCTCCTCCCCTTTGCGTTAGCCATTCTCAGTTATACCATCGCCTCTATCGGTTATTCGCAAATAACCACCGTTGATGTGTACAATGTAACCTGCGATTCGTTGGGAGGAGCAACAGTGCATGTAGCCAACGAAGTGCTGACCAATACAACGAATTACGGTCCGAACACTGTTATTACCGCTAGCTCTCCGGGCGAGTATCTGATACTTCCCTCACCTAGCGTAACCAATGCAGTAAGCTTTTACACTTCAGCATACAATGGCAACGGGACAGACAATACGCTTCAAGTGATACTCTTCGACGGCGTTGGGAATATTGTTTTTCTGAATAGCTATTTGATTCATCCGGGGGAATACCTCTATGTCACGGAAACCTTTCCAGCATACTTAACAGAAATTGCAGGGGCTACGTATTTCGCAACCAACGGGAGCTTTCAATTGATTGATGTGTTTTTCACCAGTTCGAATTACACCTATACCTTTTCTCCGAATTTGCCCAATAATCCGCATCAATCAAATCTTCCTGCGAATACCTATTCAGTTACAGCCACAAACCTAGCTGCGGGGATGGTCTATAACGGCATTTTCACCATCATGGAAGATTACGCGGATGTGGACAATGATGGTGCGAATTGCATGATTGATTGCGACGATAACAACGCGCTATACTCTCCGCTCAACGATGAATTGTGCGACGGGTATGACAACAATTGCAACGGACAAGTCGACGAGAATTTAGCGAATGTGAATTTGTATGGCGATAACGACCAAGACGGTTATGGCTATGGTCCACTGGTTTCAGTGGGATGCGTAGGAATGAATCCGTACCTAGCCACCAATGATTTAGATTGCGACGATGCGAATGCACAAGTAAATCCGAGTATGACCGAAGTGATGAATAACACCATCGACGACGATTGCAATCCGAACACTCCCGACTACATTGGTGTGGAAGAACAACTTAATATTGTTTTTGAATTGTATCCCAATCCTGCTTCTACCCTAGTCACGCTGCAATTCAATCAAATCTTGAACTCAGAGTATGTGAAGGTGTATAATTTGGTGGGAAGCTTAAAGCATTCGCAAGCGATCTATTCCACCCGCACGACCTTAGACCTTTCAGATCTTGCTGCAGGAATTTACTTAGTGAAATACGGAAACTTCACGGCTCGATTGACTGTGGAGTGAAGCTGTTACATTTCCCTTAAATTTGAACACATCCAAAATCATGAAGCTACTTATACCACGCATTTATTTCATTCTCTTTTGTTGTCTCCTCTCCCCGTCTTTTATTGAAGAAACAAACGCCCAAGTCAGTTTTCAAATGGGTTACGGCTTTGGTAATTGGGGGAATTCGTTGAATGAATTTCGCAACGAGATTCACTACCTCAATGAAATCACCTATCCAAATCACACTGAATCGCTGCAAGCAGGCAAATGGGTGAAGGGATTGAGCTTTGGGTATCAAGTGGGCGGAAATGAAATAGACAGACCTTACTTCTTCATGACCTGGAATAACGAGCATCTGATAGCAAAAGGCAACTTGAACAACGCCGATTATGCCCTTAAATACAGACACAACAATTTCGATATATGCGGACTGGGCTACAGGCTTTCCAAACATATTGGAGTTGCTATTTGTCCGGCCAGCATTGGAACCATTAAGATATTTAAAAAGGAAGGCGATGGCGATTGGACGGCCTTCTACGATGTGCGAAAGGGATTGCTAAGCAGCTATGTCACCTTTGGTGGTTCGGTGCATCTCGATTGTATTGTCACCAATAAAATCTGGATTCGCACGGGCTATTATTTCGATTACGCACCTGTCAAATTGCGAGATTTATACCTGAACGAACACGCCTATGGTGCTGCGAGATTTACGATTCAACTCAATTATTTACTTCACAAGCAATGAATAAAAGAATGAGAAACAGAATGAGAAACAGAATGAGAAACAGAATGAGAACGATGATTCTTGTGTTGGCCGTTGGATTGGGATTCCAGAGCTTCGGGCAAGACATTTCGGTGCAATTGCATGCGAGTGAAAATTATATGCTTTTACACAGCGATAAATTCATTAAGCAATTTCAGAAAGGCTACGAAGATTATCAAGGCAGCTTGCTTGACAAAGGCTTTCATTTAACGGGTATTCCGCGTTACACTGAATTTGGTGCGACGTTTTGGGTGCAAGAGAATTTTGCTTTTCGCTATGCCTTTTATCAAACACATTGGACCCAAGAAGCCACATTCACAAACGGCAATGCGCGTGTGCTTGCTTACCAACAAACTTGTCCCTTTCAAGGTGGAGCCGTGTTTGGCGATCGCGATCATTTCAATTTCGGATTTAATCTGGGAGTCTGCAATTCGCTCTTCACCTCTAAATACGTGTATGCAAGCGGCGTGGAAGATATAAGTGGTGCTTACTCGCTGAATGGGGTTTATTCGTCGTTTTGCTTTACAATGGGAATGGACATGCAATACCATTTGACCAAGCACTTGGCGTTCAACGCGAGTTACATCAGTTTGATTGGTTCGCAGTATTCCGATAAAAATTATTTGAAAGGAATTGATAATAACATGGCCTACGATACGAATATGTTTCCTGCCGATTACCCCAGTTATGTAGCCACCGTTAACTCAGGAACCTCTTACGATTACGACTACGATTCATTCGCGAAATGCAGGTTCCGCGGGCTTTCCCTCGGATTAACATACACGGTAAATTTGAACTAAGATGAAACGAATATTATTTACAAGTCTTGTGCTAGTT
>Ga0172373_10009230_pt1 | contig 12298 bp, 17 predicted proteins | sample Lak10m_2_FD_114546 | JGI IMG/M metagenome (GOLD analysis project Ga0172373, IMG submission 114546) | Freshwater microbial communities from Kabuno Bay, South-Kivu, Congo - kab_092012_10m | ecosystem: Environmental > Aquatic > Freshwater > Lake | place: Democratic Republic of the Congo... | reverse complement strand
TTTGCTAAGTAAAGGTAAACTCCGCTTTTAATTGGAGACGTCGCATAGCCCGGTCTAGTGCGCCTCACTGCTAATGAGGTTTTCCCGAAAGGGAATCGGAGGTTCAAATCCTCTCGTCTCCGCAATAATTTACGTTTTTTGAGCAATATATCAGCATGCTAGCAATGCGTTTGCCCACTTATTGCCCATCTTTGTCAGTGGTCAACAGTATGTTGCAGTTATGACACAAAATGAAGAATTCAGTGGACTCACGGCACTAGAAGCCTCAGCAATTAGGCTGCATGAGATTTATAAGTCTCTTCTAGGCGCTGGCTTTTCATCGGAAGAGGCCTTGTTGTTAATTGCCAATATGACGAAAGCTAGCCCAAAGGGAACCAACGAGTCCGATTCTAAATAGTAGAAATCTATATTCTATTTACTCTTTAAATGGAGTCATTATGGCGAGATGACCGTCAAGTTTTGGAAGACTTGCATTGAATCAATATGTACATCTGTCCGCTGGTTTGTTCTACAAGAGGGAGTTAAGTGTTAGCTGGCCTGTCCTTGTACTTCTCCTCAGCTTCAGCCATAGCCTCTTCAAGCATTTTATAATAGGCATCATTAGCTTCAACATCGTCCCTATCATCGTAAATATCAGACCATTTTGCATGCACTCTTTGAACAATTCTCAACTTCTCAGCTCTTGGAATTGTCATCCTTGTCACCCTTTTCATCTTTAGTTAATTTCCCCCAAAGCACTTTGGCATATTCATCAATCTCAGCATCTGTCATATCAGCGATTGGTTTTAGCTTTGCGACCTTAATTGTCCTATTTTGATAAGGCATGTTGTTTACGTATCCCCCTTCCCAACCACACTCAACACAACGAAGAGTCGGGTCATTATCTGAAATACAGCATCCCCCTGGAGCAAATTCACTCTCATCCCAGGGGCCATCGGGTAGCCCATAGAAAATCTTCCTTATGCCACTCTTCGATTGACAGCTCGGGCAGGTTGTCTTCATACATAAAGGATATTGGAGGGGTCTGACAAGCCATAGGTACCTAAAGCCTTTTCAATTAGCTCCTTTGGCCTTAACTTAGAGCCGTAAGCGCGATAGTCCTTTTGAAGGAACAGAGATTTATTCTTCTATTTCTTGAAATGCCAAGTTACTATCATCATTGAAACCCAGAATATTGCTGCTTCTCTCATTCTTACTCTGTCAGCGGTTTTCAAGCTGCCTGACTCTTTGAGCACACTCCTCAGCGCCAAGGTCGCTACGCACACAATTGCTGTGGTGGTATTAGACACCCTATCTTTGAGTGAATTCTTCAAACAACCTTCTATGAGACCACCGCACTCTTGCAAAAAAGTAGCATCATTTACTTGTTTCAAATTTGTGTCAGAGTTCTTTAGCGTGGGGACTAATTCAGCTATTGCATCTATGTGACTTCTGAAATCATCTCCAGAAGGGAATGTGGCAGCTGAGGGGAATTGATGGCTTTGAGTTAAATTAGGCTGCATGGGATTTCCTGGTTTGTGCTTCAAGAGTTTTAAGTAGTTTTCATTAATTCTCTTTTCACCAGATTCAAGTGGCGCGAGAAGCCAAAAATAGAGCGCCCATAAATCTCCCACATCAACTCCCAATGTTCTGTTAGCTCCAGAGTATTCACTGACATCAATCGCAACCGCAATGAATTGAAAAGTAGCAACTATGGATGTCTCTTCATCCCATTTATCCCTAAAAAGTCCCACAGAGAGACTGTATTCCTTTATGGACAAGAATTCTGTATCGTAAAGAGTATGTTTAAAAAGAAGAGCCCCATTCAAATTTCAGGCAAGTGGAGGTACTATCCACAAAGGGATTTAGAAGCCAACCCCATAACAATCGACGATGTTATGGGCGTTATGGCAGTCTCTAATCAAGAGTCTGGAAGTGAGTACCTTAAGAAACACTTAAATTTCATCAATACCTCGCTAGAGCGACAATTTGTTTCAGGAATAATCGCAAATATGGCCGATGAGGCAGATTCAATCTATGAAATGTTTGAATCGTCACCTATGCAGGTAGACATTGAAAAAATTTCTGTATATCTTGCATATGGTTACTGCTTCGCAATGACTGAGAATCTATTTGACATAGCACGTAAGGGATTGATTTCAGGAGCTTGTCGAGATGCAATGAGGGAGTTTGCGATGCTAACGCAGATGGAGAGTGGAGATTCACGCGATACAGAGTTAGTTCTTCATTGCCTGCATCGTGGGTTCGAGTTATGTAGGCAACGTGTACCAATAGACGAAGAGTAAACGACTCACCTAGTGCTTTAAGGAGATAGATTAATGAAAAAGACAGCCTCATGGACCTTTTTCGGAATCACACCATGGAGAATTTTTCTTTTAAGTCAGTTTGTAGCCCTATATACATGTTTTGAAGTGTTTAAGTCTGGAATTTGGGGTTTTATATGGTTTTTCCCAGTTGGGTACTTAATCAGTTTACTTGTAGATGTTGTGTTTGAATTCATTCTATTTCCTACATTAAACCGAATATTTAACAAGTCGTATGGATATTCGCGTAAGAAATGATGGAGTTTATAATTGGGAATTCTCAATAAATGACGGACCTAATCTGGCACTGTCCGAAGTGCGGTGGAAGTAATGACCGTATGGAAGCGGTACCTGGTCATCGGAATTACTGGCTATTGGGCAAGCGCAAGACTAAGTTGATAGCTATTTGTATTGACTGTTGGGCTGAGATGGACTTTGTAGGAACGGTTTAACCTCCTTTTTGTTTCTGGCCTAAATGTCAATAAGCCTTTACCTTTCGTATCGGTTTCAGTTACATTTGAGGCCTGCGTTGTTTCAGTAAGGAGTTGGGATGCCGAACGAGATAGTTTTGAATTGTCAGCGATTTGAAATAACCAATAATGGTGAGAAGTACCCATTCTTTCTTGGAGCATTAGACGCAAAGCAATTGCGCGAAGTCTCAGATGCGCCTAGTTTTGAATATAACACTCCCAACAGGCAAATCGCAGCCGAAGTGCTCACTCCCCCAACTGAGCATTGGCAGAGACCGCTTCAACGGGACAAAGTGGAAGCTATAGCACGTAGATTCGACCTCCCTCAAGAAATTATGCCAAACCCTGTCCTTCTAGCAGTCAATCCAAGCAACAGAATTAATGTCAGGGAAGAAGAAGATGCTCATGGACACAGAACGGGACTTTTCACAATCAAAATTGCGATTTCGGAAGACTCTCGTGAACAAAAACCTCTTTGGATTATCGATGGACAACATCGCGTCATGGGTTTAGCTGAGACACAAACAACCGTTTCCCCAGTGCCATTTGTCTTACTATATTCAGAGAACAACTCTTATCTCCCAGCTATGTTAGCTCGGATATTTGCTCAAGTAACCACGGAAGCCACTGCCCTAAACCCAATACATCAAGCTTGGATGCAGTTTGTTTTCAATCTTGGTCCTTATGATGCGTCTGGTCCTACATGGAGGGCAATGAGGACAACAGCAATAATTTGTAAAACACAGTCGTTCTCGAACGTGGCAAACCCCTTCTATGACATCATCGGGTTTAATCCCGAGTTAGAGCCTCGGAGCATCGCTCCAGGAGGTTTTTCCTTCGATGCGAAGTATTTACAAGATTTGCTCAAAGATAAGTACTTTCGCGTACAAGGAGGCGAACACCAACTATCAGATGAAGATGTGGCTAATGAAGTAGCACTGGCAGTGCATGCTCTAAAAGGCGTAGTCCGCCGTGATGTTGAGAGGTCTGCTTTCTTTGGTGAGTTACGAAGTGAACAAAGGTATTTCAGAGATGCATTTATTGCTGGAGTATGTGCCTATTTAGTAAAAAATGGTAGACCACGTGATTGGAATAGAGTTTTGAAGGATTTGAATTTTGACCAAACTGATTGGGACGTATCAGGATGGGTAAATTCGACAAGCGGTCGCGCTGGAACAATTAGCAAGAAGTTAGCGTTTGACTGTTTTGAGCAGATTTTTTCTAATGGTGAACTGCCTGAGAACGTAGGTACGGTTTGCGAATATCTTCAAGGCGCTGATTCCTATTTGAAGGTCGAATACAAGTTATTAGATGATGAGGATAACCCAATAAGGAATTCGGCTAGTAATTTCCATTTGAGCTTACCAGGTGGCCTCGAAAAGCGAGCTGAAGATATTCCAGCAAGTGCTAGATGGGTAAAGATTTCCAGCCCATGCACAAATGCGGGTCCCGTTGCCATAAGTCTGAAGGACAAGCCCTTCGACGAAAATTATAGTTTCACTGAATTCAAGCGAGGAAAGATATTCAAGCCACAAGAATTGAGAAGTTTGAGAAACAAAATAGTATTGAATATAAAGGTGGACCTTTATGGGGATAACACCATAAAGAAGGAACTGACTTTAAATGTCAGAGACTGAGATTCCATTTGAGTCCCGAATTCGGTACGCCTATCGCTACTTCGATTTTCTAGCACAATCTGAAAGCAAACACTGGATAGAAATACTTGGCCAAGTTGAAAGTAACGAGACTTTTGGTATTCCAGAAGTCCTGGCTCTTTTGCTACCAGAACATTATGTGGAATTAGGTATCCCAGACCCACGGGGGCCTCGAAGTTTTGCTGGAACAAATAACTATTCGCAGTGTCGTTCAAGAGAGATTTGGGGCTATTTATGCCCATTCAAGGGAATTAAAGTGCATGTTGACCACCTGTTTCCCCAATCTCGGGGTGGTTTAACACACCATACGAATGCGATGCACCTTTGCGGATTTCACAACACATCTAAGTTTACTGATATTCACTTAATACCCTGGGAAAAAATGCCTGCAAACAACGAATGGATAGTCATCGCGCTAAACCGAATGCTTGAAGGTGCTCGTAGACTAACAAATGAGAAACTTTATCTCCCCATCAAGCAAATTAGTAATTTGAACTAGTTGGGAATTAGCTAACTAACTATCACTTCATCTCGCGACTCCATTATGAGGGCAAAGTCGGACCATGAGAGATACCTAGTTACTGTGCCATTACTCGGTATCCAGTCTAAAGAACCTCTACTTATTTTCAGGGTTCCCAATTTCTTTCCGTCTCTATAAACCAAGAACTCAACATCTCTATTGATTACGGAGTCCTTTGGTTGGCGCATACTTATCTTGTGACCCATCGAAACCTCCTTTCTACTGTGTGGTTAAATACAGAGAATGTTGTTGGACGTTATCAATATAGAGCGAGCTTGTAAAGAAGTTTTTTGAAAACCACCCTCCCCATCCTTAAGCGGACGCAAAAACCAACTGCCATCAGGCCTTAGGCGCAGACAAGGGTGGTGATTTCAGGCAGTAGCCTAAGAATTGCAATTCGGATTTGGTTCGCGAATCATCACTATTTAGTTCTTCGATTAATAGGACTATATCTCGGTTTGACCATTGCGGGTTTGAGGAATGAGGAGGACTGGAGCTCTAGAATCCTCGTATGGGCAGGAGTAAGGAACTCGTAAGTTTCTTCGAAGACATGCTTTCTCGCCAGGAATACCTGATACCTCTGGTTGCCGCTTCGTTTCAATACCCGATTCACTACTATGGAATGACTTCGGCTGCCCTCCTAGAAGACCTGTTTGTAGATGCGGCAATAAACTTTCGAAATAGTTATCGCCGAGAAGTGACCATCAGTAGGCCTGAACGAGAAACAGAAGGAGAAGAAGCGAGTTCAAAGGGCGTAAAAGGTTGGGATTACCAATTCCAAGGAGAACACTTTTCCCACAAAGTCGGTAAGGGAATCAATGCAATAGCTCTTCTTTGGGATGCCACGGTGAAACTACCCGAGGACAAGAAGTGGAATTATGAAAGCACCATGGTTTACGTGCTTTCTAGTTATAGAAAAACATCAGCAAGCCTGAATGTAAATGGTGAGTTATTGGCAAACATTGCCCCTGCGGTTAATTTTCGAAACAAAGCAATAAAAGAAGGCCAAGTGGCCCTTGTTGCAGAACGCCTCTCTCCAAACGAGTGGCGGATTCTCGAGACTTTCCTCTTGCCGGAAGCCCCAGACATCCAAAAGGCTCTGCCCCTAGACCAAACTTGGGAGAAGATGATTGCCTTTTGGTCAAAAGAGCAAGCTAATAGATTCGACTTGTTTGTTTCCGCCAAACCGTATGCGGGTGACAGTAAAATTCTTCGAGAGAGCAAAGCTGATATTGGATTCGAGGCACATCCTGGTGTGTATGTCTTTCAAAGAGAACAGCTCCAGGGTATAGAAGTGACGCAAAATAATCGAGCGGTGTTATTGCCAGCGACTACGGTCGGAAGGCTTGCTAAAGAAGCATCGGAGAATGGAATGTTTGTATTTATGCCGAGTTGGTACATGGCTTATGCTGAAAATCGACCTGCAGACTTGTATTTGGCGCAAAAACAGGAGTTTGAATTCCTCAATTCTGCGTCACGCCGAAGGAACTGAACTTCTGGCCTTTAGTTGCGAAGACTTTATTGCTGTGCTTTTCCCCTGGCTAGGTGCATGAAAACTAAGTAAATTCTCATCTGGCGAATTTGGCGAAGAAAGAATTTCCTGAACTAGTTTGGAGTCACTTCCAAGTAAGTCCAAGTCTCTTAAAACTTGGGCTTTCATGACGTTATAAACGGCGCCAATGTTCACGCCGTTACCCAATTGCTTAAAAGATTGAGATGGGGATTGGTCAAGAAAGTCAAACCACTCTGGCAGTCCTTGCAAACGAGCTGCTTCACGGATGGTCAACCTCCGCTTCTGTTTTCCTAGAACTGTGGTTTGAGTTATGGCTACTAAGGCAGGTACGTAAGAGGCTCTCTTAGCTCTAATACCCGACGGTCTGAAGTGCATAATAGTTTCTAGTAACGACTTAGCATCTTGAGCTTGCCATTCAAATTTGCGACGACTTGGGGGAAAAGATGCGAGATGGTTATGTTTACGCAGCCACCTATCCAGCGTCGCTTTATTGTTCGTATAGAACTCGGCATTTTTCCTCAGGAAATTAGCTTTCCATTCAGGGGTTCCTTTAGGGATTTTCAGGTCCTTTGTTACAACCCAATCGTCCACCCAAATCGGAAAACCTGGTAGGCGTTCCGTTGGATTTTTTTCTTTAAAAAAAACGACAAAGTCATTCCAAGCTTCTATCCATTCAAGTTCCCCCTCAGATAAAGTCGATAAACGCTTCTCAACTGGTGTCAGTTTTTTATCGAGCGGTAAGTCTCTGGATAGATTCCATTTATGGAAATCCCAGTTATCTTCAAATCTTGATAGGTCGGGCAAGCCAGGCTCTTCTCCCAAGAGAGAACCTGGCTTTCCAGTCCTAGTGGCTGCAATAAATACTCGTTCTCTCACCTGCGGACGTCCACCAAAATCGGGGTGTATTCGATGTGGTGAAACCACAAGGGGAATGGAACTGACTCGGTATCCCAACTGGCGAAGAGTTTGAATAATCACTTCCCACTCATGCTCATGACGTGGACCTGAGATATTTCTAACATTTTCAAGTAAGACGATTTTTGGTTGTCGAATTTCGATTATTCGAGCGATATTCCAAAAAAGAGTACCTCTCGCCTCATCCATACCTTGTTGTTTTCCAGACTTACTGAAGGGCTGACAAGGGAATCCTCCAACTAGTACATCATGTTCGGGCACTTCCATATTTGTTTCATTTGCTGCAAGGGTTATATCTCCTTCTGGAATCATGCCCCAATTGCGACTGTAGATTCGAGATGCATCTTTATCTATCTCCGAGGCATAAACACAGTCCCCACCGAGAGCGGTAAGGGCACCGTGAAATCCACCAATACCTGCAAACAAATCAACAAAAGTAAATGCCATACATCCATCATAAGTTGCGACACCGACATCAGTGTCGTTAACTCATAACCTCCTCACCCCAGAACCAGGTTTATCTAAAAGTCCTTTTTGGCGCGCTGCGTGCAATCTGTTTCGAATTGTTACTACGGACGTTCCCTCAAGCTTGGCAATAACGGATGCTGCCGAGGTCTCACCCCACTGGGTAAGTTCGTAATATAGGCGAGCAGTTGCTTCTGTTATTGTCTCGGTGGGGCTCTTCATCATCACTTGTAAAGCTGGCTCATGTACTTCAGTAGAGCGAAGTATTTGGCGAGCCATAAGGACGGGGTAGAACCGCAAGGCGACTACGTGACCAGTCAATAGCCTTCGTTGAACGTCCTTGGAGAACACTTCATACAGTCCTCCTGGGTCTACCGCGGAATTACTGCGCCTCGTTTCAACCAGATTGGCCAACCACGCATCCTCTGCGCGAAACACGCCCGAATACTCCTTCGGTGCAACCAGTCCTGACCCTCCCGCGCCGAGGAACCAAATCTCATGGAGGCGAGCTACTCCAGATTCATCGTCTTTCGATAGAACCAGGACCTCGAAAGGGCCATAACTGTCATCGAGCTCATTTGAAGGCCAGCCAAAATAATGAACAGTTGCGCCCCACCCACCGAAAAGGGATACCCAGGCAGGGAGCAAAGGCAACTTCACCTTCGAATCCTAAGGAGCATTTCGTTAGAAAGCCAGCAGGTAAAGGTGCCAAAGTTGCGCAACAAGTAGGTTTACTCCTATCCTACTGCCCATGAACTCAGTAGACCCACAATTGAGCCAGGCGCCTGACTACGACCTTGAAGATGAGGTTTGGACTCTTAATCATATTGCGAAGTACCTGGACCAGAAGCCACGTGCACTTTATGGCTTGGTTAAGGAAGTGGGTTTCCCACGCCCTCTTTCCAACAGTTTGCGTAATCGGCGGTGGCTAAAGGCGTTGGTATTGAAATATCTAGCGGAACGGTCTGTATCGCGAGTTCATGATTTATCGGCAGTCAGTTTGTCACCTGAGTACGAACCGAAAAGTATCCACTTCAAAAAAGGAGTACGCGTAGCATGAAAACCACAGCCAGAAAGCCCATTGAACCTTCGCCGCGAGTAGCGAAACTACTTAAGAAGGCGCAGTCCACAGGCCAAAAACTCGTTCTAGATGGCGTCACCATTGTTCCACCGACTCCGTCCAGGAAAAATTGGCGCGTTAAAGCAAATTATAAGAATGTAAACATTGACTGTAGTGGAGGTATTTCCTTTGGAACAATCCATGCAACGTTTCTCTATGTCAAAGCTCGTTACGACTCATTGGTAAATGGCAGTAATGGTCTACCAGAATTTTCTAACGAAAAGCTCGCCTCTGTAATAAAAAACTATATTGACCAGGGTGGCAAAGATAATCGTTGGAAACGTGGCACCAAGAGTGACCGCGAGGATGACTTTAATCATCTAATAAAGATAGCGGAAGACCAGAACCTAAATTGTAGCCAATTGACGGCAAGTCATTTGCGCGCCTTCCTGAGTAGAGCGACAAAGACCTCCTTAAGAGGGAAACACTTACATGGAATATTGCGAACTTTCATTAATTGGGGGCACTCTTGCGGCTATTTCACCGCGCATCAGGTCGGATTTATATCTCAAGTTAAGTGGGCACCACCACCTGGAAGCAATTATCGAGCAGCGGATTCTCGACGAGTGCAATCTAGAAACCACTTTGGAACTACAGAGTCCGCGGGTGGAGAAGTGCCAACCCACGAGCAAGTCCAAGCTTTTGCGACTGAATGCCAGAAGCACTATTCCTATGGAGAAGGCTTGATTCACTCTTCCGCCAATCTCGGAACTAGGGCTAATGAGACATTTATCTTCACAGCCTCTAGAGACATACACAATCAGGGCCTTGGAAATTACGTTGATACGGTCGAAAACTTAGTTCTCGTTCATTGGAAATATGAAGAAGATGGTGATAAGCAAGAGAGAACCACTAAGAACAATAAATTCAGAGCGGTTGTGATACCGCCAACGTTTCGAATTGCGACGGGGTTTGACCTACGTAATTGGCTCAAGGAGCGCAGTGAGAAGGCGTTATTAGAGCAGGCGGAAGGGACTAACCCGCTCGCACTTATCTTCCCGAACTCCAAAGGGGGAGTAATAAACCTGAACGCATTCAATTCAAGAGTGGTCCGACGTGCTTCAGACGTATTGGGGTGGAAGATGCCCGCCTATAGAGATGCGGCGGGCAAGGAGTTACATATGTATCGCTTCTCAATTCACTCAATGCGCGACAGATTCGGTACAACAGCTGCAGACGAGTGGAATTATTCTGAACGACAATTGCTAGAGCAGGGAAGTTGGTCTGACCCTCAAACGGTAAGAAAATTCTATCTGGGGACCACAGACCATACCTTCAATTCAGTTCGCCGCCTGCACGAAGAGGATGAAATTGGTAATCGTCGAAAAGGGCGCCGAGAATCGGCTTAAGAGGATTAGATGACGGAAAGTTTGAATGTGCTAGGCATGGAACCTCTTGACCACTCAACTTTGTACGGCGAGCAATGGACCCTCTCTAATAGGGCATTAATTGATGATTATTCTGTACAAGTACTCGCGTTAGAGGAATCACACCATAAGGGAACTCTTGGAAGGCGGGGCATAGACCGAATAGCAATAGGTGCAACTCTTCACCCAGACACTGTCGTAATAGATGCGTTTCTAGGTCGATTGTTGAATGGTCGCCAATGGGAGGGTCGTATTTCTATACCTGGCTTACCTTTTATACACGGTTCATGGACATGGAATAGCAGGGCCTGGAACTACTTATTGCGCTTAGAGTTCAATCCATCAGACTTCTTTAGAGAGCATGGCATAGAGCTCTGTCCCTTTGGCTTGATATCGGACGTCTGTCAGTATGTACTAAAGGCAGTAATAGCTTTTGCAGACCCTGAAGCGCGTTATGGATTCCAGGTAAACGAGATAACGGGCGAAAAGTCTGCCGACTTCCCTCAAGACTGGGAAAAGCACGTTTATGTGCAGGTTTTGGACCTCGCCCAAGACTTTGTGGTCGATGACAAGAGATTCCTATTGGATGATTTGAAATACCTTCGCCCCAAGTGGAAAAGAGGATTAGCCAACTTTCTTGGAAATAAGTTGGTAGAAACAGTGTCTCACCCTGCAGGTACAGACTCAGCGGTCTTGAAAATTTACGATAAGCACGCGGAGCGAGCGGCAAACCCAAAATCTAGGGTCCCGCTCATTGAAAAAGGCCATACTCGATTCGAAGTGCACATTCCCAGTGCAATTCTCAGGGAAACCAACCTATTTAAGCTTGATGATTTGAGTGAAGGGAGGTTGAACCAAACTCTGGGTGAGTACTGGGAGGCCTCAAACTGGAGCACCCCACTGGTATCAAAGATTCAACTTCTACAGTCTATGCGCGAAGGTGGATTATCAGATGAAGAAGCAGGTTTGGTATTTACCTATCTGTATTTCAAGGAAAAGAACCAGGAACTTCCACTGCCCGATAGAAAAGTCAGAAAGATTAGAAGAATGGCTAAGCGGCTTAATATGAGGATTTCAGAGGGCCTTGAGCAATCAGGATATGCCTACGGATATTTCGACTTTGAGGCACAAAGTTTTGTTGTCACGGTCCCTGATTCAGTCTCGGTTTAGGCAGGCAAACCGAGTCACTCGTGAGACCCTTGCAAGATGGAAGAAAAGGTGTTCACTCCTATTCAAGCAGGATTAACCCCAGAGCAGGTGGCCAATAAGTTGGGCGTCAAGAGGTCAACGGTTTATGCATGGATTTCGCGCGGGGAGATGAGGGCCAACAAAGTCGGCTATCAGCGACTTATTACGCAACAGCAGATTGAAGACTTCTTCTTAAGAAGACGAACGGGTGAATATGTTGATATGACCTACGCCAATGGTCCTGTTCGTCAAACTATCAGATAGTTTCACCTTGCAAGATGTAGAAAACCCCATCTCTCCAGCAGATGCTGGTTAGTTTTTAAGGCAGTAGATAATCGAAGAAAGGCATAAATGGAACCTCACAGCCCCCAATTCCAGAAGGCTCAGAAGCCGAAGAGGCTGCTACCCAAACCTCTGCCTAAAGGAGTCAAAAGCAGTTATAAATTCCTAACAGAGGTGCTAAATTTTCAGATAAAGCAGGCTCAATTAGCCAAGCTCCAGGAAAATTCAGGCGATAAAAAGGGCAGGATTGCCCACTTTTTGCCCAACTATTAACTGATTCAAGAGGAAACTCAAAGTGTAAGCACGCGTGTAAACTACGCAAATTGAAGGAGATGGGGAGCAAGGTCCCGTCGCGCGCCTCACTGCTAATGAGGTTTTTCCGAAAGGGAATCGGAGGTTCAAATCCTCTCGTCTCCGCTTCAAAGAGTTAGTAAGTAGCTCTACCTCCAGATAAATCAAATGCAAAGCCGGTCGTAAAGCTACATGCAGGAGAAACAATC
>Ga0172373_10009229_pt1 | contig 12299 bp, 12 predicted proteins | sample Lak10m_2_FD_114546 | JGI IMG/M metagenome (GOLD analysis project Ga0172373, IMG submission 114546) | Freshwater microbial communities from Kabuno Bay, South-Kivu, Congo - kab_092012_10m | ecosystem: Environmental > Aquatic > Freshwater > Lake | place: Democratic Republic of the Congo... | reverse complement strand
GCATACAGTTCCCAAGTGCGATTCGCCCAGCCTCTTGCAGACTGGCCCAGAAGGACGACCGCAGCGTCGCTCGCCTCGTCGACGTCGCCCTGATGGTGGAGTTGCTCCCAAAGCGCGTCCCATGCTGCCCTGTCGGCAAGATCGATGCCCAACGGTCGGATCGCGGGGCGAGGATCGAACGGGAGTCGATACCCTCCACGCAGGTGCCCGAGCCTCGAGTCGTCCTCCGTCATCGCGCCCTCGCTGCCGATCGTGCGGTAGCGAAGTAGTCGTCGAGCGGGTGGACGCCGGACCGAAAGCCCACACCCGGGTCCTCGGCCGTGATTGGCGAGATCACCGCTTGCGCCGGAAGGCCTGGGCGAGCCGCGCGCTCGGCGCCGGGGGATTGTCCAACAGGTCCGCGATCCTCTCCACGGCAGAATCGGAGAGGACAAGCGGCTGCGACCGCGCCGTCCACTCCATGGCGGCGAGGGTGGGCGTGGACAGCTCGCACGCTGGCTTGTCGCCGGAGAGCGTCACGAGCCGGTGCCCGCGCCGCGCCTCGAGCACAGCCTTCAGGAACAGGCCGACTGCTTCGTCGACCACCTGGCTGCGGCTTAGTCCGAGGTCGTCAGCGAGCTGGTCGAGGGCCTGACCTCGGCTGTCGGGAAGCGTGGCTTCGACGCGCATAGGGATCTCCGTCCCTCGAATATGAGGTGAATCTCCGGGCCCGTCAAGCCCTCCCGTGCGCCAACGGCCCGGCGCATTCGAACCCGCGAACTCCGCTTTCGACGCCCTGAAGCCCTCACCCATCGCAGGCGGACAGTTTCGGCGTTCTCCCTATGTGGTTGGGGCGGAAGGATTCGAACCTTCGAATGCGAGAGTCAAAGTCTCGTGTCTTACCGCTTGACGACGCCCCAGCGTCCCGGCCGACCTAAGCGGCCGCACGGTCCGAGGCCACCGACGGCGAGCCGCCGGGCGGGCTAGCGCGCGGGGAGGCCGCACGCGCTCGAGCTCCGCGACCCGAGCACGCGCCAGCTCCAACCGGCCACGCGCCCGAGGGCGAGCCCGCCTCGCCCCCCGATGGCGGCCCCGCTGGCGACGTCGCGGAGGCGGCCGGGGACGGCGATCCGCACGTCCTCCGCGGTGGCCTCGGCCAGGTTCACCACCACGACCAGCCGGCCCTCGCGGGTGGATCGCTCGAAGGCGAGCACTCCGCGGGCCCGCGTGTCGAGCGCGGTCCAGGAGGCGTCCCCCACGAGCCCGTACTCGGACCGCAAGCAGCCCAACGCGGTGACCAACGAGAGCATGCTCTGCGGATCCTCCGCCTGTGCCGACACGTTCAGACCGGAACGGAAGCTCGGGTCGGGAGGGAACCAGGCGGTCCCCTCGCTGAACCCGGCCTCGTGCCCATCGTCCCAGGGCATGGGGGCGCGCATGGCCCAGTCCTGCCCCGTGCCGGTGCTGGCGTCCGGGAGATCGATCTCCTCGCCGTAGTAGAGGACCGGGTTCCCCGGAAGGAGGAACTGGGCCAGCCGGAGGGCGCGCCGGGCCTGGGCTTCGGGGACAACGGACGGGAGGCGGTCCAGGTCGTGCGAGCCGAGAAAGCCGGCCATGCCTCCGGCCCCGCCCAGCGCGACCTGCTCGGTCACCACGTCCCGGAGCGGCGCCGCCGACCCGCGACCGTAGGCGTCGAGGAAGGCGTCGTGCCGCGGGAAGTCGAGGACGGCATCGGCTCCCGGCGCGGCGGGGGCGTCGATCCACGAAACGCTGGGCGCGACCTCCCACTCGCTCGCCTCCGCGAGGAACCAGGCGTCGGGATGGACCTCGCGACCGAGCTCGACGAGGTCCCCGACGAGCGCGTGGGAGGCGTCGGTCCCCTCCACCTGGCCGCCCTCCTCGACGAGGGTGATCACCGCGTCCAGCCGGTAGCCATCCGCGCCCGCGTCGAGCCAGTCCACGAACACCTCCTCCATGGCTGCCCGCGCGGAGGGGTGCTCCCAGTCGAGGTCCGGCATCTCCTCCCCGAAGTAGGCGTAGTACCAGTCCCCGCTGGCGGACCGGTGCCACCGGTCCCCTTCCGGCGACCGGGACCAGCGGAACCAGTCCCGCCAGGTGGAGTCCCCCGCCTGCGCCGCGACGAACCAGGGGTGGTCCCGGTGGACGTGGTTGAAGGGGAGATCGAGGAGGACCCGCATCCCGAGCGCGTGCGCGTCCTCCACCAGGGCGGCGAGGGACCCCGCATCCCCGTAGGCCTCCACCACGCTGCCGAAGTCCACCACGTCGTAGCCCGCGGGCCCGAAGGCGGGGAACACGGGCATGAGCCAGATCGTCTGCACCCCGAGGCCGGCGAGATGGTCCAGCCGGGTGCGTACGCCCTCGAGGTCGCCGATGCCGTCTCCGTCGGAGTCCTGGAAGGAGCGCACGTAGACCTCGTAGACCACGCCGGCCGGGCCGGGCCCCGCGGGAGTGGCGGCGTGGACGGACCGGGGGGAGTCCGGGGCGGGCGGCGGGGGCGGAGCGTCGGAGCAGGCGAGGAGGAAGGCGAGCAAGGGGCACCTGGGCGATGCCCCCCCCGATTCAAGAGGCGTGCCGAGGCGTGATCCGACGAATCACAGCGTTCAACCTTTATAGGAGTCGCCGACCCCGGCGGGGGTGACGACTGTCACCGACGGACGTCTGTCACCCCTGCCGACATCCGTCGCGTGTCAAGGGCCGCCCGAACGGGCGCTACCGCACCACGGTGACCGGACAGGGCGCGTGCTCCGTGACCCGGCGGCTGACCGAGCCGAGGAGCCAACGGCTGACCGGGTTCCGACCCCGCGCGCCGAGCACCACGAGGTCGACCCCCAGCTCCTCGGCGAGGCGGCACACGACCTCGGCCGCCTGGCCGACCTCCAGCCGCATGGCCACGTGCTCGTGGGAGAGCGCCCGCTCGATCTCGTCCATCATGTCGCGCGCCGCGGCGAGCTCCTGCACGGAAGGGTGCGGAGCCGTGAAGACCATGCCGTCCAGGGCGGGGATGACGGTGGCCCCGGGCGGCTCGAGCGCCACGACCACGGTGAGGCGGCTGGTGGTGCCCTGGACGAGGGTGCGCGCGAAGTCGGCGGCCTTGCGGGAGTTGGGCGAACCGTCGACGGCGAGGAGGATGTGACCGAGCATCCCCCCTCGTATCGTCGCGCAGGGCCGTGGGCGCGGCCGCACCCGCGGGGGACCAGCCGGGGTCCTCCCCCGGGAACTCAGGGCCAGAGCTTCTCGAAGCGCTCGCAGACCACTTCCATCCGCGGCGAGCGCGGGATGCCCATCTCCGCGCACTCCGCCTCGAAGAAGGCCCAGTGCCCGGCGCGCCAGTCGGCGAGGCTCCGGTCCCCCTCGCCTTCCTCCCAGGCGAAGGCGGCGTCGACCTCCTCGAAGGGGACCACGTCCACCCGGGTGGTCCGGATCAGGACCACGGGCTCCCCCGCGTAGGTGGTGACGACCGAGAGCCCGCCCTCCACCGCGCCCGTCTCGGGGAAGAGGTCCACCCCGGCCTTGAGCGCGGTCGTGGCGCGCTTGGGTCCGTCCCGGACCAGGAGCGCGAGCTCGGTGGCCATGGGCTCGCCGGCCCCGAAGTGCCAGACCTGGTAGGCGCTCGCCGGGTCCATCCCGGTGGCGGCGCAGGCCCGCGCCCAGAAGTCCGCCACCTCCGGGGTGACGGGGCGCCGGTTGTCCAGGGAGTCGCTCACGCGGCTCGCGCCGCCGCGCCGCCGCGGAGCTTCTGCACCGCGCGCTTGAGCCCGTCCACGGTGAGCGGGAACATGGGCATGGCGCCTCCGATGGCCCGCACCGTGGGGTGGTCCCAGTATTTGGGCGGATCGGGGTTGAGCCAGGCGCTCTGCGGGCAGCGTCGGGCGAAGCGACTGATCCAGTCGAAGCCGGTGGGACCCGCGTCGCCCCAGCCCGAGGAGAAGAGCTCCCACGGCGCCATGCACGCGTCCCCCACCCACACGAGGCGATGCTCCGGGGTGAGCTTCTCGAACACCTCACCGGTCGGGGTCCGGTCGAAGTTCTCGTAGCTCCGGTAGAGGTACCGGTAGGGCGCGTTGTGAAAGTGCCAGATGTCGAAGGTCTTGAAGGTCTTCAGCTCGGCGGCGGCGCTGAAGAGGCGGGACACCAGCGCGGCGTGGGGGTCCATGGACCCGCCGGTGTCCACCAGAAGGACCACCCGCATCCGGTTGATCCGCGCCGGTCGGAAGTCGAGCTCGATCTCGCCGGCGTTCTGGGCGGTGCGTTGGATCGTCCCGGGGAGGTCGAGCTGGATCTGCCCTTCCCGGCTGAAGTTGCGCAGCGCCCGGAGCGCCACCTTGAAGTCCCGCACGCCGAGCGTGAGGTCGGTCCGGTAGCCCTGCCAGCGGCGCTCGTCGGCCACCGCCACCGCGCCGCCGCCGCCCCCCTTCCCGCCGACCCGCACGCCCCCGTCGGAGCGGCCCGAGTTCCCGAACGGCGAGCTCCCGCCCGTCCCGATCCAGTAGTTCCCGCCGTCGTGACGCTCCTTCTGCTCACGCAGGCGCTTCTCGAACTCCCGCTTGAGCTCTTCCATGGACTCGAAGCCCACCGGCACCCGTCCCCCTTCGGCCGCCATCGCATCGGCGAGCCACTGCGCCAACTGCTCGCGCAGGTCCGGGGGCAGCTCCACCCCCTTGAAGGTGGCCGAGAAGGCGAGGTCCCAGGCGTCGAAGTGGGTCTCGGAGTGGATGAGCAGCGCCCGGCCGAGCCGGTAGAGGCTGTCCAGATTGGTCGCGAGGCCCTGGCGGAGCCCCTCCAGGAAGGCGAGCCACTCCCCGATCCCCACCTTCAGGCCCTGGGCGCGCAGGTTGTAGAGGAGGGGCAGGAGCATCAGCGCCGGCTCTTGACCAGCTCGAGGTCCGCTTCCTGCTTGAGCAGGATGCCGGAGAAGGGGAACTTGGTGACGATGTCCTCGGGCGGGACTCCGGCGCGCGCGAGCACGGTGAGCCAGTCGACGAGCTCGCTGGTGGACGGCTTCTTGCGCATGCCCTCCACCCGCCGGAGCCCGTAGAAGCGCGTGAAGGCCGCGTCCAGGAGCGCCTCGGGCAGGCCGGGCAGGTGGACGTCGACGATGCGCTTCATGCGCTCGCGGTCCGGGAACGCGATGTAGTGGAACACGCACCGGCGCAAAAAAGCGTCGGGGAGCTCCTTCTCGGCGTTGGAGGTGATGATCACCACGGGACGATGGGCGGCCCGGACGGTCTCGTCGAGCTCGGGGACGTGGAAGACCATCTCGTCCAGCTCGCGGAGCAGGTCGTTCGGGAACTCCAGGTCCGCCTTGTCCACCTCGTCGATCAGGACGACGTGGCGCTGCTCGGCGCGGAACGCCTGCCCCAGGACCCCGTAGCGGATGTACCGCCGCAGGTCCCGGACGTCGCCCTCACCGAAGCGGGCGTCGTTGAGCCGCTGGACCACGTCGTAGTGGTAGAGCCCGTCCACGGCCTTGGTCGTGGACTTGACCGACCACACGAGGAGCGGCATCTCCAGCGCTTCGGCCACCGCGGCGGCGAGCATGGTCTTGCCGGTGCCGGGTTCGCCCTTCACCAGGAGGGGCCGACCGAGGAGGACGGCGGCGTTGACATCGGCCAGGAGGCCCTCGTCGGCGATGTAGCGACGGGTGCCGGAGAAGCGCGGTTCCATGCGGGGCCGATAACCTCCGCGCGACGACCCCGACGACGTTGACCCGGCCGGCTCGCCCCCGTACGATCCGTGGGTCGGAGGATCGATGTCCCAAGAGCTGGCGCAGGCCCCCGCGGTCGTCTCCCCCGATGTGGAGCAGGCCCCGCCCGAACGAGGGCGGGGAGGCGCCGGGAATTCCGCGGCGGCGGAGCGCCAGAGCCGGGCGGGATCCGGTCAACCGGCGGCGGGTGGGCCGACCGCGGCCGCGGCCACCGCGCCGGCCTCGGGTGGCGCGGCGCAGCTCGTGTCGGACGCGGCCGCGCTCTCGCAGTTCTTCACGCGCGACGCTGAGCAGGCGCTCGGGGCGCTGGTCGCCTTCCGGGACGCGGAGGTCGCGCAGGTGGTCACCGCGGCGCGGACCGCGAACCTCCTCAACGGCTTCATCGACCGCCTCCCCTCCCCGCCCACGGCGGGCGCCACCCGTACCGGCATGCGGCGCCTCCTCGGCGTCGGCAGCCTCCAGATCGCCGAGGCGATGTCGCTCTTCGGTCGCCGATTCCGGCACGGGATGACCAACGAGCAGACGGCTTGGCGGATGGAGATCCTCACCGCGGTGTGGGACCAGCTGGAGAAGCTGCCCGATCAGGACGTCAGCGGAAACACCGTCCTCACCACCTTCAACGCCATCAACGGCGGCGGCGGCACGGGCCCGTCCTGGCACGCCCCCTCCACCATCAACACCATCCGGCTCGGGCAGGCCGGGTCGGTGGCGTCGATGTCGCACACGGTGCGTCACGAGATCGGCCACGCCGTACACGCGCAGATCGCCAGCATCGTGAACCCCTGGCTGCAGGGAACCATGCAGTTCTGGTTCCTCAACGGGGACAAGAGCGGGGTCCGACAGGCGCTGGAGGCGGTGGACGCCTGGCCGGAGAACTACAACGAGGGGACGGTCTGCAAGACCTTCGGCGACGCCGAGAAGGACAAGGTGGCCGAAGCGGTGAACAGCTGGATGGGCAACGCCGCCTGGGCGCCGACGCGGGCCAACGTCCAGGACGGCCAGCCGGCCGAGTTCGCGGCCCTGTGGGCGGCGGTCCCGGCCAAGATGAAGAACCTCGTCACCCAGTCCACCACCCACTGGTACAACAACTGGGCCAACTTCCAGCAGGGGGGCGGGAAGTCCTACTTCCTGAACCACTACTACCACCGTCCGTTCCACTTCAACCAGGCCGCCGCGCAGGTGATCCGCGCCACCGGCGACAACTACAGCGCGATGTCCGAGCAGGAGTTCTTCGCCAACGCCTACGCCGAGTACTTCAAGGACCCGGCGGGCTACGCGGACAACTCCAAGTGGGGCGGCGGACTGCCCACCACGGTCAAGGAGTTCTTCCGGGCCAACGTGCTCGGAAGGCAGCCCTACACCCCTCCCGCCCAGGCCACGCCGGCCGCGCCGGCGACCGCCGCGGGCTCGCCCATCGCCGCCCGGCCGCGCGCCGAGGGCACCGACGAGGCTGCGAACCCCGCCGAGGCCGTGGCGCCTCCCAAGCCCAGCGAGATGCGCGACGCCACGGGGGCCGGCCAGCCCACGTGATCGCCCTCCTGCTCGCATGCGCGCACGCGGCCGCACCGCCCGCGTCCTCCGCCCTTCCCCCCCGTCCCGCCGCCCCGTCCGAGGTCTTCGTGCCTTCCGCCTCCTACGCCGCCTGGCTCGCCACCCTGGGCATCGGCCGCACCGACTTCCACGAGGAGCCGCGCTGGCGACTCGGAGACTGGAGCTTCTTCACCCTGGACGGGCCCTTCCTCGACCGACCGGCCGCGGTCTCCCCCACCGGCGTGGCCGGGCGGGACGCGCCTCAGGGCTGGTACGCGCTCCTCGCCCACCCCGTGGAGGAGGTCGCCCCGCGGGTGGCCTGGCTGCTCGGGAACCCGGTGCCCCTCGGCCCCGCCGACCCGGTCGTGCCCGGGGCGAGCATCGCGGCCCCCACCCTCACCACCACGGGCGACGCGCGGGTGCTCACCCTCTGGGTGGGCTGGCCCCCGGCGGTCAACGACCCCGTGCGCGTGCGCATCACCGCCCGACCCGACGGGACCGCCACCCTCGAGGAGACGCACTGGTCCGAAGTGAAGTGAAGGCGCGCCGATGAGCACCTTCCGTCCGCGTACCGTGACCTGCCTCTCCTGCGCGGCCCCGTTCGAGGTCCAGCTCCTCGAAGGGCTGCACATCACCCGCCTGCCCGCCCAGCGGCAGGCCATCCTGGACGGCACCTTCCACACCTTCCGCTGTCCCCACTGCGGCGCTCCCACCGTGGTGGAGGTCCCCGCCATCTACACCGACTTCGAGCGCCACCACTACCTGGCGATCGAGGTCGAAGGCGACTGGCGGACCGCTCGCAAGCGCCACCAGCGGGTGTTCGACGAGTGCTTCACCCTCGGCCCGGCGCCCGCCCAGGCCCTGGGGGGAGCGCTCACCTGCCGACTCGTCTACGGCTACCGGGCGCTGCGCGAGAAGATCCTCTGCTTCGACCACGGCATCGACGACGCCGTGCTGGAAGCGTTGAAGACCCGCCACGCTCCCGGTTTCCGCCTCCGAGAGGTCCTCGCGGGGCGTCACCTCCTCTGCGACGCCGCCGGGCCGGAGGGGGCACGCTGGCACACCTTCACCGCCGACACCTACGCCGCGGCGCTCGACGAGCGAGCCGCGACGCTGGCCCCCTACCCCTGGCTCTCCCAGAGCTGGTTCGTGGACGAGTTGGCGGGCCGGCACACGGATCCGGGCGGCGAAGGATAGGGGGCGGCGTCAAGGACTTTCGTGAACGCCAATCTCGCCCTGCTGATCGACTTCGAGAACATCGCCACCGGTTGTGACAAGGAGGGGCTCGGTCGCTTCGACGTCCGGGTGGTGATGCGCCGGTTCAAGGACAAGGGCCGCATCCTCGTCGCCCGCGCGTACGCGGACTGGACGCGTTGGGCCCGCTTCAAGCAGGACCTGACCACCGAAGGCGTGACCATGTTCGAGCTCTCCCATCACGGGATGGCGGCCAAGAACCGGGCCGACATCGCCCTGGTGGTGGACGCCATGGAGCTCGCCTACACCCGCGACTTCATCGACACCTACGTGATCCTTTCCGGGGACAGCGACTTCTCCCCCCTGGTGATGCGGCTGAAGGAGCTCAACAAGCGGGTGGTCGGCTGCGGCACGAAGGGCTCCACGAGCCGCCTCATCGCCGACCTCTGCGACGAGTTCATCTTCTACGACAGCATCCGCACCTCGGCCCGCCCGGCCGAGCCGGCGCCGGAGGACGACGGCAGCCTCACCTCCACGGAGGCCTTCGAGCTCCTCCTGGAGACCATCGAGAACCTCCAGCGCGACGAGCCCGGACCGGTGCACGCCAGCGTCGTGAAGACGGCGATGAAGCGCAAGGAACCCACGTTCAACGAGGTCGAGGTGGGCTACCGCAGCTTCGCCCGCTTCGTGGAGACCGCGCAGGAGAAGGGCCTCGTGTCGCTCACCGCGGATCCCCGCGCCGGTGGCTGGCTGGTGGACATGCCCCGCGGCGCCGATCGCCCCGCGCAGGGCCCGCCGCCCCCCGGCCCGGAGGCCCAGAAGGTGGCGGCGCTCCTCGCCGAGGACGGGCTGGAGGTCGGCACCGGGGCCGATCGCGCGCTGATCGTGGGCGAGTTCGTGGCCGCGTGCGCCGAGCGCGCCCGCCGCAACCGCAAGTGCGCGGTGGAGTACCTGGCCGGGGACGTCGTGCGGCGCATCAAGCAGGCCCGCGTGTCCATGCCCTCCCGCGTCATCCGCGGGGTCGCGAACGCGCTCGGACGCACCGGGCTCCTGGTGCACCCCGACGGCGAGCCGGTGCGCACCCCCACCGCCGCCTTCGTCCCGCCCACCGACCCCGCGCCGCTCCTCGCGGCGCTCGACGAGCTCATCGCCGAGTCGCTCGCCGCGCGTGGCCTGACCGGTTCCACCCCCGGCGTCGCCGAGGTGTTGGGCACCGCCACCCGCCCCCCGCGCGGCGAGGGCCCGCGCGCCGACGCCCCCGAGGCCGAAGCGGCTCCGACGGTCGAGGCGGCGCCCGCCGAGGCCGAGCCGGAGGCCGGGGACGCCCCGCGCAAGCGGCGGCGGCGGCGGCGGCGCAACGGAGGCAGCAGCCCGGACGCCGGCGGAGAGACCGGCGGCGAGTCCGCGGACGCGTCGGAGCCTTCGGCGGGTCCCGGGGCGTACGGCGACGACGAGCCCGCGGGCTGACCCGCGTTCGGCGGACCTCAGCCCATCCAGGCGCCGCCGTTCTGATCGAGGCCCTGCCCGGTCAGGAGCCCGGCGTCCTCCGACACGAGCCAGGCGACGAGCCCCGCCACCTCCTCGGGGGTGCCCATCCGACCCAGCGGCACGGGCTTCATCGCCTCGGCGAGCGCGGCTTCGTAGGTCACGCCCATGCCCTTCGCCATCCCGGCGATCCCCTCGCGGGCCATCTCGGTGGACACCCAGCCGGGGCAGATGGCGTTGACCCGCACGTCGCGCGAGGCCAGCTCGAGCGCCATGGCCCGCACGAGGCCCAGGAGCGCCGCCTTGCTGGCGCAGTAGCCGGTGTACCCGGGCACCCCGAAGCGCGCGAGGATGGACGCCACGACCACGAACTGGCGAGGGCCGGGGCCGGCCGCCAGGTTGCGCTCCGCGGCGCGCAGGCACTGGTAGGTGCCCACCAGGTTGGTCTGGATGAGGTCGGCGAAGCGGTCCCCCGGTCCCGGCGCGTTGGGCCCGCCCACCCCGGCGTTGGCCACCAGCACGTCGAGCGGCCCGGCCTCGGCGAACGCGGCCTCCACGCTGGCCGGATCGCGGACGTCGCAGGCGATGGCCCGCGCCCCGCACGCGCGCGCGGTCTCCTGGAGCAGCTCGAGCCGCCGTCCCATCACCGTGACCCGCGCGCCCTCGGCGACGAGCCGCTCCGCGACGGCCCGGCCGATGCCGGTGCCCCCTCCGGTGACGACCGCGTGGCGGCCCTGGTGGCGGTTCGGGACGGGGCGCATGGGGTTCCTCCGGTGGGGCGGTCGAGGGGCGGAGGACCTATCCCGGCGAGCGCAGCATCACGACGTAGGTGACGCCGGTCCAGCGGACCTCACCCCCGGTCGCCTTGCGCCGCGCGTCGCGCTCCTCGGCGGGCACCCAGGCGCCGCACCAGAACCCCTCGCCGTGCCGCAGGTCCGTGATCCCCTGGAGGATCTCGCAGCCGTCGTGCCGGTCGCGGGTCCCGAGCCCCTCCCTGGGCTCCACCCACCAGGTACAGTCGGGACAGCTCTGCTCCATGGACTCGGCGACCCGGGCCTCGGGCTCGAGGCGCTCCTGCTCGCGCCCGGCAGCGCGCCAGCCGTCCACCACGCCGTAGGCCCCGAGCGCGAAGAGCGCCGCCACCAGCGGGGGCCGCATGCCCGGCCAGCGCTGCCAGGCGTCGGCCATGCCCAGGGCGCCCAGGCAGCCGATCAGCACCCCGGGGATCACGAGCATCCGACCGGTGCTCGTCTCGAGGCCCACCATCCAGGCGGCGGTGGCCGCGAGCTGCACCACGAGCCAGCCCGCCACCAACCGCACCCCGGGACGCCGCCACCCGGACCACAGGCCCCAGGCGCCGGCGGTCAGCCACGCGACCGCGCCGGCGTCCCAGGCCCCCACCGCCAGCTCGCGCGCGGAGGCGATCCACCCGGCCGCGGAGAAGCGCTCGACGAGCGCGATGCGATCGTCGTAGTCCACGGGGGAGGCCGCGTGGGGGAGGACGGGCAGCGCGCGACGGAGGAGCTCCCAGACGAGGAAGGGAAGCGCGGCCCGGAGCGCGCGGGCGTCCCTCCGCCAGACGAGCCAGAGCGCCAGGCAGGGCCAGGCCTCGAAGCGCACCAGCGCGGCCAGCCCGACCAGGAGGTCGCCGAGGAGGAGCCGCCCCGCGGCGGCCGCCGCCAGGCCGCCGAGGAGACAGAGGAGGAAGCTGCCCTCCTGGTAGAGCGCGGCCGACCAGGTGACGAAGGGCCCGTACAGCCCGACCACCACCGCCGCCCACGCCGCCACCGGGCCGGCGACGCGACCCGCCCACGCCACCGCGGCGCCGACCGAGGCGGCCGCGACCGCGGCGAGGACCCAGCGGGCGGCCGCGCTGTCCCCTCCGAGCCCGCTGACCAGCGTGATGAGCGCCTGGGTGCCGGGGAGCCACACCTGCACCAGCACGCGGTCCCGCGCACCCCAGCGCTGGAGCGCGTCGAAGGCGTAGTTGACGGGGGCGTGCTCGATCACCGCGCCCCGGACCGCGAGGGCGAGCATCACCCCGGCGGCGATCGCGAGCGGACTAGCGCGCGTCGAGGAAGGAGGTGTCGTAGGTGCCGGCGCGGAAGCGAGCATCGGCGAGCACGTCGAGGTGGAGGGGGATGGTGGTGGGGACGCCGTCCACCCGCATCGCCCGGAGCGCCCCCACCATCCGCGCGATGGCCGTGGCCCGGTCGGGGCCGTGGCTGAGCACCTTGGCGATGAGCGAGTCGTAGTGGGGGGAGATGGTGTCCCCGGCGCGCAGGTGCGTGTCCACCCGCACCCCTTCCCCTTCGGGGAGCACGAGCCCGTGGACCCGGCCGGGTGTGGGGCGGAAGCCGGCCGAGGGGTCCTCGGCGTTGATCCG
>Ga0172373_10009227_pt1 | contig 12301 bp, 8 predicted proteins | sample Lak10m_2_FD_114546 | JGI IMG/M metagenome (GOLD analysis project Ga0172373, IMG submission 114546) | Freshwater microbial communities from Kabuno Bay, South-Kivu, Congo - kab_092012_10m | ecosystem: Environmental > Aquatic > Freshwater > Lake | place: Democratic Republic of the Congo: South-Kivu... | reverse complement strand
TAATAACAGCCCAACAATTACTACAAACACTTCTTATTCTTTTTCTTGGGGAGATGGCACCGCGGGCTTTTCAGCTTCAACTTGGGCAACAGATAGTTCAATAACCCACAATTATCCTAATTTCGGATACTTTAATCTATTAATGACTGTTAATGGCTCTAATGGTTGTAGTGATACAACTTCTTACAGTATTTATAATGGATCTAATCCTAGATTAATTTTTAATCTTGCACCGAATGAGCCTCAGGCTGTAAATGTTTGTACACCTGACAACTTAGATTTTATTGCGTCTGACTTCCAAAACAATGATGCTGCAACAATTTATATTTTAACTAGTAATTACGATTCCATTCAAACACAAGTTTTTACACATCCCAACTTATTGGCTAATCCTAATTTTTCATTTTCCTTCGATACAACATCATGTGGTGCTCCTGGTTCGGGTTCGGGAAGTTCATTCACTCCAAACTCGTATTATGTACAGCTGGTTGCTAAAAACGGGTGTAGTGAATTACCAAAACAATATGGGCCAATTACTACTTCCATGAAACCTGAAGCGAAGTATTCCAGTGATACTATTGTTTGTATTAATAAGGAAATTAAATTTACAAACACCTCTGATTATGGCGTAGCTGTAAATGGAAATGGAGTTTGTGATACAACTAATAAATTTCATTGGAGAATTTCACCCTCAACCGGTTGGGGGCCTGTATCAGGAACAAATAATGTAATTAGTTCCGGTAATCAATTAGGAAACACAACACCATCCAATAACCCGGCAACCTGGGGATCAAGGACTCTGCGCGTTAATTTTACAACACCAGGTCAATATACAGTTTCAATAATTGTAGGTAATACCTGCGGTAATGATACATTTACACAGGTAATTTGTGTAGAACCTCCCCCTACACCAGTAATGACTGATCTTACAGTTAAAACAGGATGTGCTCCATTTACGATAAATCCAAAAGATAACTCCCCTGTATTAGCTGCTTTTTGTAAACCGGTTGAACGAAAGTGGATTATCACTCGATTAAATGGTGTATGTAGTGCTGATTCTGCAACTGCATTTAGATTTATGGCAGGAACAAGTGATACTAGTAAAATTCCATCTATAAAATTTAATAATCAGGGAACTTATTTATTAAAACTGCGATTAAAAAATTCCTGCGATACCTTTGTTGTTGCGGATACCGTAAAAATTAAAACTAAACCTAAGTTTACGTTAGCGAATATCAACAATGCTTGTGGAACGATTAAGGTTAAACCTTCTGCAACATCTATTAACTGCGGAAATAACCCTTTAACTTATTCTTGGGCTTTTAGTGGAGGTGTTCCATCAAACTCAACTTTAGAAAACCCTGATAGTATTTTATTTTCAGGTGTAGGGACACATACAGTAACTTTAAGTGTAACTAATGAATGTGGTACAAAAACAGATGATACCACTTTTGTAATAGCAAACCCGCCTATAGCAGATGCAGGAGTTGGATCCACTTTATGTCAGGGCCAAAATATTAACTTAACAGGAAGTGCTACGCAAGGCACTACACCTTATTCATGGTCTTGGACAAGCAATCCGGCAGGATTTACATCAACTCAACAAAATCCAAGTACACCGGCAAATCAAACTGTTACTTTTTCTTTAACCGTAACTGATGCAGGAAATTGTACGTCCACTGATAGTGTTACCTACTCTGTTATACCTTCACCGGTTCTAACAGTAAATTCACCATCTATTTGCTCCGGTGATTCTGTTCAATTAACTGTAAATGGAGGTACTGGATATTTATGGAGTAATGGTTCTTCATTAAGTACAATAACTGTTCAACCTACTACAACAACTACTTATAGTGTTACTGCAAGCGATTCAGGTTCCGGTTGCTCAGGAGGTGTAACAGCCACTGTAACTGTAAATCAATCTCCGAATGTTGATGCGGGACCAGATATTATAGCATGCAGCCAGCCTGTTCCTACAACTTTAACTGGTTACAGCCCTGTTGGCGGAATTTGGAGTGGAACGGGAGTTAATGCTTCAGGAGAATTCCAATCATTAATTAACGGAACTTATAAACTATATTACTTTTATCAAGATCCGGCATCAGGTTGTTCTAAAACAGACAGTATGAACGTTACCGTTGTATCACCTCAAAATGCTGATGCAGGAACTGGGTTTAGTATATGTGCTAATGCTCCGGTGCAAATTTTGTCAGGATTTACTCCTGCAGGGGGAACGTGGTCAGGAACTAGCGTAAATGGAATTAATTTCAACCCATCTTCTGCAGGCATAGGAAATGTAGTACTAACATATACTTTTGGCAGTGGCTCTTGTTTAACGCAAGATACTATAAGAATAAATGTGCTTTCATTGCCTTTACTAAATGTAAATTCAGCTGCTATATGTTCGGGTAAACCTGCAACATTGGTTGCAACCGGAGCAGATGTTTATTCTTGGAGCACAGGAGATACAAATGACTCAATTACTGTTAGCCCTCCAACAGCTCAGAGTTATACAGTTACAGGTACGGACACAGTTACAGGATGTATTGTTACACAAATTGCTAATGTTTCAGTAAATAATCTGCCTACAGTTTCATTTACAAATGTTGCGAATGGTTGTGAGAATACCGGAATTAATTTTAATAATACCACACTTAATGCTTCCGCTTTTTTATGGAATTTTGGAGACAACAATACTTCTATTGATGCACAACCTCAACATATTTTTGCCGATACGGGTACTTATCAAATACAATTAATCGCTACATCAGGAGCAGGTTGTGTTGATTCAAGTTTAGGAACTATACGAATTTTTGATTTTCCACAATCATCATTTACCTTATCTGCTCAAGAAGGTTGTGCGCCACTCTCAATAGATTATTCCAATCAATCAACAGGAATTGATGTAGTATATGCGTGGAATTTAGGAAATAGTAATTCAATTGATTCTATTCCCGCAACAAATACATATCAGCAAGGACAAAATGACACAACTTATGTGATTACATTAACAACAACTAATTTCTGTGGATCTTCATTTATTAGCGATACTATTTTAGTAAAACCCAAACCGATTGCCAGTTTTGGAACAAACATAAGTGAAGGCTGCTCTCCATTACCAATCTTTTTCAATAATAACTCAGCAGGTAATGCTACTCAATACATTTGGGATTTTGGAGATGGTTCGCCTACTTCAAACATTGTAAATCCTACTGCTCATACTTTCACAACGGGAGATCGCGACACAACCTATATAATTACACTCATTGGAATAAATGCTTGTGGTAGTGATACTATTCAAAAATCAATACTTGTACATCCTAACACGGTTAATGCGTTTTTCAATACTAATCCTACAAGCGGTTGTGCACCACTTAATGTAACTTTTATTAATTTCTCAACCGGTGGTAGTTTCTTCAATTGGAATTTTGGTGATGGTAGTGTTTCATCAATTGCTGCACCAACAAATACTTATCAAAATCCTGGCACATATACCTGCTCATTGTATGTAAACAATGGATGTAGTTTTGATACCATTTCACAAGTTATTACTGTTAATCCGCCGCCAACTGTTTCTTTTGCACCAAATGTGCCCAGTATTTGTGCTAAAAGTCCAATCACTTTCACAAACAATTCAATTAATTGCATAAACTATGTTTGGAATTTTGGAGACACTACTGCTACATCAACACTTACCAGCCCAACTCATACCTACCAAAATTCAGGAACATATACAGTAAGTTTAACCGGTACCTCAACAACATTTGGCTGTAATGCAACTTATACTATGGCATTAACGATTAAATCATTGCCAATACCAATTATAGATAGCGATACTACGTATGGTTGTGCACCTTTAGTAATTAATTTTCAAAACTTAAGCCAGAATGCAAATTTTTATACCTGGTATTTTGGAGATGGAAATACTACATCTTCTGTTTCTCCAATTAATATTTATGTTAACTCCGGTACTTATGAAGTAAAACTTAAGGCAGAAAATTTATCAGGTTGTAAAGATTCTACAACTTATTCTATTAATGTTTTCGATTTGCCAACAGCAGGTTTTACTTTATCAAACAACTTTACATGTTCAGTGCCTGTTCAAATTTCAACTACAAACACATCGGTTGGAGCAACATCTTATTTTTGGGATTTTGGAAATGGCGTAACATCAACCCTTAATAATCCCATTATTACTTATTTAACTTTTGAGCAAGATACCATACAGTTAATTGCAAGCAATAGTTACGGATGTAAAGATACAGTAACTGAGATTTTTTATTCTGTAGAAACACCGGTTGTTAACTTTATTGCAGAACCGGATACAGGATGTCAACCGCTTCGTGTTTCATTTCAAAATTTAACACAGTTTGCTACTTCTTATTTTTGGCGTTTTGGAGACAATTTAACTTCAACAAATATGAATGTAGAACACGTATATTATAATGTTGGAAATTACAGTGTGTTTCTAAAAGCAAGTAATCAATTTTGTTCTGATTCAATTACAAAAAATAATCTAATAGTAGTTTATCCAAAACCAATTGCGGATTTTACTTTTGATCAAATTTACATTGATGGTTTACCTAATGGAACGATACAATTTACTGATAATTCTCAGGATGCTGTTAGTTATCATTGGTATTTTGGTGATGGTGAAGATAGTGAAGCAATAAATCCTTTGCACCAATATCCTGGATACAATAATTATTTTCCATCATTAATTATAACCAATGCGTTTGGATGCTTAGATACTATGACAAAATTAGTTATACCTGATTATTTCGAAGGCTTGTTTGTTCCAAATGCTTTAATGCCAAACAACCCTGCAGCAGGAGATTCGAGAGTCTTTTTACCAAAAGGTAAATCATTAAAAGAATATCACTTACAAATTTTCAATGCTTATGGATTACTTATTTTTGAAACAAAGCAGTTAGATATTAATGGTAGCCCAACTGAAGGATGGGATGGAACATACAAAGGAGTTCAATGTCAGCAGGATGCTTACGTTTGGGAAATTGAAGCCTCTTTTATTGGAGGAAAAAGTTGGCAGGGTGTGAAATCATCAAATGGGAAATTTAAGAAAACAGGAACTTTAACATTGGTAAAATAATGAGAATAAAATTAATACTGCCTTTGTTTTTTTATGTCATATCATCAATGGCACAAGATCCAACATCTTCACAATTTTTCTTTAATCAATTATACATGAACCCCGCGTTTTGTGGAATTACAAGAGATGAACGCGTTGGTTTTGATTATCGAAGACAATGGCCCGGTGTTGCACAATCAAAGTTTGAAACCTATGATGCCTGGGGTGACATTTATAGTAATTATTTAAATGGTGGATTAGGCGTAATGCTTTCTCAAGATGTTGCAGGTGATGGTAAATTAAAAACATCAAGTGCAGGAATTGTTCAATCTTTTGAATATGCAATTCAAAAAATAGTAAGAATGAGAGCCGGATATAATATTGCATTTGTTCAAAAACGAGTTGATTGGAGCAGATTGGTGTTTAGTGACCAATTAGATCCTGTTTTCGGAAATATTTATTCTTCCAATGTAGATAGACAAGTAGATAGAACTAGAACTTTTGCTGATTTTGGTGCAGGTTGCATGTTCGATTTCAGGATGATAAAAACTCATCATGAAATGATAAGTAATACTTTTGGTTATTCTGTTTATCATCTAACTCAACCTGATGAATCCGTAACTGGTGCTGCCAACAAAATTTTACCTCGAAGACATACTTTTCATTTTACATCTACTTTTGAACCCATTACAAATGGAGCTAAAAAAGCCCCTTGGATATTTTCACCAAATATTATTTATGAAAGACAAGGAACTGGAACTGAAAAAGGTATTTTCCCTTTTGCAAAAGAAGCGCAATTTAGCAATTTAAACATCGGACTTTATTTTATGCATAATCCATTAATCGGAGGTGTTTTCTTCAGAAAAAGAAAAATAACAGGTGCTAAAGATAATGATGCATTTATTTTATTTGCAGGTTTTAAATCAGAATTACCTAATAGTCTATTGATGAAGTTTGGTTACAGTTACGATTTTACAATTAGCACATTGGCTCCTAACACTTTAGGCTCTCATGAGATTACCTTATCAATTGAATTTAAGGACAGAACATTAAAATTTAAGAAAAATAAAAAATTCTTTAATGGGCATACAGATTGCGAAGATTTTGGACAGCGATCTTTCCTTTTTTAACAAAAAAGGGTTGTTAAACCTAACAACCCTTTCAACCTATTTAAGATAATAATTTATTTTCCTTCAGGACTTGCTAAAAAATCTTTTGCTTTTTTATTGTTAGGATCAAGTGTGTTTACAATTTGGAAATACTCTTTTGCCTTCGTATTATCTTTTTGTTTTACGTGATAATATCCTAAATATTCGCAAGCTTCTATAACATTGCTTTTGTAAGAACCACCTCTTTCCTCCGGCTTAACTAATTCCAACGCTTTTTCAAAATGAGGTTTTGCTAACCATTTTTCGTTTTTTATATCTAATTGTAAACTTGCTTTTCCTCTCCAGAAAAATCCTACAGGATAACTTGGACTTGCAATGGTTAATTTAGCAAAGCAAGTATCTGCCATTACCATGTCTTTTGGCCCGTAATAATATGCTCTTCCTAAATCATAATTATCCTGACCTGTTAATCCTTTTGTGCAATTTGCTTTTTTGTTGTAGGCAGCAATTGCTTTATTATATCGCTTTGCTTTTACCCAAATTTTACCTACATCGCCCCACAATTCACAATTTGTAATAGAATCAAGCGCAATTGCTCTTTCAATTTCGATTACACCTAATGAATCTTGCCCAGATTTTGACAATAACAACCCATTGTATTTGTAATCATCCGGAATGTATTTAAAGTTTTTATCTTTTGTTTTTTCAAAAAAAGTAGCCATAGCAGAAGCTCCTTTTTTGTAAGCATCTTTGTCTGTTTTATCGGTAATTTCATAATAAGAATATCCTAAAACTCTAAATAGATAAGGACTTGAGTTTGCATCCTTTCCTATAATCTGCTCAATCTCACTAACTGCATCCTGATATTGTTTTGCAAGGAATAAAGCATAAGCAAAACGTACACGTGCTGACGGACTATTGTTAAGTTCAAGATATCTTTTATAATTTTCTATTGCTTCTTTGTAACGCGTAGCTTTAATAAAAATTTCAGCTTTTTCACGATAAGCCGGTGCAAATGTAGCATCTATGCCTTCGGCATCTTTATAGAATTTTAGAGCTTCTGTATAATTTCTACCACGTTCGTATAACTTACCTTTACGCGTTATAGCTTTTACAGATTTTTTATCCAGTTCAAATGCTTTATCGTATTGCTTAATTGCCGGTCCGCCATCGGTTGGGTTTTGTTCTAACAATGCGTCGCCCCATAAAATATAGGCTTCCGGATTTTTACCATCAATTTTTGTTGCCTCTGTAATTAATTTAAGCGCTTCCGGTAAATTTTTTAAAACCGGAGCTTTTGTGTAAGCTTCTGCAATTTTAAGATAACTTAAAGCTTTTAGGTTTTTATTGCTTTTATCTTCTGCCAATGTTTTTCCTTTAAATATATTTGTATTAGCATCTGCTTCTTTTCCTTGCCACAAATACACTTTACCAACACCAATATGATTTAAAGGATTCATGGCTGCTAATTCAGAACCTTTTTTGTACATTAATAAGGCCGAATCTAAATCATCGTTTTTAAAGAAATTTTCACCGTAGTAAAAATAGTTTTCTCCTTTATTTGGTTCCTTTGCAATTAAGTTTCTGAAATCTGAAGCTGCTGTTTCATAGCGTTCATTTTCTGTTTTTGATATGGCCTCTTGTAGGGTTTGAGAGTTAGCGTTTTGATTAAATAAAGTAATAACTAAACCTGTTGCGATAATGTATTTCATATCTTGCATTTTTGTTTTAGGGTTACAAAAATAGCATTTACATAAGTCATACCAAATTTATTTACTTTGAAAAACAAGCATTTAAATTAAGTTTTGTTAATATTAAATTCATTCCACTAACATTTTTAAATGGTGTGCAACTCCTGCAATTGTTAATCTTATATTGTAATCTCCCGGTTGAAGCATGTTATCTGGTTTTACATAAATTTTGTTTTCAGTAATCTTAATTTGTTCTGGCAAAAGTTGATACACAACTTTACCTGTATTATCAATTAACTGAACATGAAAGGTTTCATTCTCTGAAATCCCTCTGAATTCAATAAAAAACTCTGAATGATTAGGATAGATGACAAAACTTGTGTTTTTTAATGAATTTACATGTACCGATAAAATTTGACTTTAATTGAATTCATCATTCAAATTAACCTGCTTCAAGCGGTAATAGCAATAGCCAATAATTTCTTCTTTATCCCAAAAATCATAAGATAAAAGGTTTACCGAGTTGCCTGTTGGAAATGCTTTCGAATTTTGTTCGCCAATTTTTTCAAAAAAAATACTGTTTGTGCTATTTTCCACTTCAAATAATTTATTGTTTTTTTTGGAACTTGTTTCCCAATGCAATAACTGACCATCATCTTGTTGTTTTAAATTGAAGCACAATAATTCAATCGGCATAATAGTTGCCCCATAAATAGTTCCTGGCGCAATTGGCTGAGAAGAAGTAATTGAGCCGGAGCCACATAGTCCATTGCTTCCTAATGAAGAGGAATTTGTTATGGTTCTATTTACTTGCAAGGTTCCATTAATTAATCCGGAACCATTACCTTGAATAGCCAAATTTCCATTAATAATCATTGAACCTACTGCATATACAAAAATGTTTGATGTCCCTGTTAATGTGCCCCCACCATTTAGTGTAAAACTACTTCCAGATAATACTCGTATGGTTGCACCACACGTAAAATCAAACAAAGTACATGACGAAGTTATATTATGTTTAATGTAAATAATAAAATTACCCCCCGGTGAACATAATGGCGAACAAGAACATGTGGGAGAGGTGTGGCTAACTTTTGACCATGGGCAAGTTGCCTTTGCTGTTTGTTCCCAAACGCCATCTTTAATCGAATAATAATCTGCTTTTACTGGTGATTTGAAAAATAAAATTCCAAACAACATCCATCCAACTACACGCTTCATTTTTCATATTTTTAGGTTTATTTAAAATTACTTATTCATGTTTCATAAAAAAATAAGCGCATACATCAACAACAATGATTTTAAATTAATTCTCATTTAAACAAAACCATTAAATTTGTCGTCGGACATAATGGAAGAAAAAAGCATCATAAGCCCAGAAAGTATTAGTTATTCAAAATCTGTTGCTTTTTTTAAATTAACCAAATTCAGACTTTCCATATTAGTAGTTTTTTCAGCTGTAGTAAGTTATATCACTATTTACCCTAAAGATTTTGATTATCAGCATATACTTGCATTGGCTCTAGGAGGTTTTTTAGTAACAGCAAGTGCAAATTCTTTTAATCAGGTAATTGAAAAAAATTTAGATAAATTAATGAGCAGAACACAAGCTCGTCCGTTGCCATTAGAGATTTTAAGACCCATAGAAGCATTAATTTTTGCTTTATTATGCGGAGGTTTAGGCTCGTGGTTAATTTTTGAATTCACCAATGATTTGTGCGGTATTTTAAGTGTAATATCGATTGCTTTATACGCTTTGGTTTACACACCTTTAAAACGAATTACTCCGTTTTCTGTTTTTGTTGGGGCATTTCCAGGGGCTTTACCTACATTAATTGGTGCATTAGCAGGGGAAGAAGGTTTTGGTAGTTTCCACATGTTTCCATTATTATTATTTGCTATTCAGTTTTTTTGGCAATTCCCTCATTTTTGGGCTATTGCATGGGTTTGCCACGATGATTACATGAAAGCTGGTTTTTTTATGCTTCCCTCAAAAAATGGCAGAGATCAAAGCAGCAGATTTCAGGTCTTGATATATACATTGTTTTTAATTCCAATAAGTTTAACTCCTTACTTATTTGGTTTTTCAGGAATTATAGGTAGTTCAATAGTTTTATTATTTGGAATTAATTTTTTAGTACAGGCCTATCGCTTGTATTCAAAAGGAGATATTAAATCAGCTCGTCAGTTAATGTTTGGTTCGTTTTATTACTTACCAATAGTTCAATTAGCATTGATGTCGGGTTTTTAAAAATAAAAAAATGAATACAGGTGCTCAAAAATTAGGTGTAGATCAAAAAATCTACGAAAAAACAAAAAAATCTATGCTCTACTGGGCAATGGGAAGTATGTTTATTTTCTTTTCGGGCTTTTGTAGTTATTACATGGTAATGAATGGAAACAGCAATTGGCTTGTGTTTGAGTTACCTGATCTGTTCTACATTTCAACTGCTGTTATCGTTTTAAGTAGTATTACACTAATGCTAGCTCAACAAGCAGTCAAAAAAAATAATTTTAAAGCGGTTAAATTGGGGGTTTTAGCGACAATTATTTTAGGTGTAGTATTTGGAATTATTCAATTTAAGGCCTGGGCATATTTAATTGAACAAAATATATTTTTTGCAGGAAAAAATGCTAACATTTCAGGATCAATAGTTTATGTGATTACATTTTTGCATTTTCTCCATGTCGCTGCCGGTTTATTAGCTCTCATTGTAAGTTATGTTAAATCACTAAAAAATAAATATACAGCCGATAATTACTTAGGTTTAACTTTAACTTCATTATTTTGGCATTTCCTTGATATATTATGGGTATTTTTATTTCTTTTTTTAATTTTTAATCGTTAAACTTGCAAAGTTTTTAATAATCTAACAACTTTTAACAACAAATATGGGTCACGCAGTACAAGTAGATGAAAAAGAAGCCTGGAGTGGTGGTCAGTCGCCTTTCAGAATGAGTTATGGAAAAATGATGATGTGGTTTTTCCTAGTTTCCGATGCTTTAACATTCTCAGGATTGTTAAGTGCTTACGGTTTTGTTCGTCATAAATATTCAGATGCATGGCCTGCAGCTGAAGATGTATTTACTCACTTTCCAGGAACTCATGCTCATTTGCCACTGTTTTATGTAGGTTTAATGACCTTCATTTTGATTATGTCATCTGTAACTATGGTATTAGCTGTAGAAGCAGGGCATCGTAAAGATAAAAACAAAGTAATCTTATGGATGTTATTTACGATTATTGGAGGTTTTATGTTCGTGGGTTCCCAAGCGTGGGAATGGTATAATTTTATTGTTGGTACTCATGAAGGCGCATTGAGAATGGTTTGGGATATAGATTCAGGAAAATATGTTTCACAAGTATTTCATGGGGCTAACATGACGGTGAATGAATATGGACCTGCACAATTTGCTAATTTCTTTTTCTTTATTACTGGTTTCCATGGATTTCACGTATTTTCCGGTGTTGTAATAAACATTGTTATTTTTATTAATGTGTTAGCTGGAACTTATGAAAGAAGAGGTCATTACGAAATGATTGAAAAAGTTGGTTTGTATTGGCATTTTGTAGATTTAGTTTGGGTATTCGTATTTACCTTCTTCTATTTATTGTAATTTAATTAGTAAAATTTTAAAATAATCAGTTATGGAATTTAACGATAATTATCCTAGTTACGAAACAATGTATAACCATACCGATGAAGAAGGTAAAGGTAAACGTCGTAAACTATGGAATGTATTTTGGATCATGTTGGCAATTACATTGGTTGAGCTATTTGTTGGTTTTAATGCTACAAAATGGGGGTTAACTGGGGGGGCATTCATAAAATGGGGGTTCATCATTTTAACCCTTGCCAAAGCCGGATTTATTGTAATTGAATTTATGCACCTTGGTCATGAGACAAAATTCTTTAAGTATACCATTTTATTACCTTACGGAATTTTTATTGCCTACTTAATTTTCATCATATTAGTTGAAGGAACTTATTGTGGATATACCGAAAATAAACCTAAATTGAATCCAATTTTTATGGATCAAAAAATTGAAAACAATGCAAAACATGGCCGTCAGTATATTAATGAAACTCATGGTTTAAAACTATCTACAGGTGAAGCTCCAAAAGTTCAAGGTGAGAGCCACCATAAAGGTGCTGAACATTAATCAAAATCAGATTATTATTTGAAAGCCGGTTTATCCGGCTTTTTTATTTATAATGTACACCGTTTACGAATAATAAATATTTAAGGTCAATTTAGAAACTATTAATTATTTGTATGTAATAATATTAAACTTAAATTTTTAAAATCAAATGCAAGTTATTTATAGTAAAACATTAAAAACCTTTGCATTATTAAATTTATTTGTTCTTTTTTTGACCGTCAAAAAAAGAACCAAAAAAACTCCCGGC
>Ga0172373_10009219_pt1 | contig 12307 bp, 7 predicted proteins | sample Lak10m_2_FD_114546 | JGI IMG/M metagenome (GOLD analysis project Ga0172373, IMG submission 114546) | Freshwater microbial communities from Kabuno Bay, South-Kivu, Congo - kab_092012_10m | ecosystem: Environmental > Aquatic > Freshwater > Lake | place: Democratic Republic of the Congo: South-Kivu... | reverse complement strand
GGCGAACGCGCGGTCGTGCTGGCCGCCTCGCGCGGGGTCGAGCTCGGCAAGCTGACCGAGGACCGCCCGAAGGCGATGGTCGACGTCGGCGGCCAGCCGCTGCTCGCGCACATCGTCTCGGCCTTCAAGTCGGCCGGCGTGCACCGCATCTCGGTCGTGCGCGGCTACAAGAAGGAGGCCGTCTCGCTCCCCGGCCTGAAGTACGTCGACAACGATCGCCCGGATACGACCGGCGAGCTGCACTCGCTGGCCCTGGCCCTGGGTGCGCTCGAGCCCCAGGAGGGCGCCCTGTTCGTCTCCTACGGTGACGTGCTCTTCCGTCGCCACGCGCTCGAGCTCCTGTCGGAGGTCGAAGCCGACGTCGCGATCGTGGTCGACACGAACTGGCAGGAGAGCGCCAACCTCGGACGCGAGGCCGACTTCATCCGCGCCAGCCTGCCGCCGTCGCGCCGCAGCCTGGGCGAGGCCGTGCACCTCTGCGCCATGGGCGAGACGATCCCGGTCGCCGAGCGCCACGGGGAGTGGATCGGGCTCGTGCGCTTCTCCCCCACCGCCCTGGGAGCCGTGCGCGAGCTCACGACCAGCCTGCTCGAGAGGTCCGGCTCCGGCCGCCCGCAGATGTCCGCGCTCTTCGCCGAGCTGGTGCGCCACGGAATGGATGTGCGCGTGGTCTACACCACCGGCAACTGGCTCGACGTGGACAGCCTCTACGACGTCATCCAGGCCGCGAAGTTCAGCCCACGCTGAGCCCGCCCAGTTCGTACGTACGGCGAGGCTGCGACCTCCGGGGGTAGACTGCCGATAGGGCGACCGCAAGCGCCCGGCCCGTCGCGAAAAAAGTCGAAAAAGGCCCGGAGCGCGGGTCGCCGTTCGCGTTCCGCTCGTCGAGCATCCTTCCGATGAATCCCCCCGAAGCGCCCGCCCCGAAGAAAAAGCTCTACCGCAAGGCCGTCGGATCGAAGCTGAAGTGGCTCCTGTACTTCATCTTCGGGGCCTTCGCCCTGCTGGGGGTGAACTCGGTCTACCTGGCCACGATCACGTTCCTCGAGTGGTCGAAGGGGCAGACCTACCAGAACTACTTCTACCAGGTGCAGTTCATCGTGCACCTCGTGCTAGGGATCCTGATCACCGTGCCGGTGATCGTCTTCGGGATCATCCACACCCTGAACACCTACGACCGCCCGAACCGACGGGCGGTGGTCGTCGGGTACGCACTGCTGGCGGTCTCGATCGTCGTGCTCGTCACGGGCTTCCTCCTGACGCGCATGGAGCTGGGCGGCTTCACCTTCGACCTGAAGGGCAACCCGAAGCTGCGCGACTTCTTCTACTGGGCCCACGTCATCGGCCCGGTCGCGGTGGTGTGGCTCTACATCCTGCACCGCCTGGCGGGACGCAAGATCAAGTGGAAGATCGGCATCGCCTGGGCGGCCGTGACCGCGGTCGTGGCGGTCGGCATGGCGGGCCTGCACTCGCAGGATCCGAAGACCTGGGGCACGGTCGGTCCGAAGGAGGGCGAGAAGTACTTCTTCCCCTCGCTCGCGCGCACGTCGACCGGGAACTTCATCCCGGCCGACACGCTGATGATGGACCAGTACTGCCAGGAGTGCCACCCGGACGCCTACGACTCCTGGTTCCACAGCGCGCACCACCTGGCCTCGTTCAACAACCCGGCCTACCTCGCCACGATCCGCGAGACGCGCGAGGTCGCGCTCGAGCGTGATGGCAGCGTGCAGGCCTCGCGCTTCTGCGCCGGCTGCCACGACCTCGTGCCGTTCTTCAGCGGCGCCTTCGACGACCCGAAGTTCGACGACGTCAACCACCCGACCGCCCAGGCCGGCATCACCTGCACGGCGTGCCACGCGATCACGCACGTGAACAGCACGCTCGGCAACTCGGACTACACGATCGAGGAGCCGTCGCACTACCCGTTCACCTTCAGCGAGAACCCCTTCCTGAAGTGGGTCAACCGCCAGCTCGTGAAGGCCAAGCCCGAGTTCCACAAGAAGACCTTCCTGAAGCCGCTGCACAAGACGGCCGAGTTCTGCGGCGGCTGCCACAAGGTGCACCTGCCCGAGGAACTCAACGACTACAAGTGGCTGCGCGGCCAGAACCTGTACGACGACTACCTCTTGTCGGGCGTCTCGGGCCACGGCGTGCAGAGCTTCTACTACCCGAAGAAGGCCGAGCACGACTGCAACGGCTGCCACATGCCGCTGATCGCCTCCGACAACATCGAGGCGCGCGAGCGCGACGACTCGGGCGAGCTCAAGATCCACGACCACCAGTTCCCTTCGGCCAACACCGCGATCGTGCACCTCACGGGTGGGCCCAAGGAGCGCATCGACGCGCACGAGAAGTTCAACGAGGGCGTCATGCGCCTCGACCTCTTCGCGCTGCGCAAGGGCGGCACGCTCGAGGGCGAGCTCGTCGCGCCGCTACGGCCGAACCTGCCCGAGCTCGAGCCCGGCCAGCGCTACCTCGTCGACGCGGTCGTGCGCACGGCCAAGATGGGCCACACCTTCACGGGCGGCACCTCGGACTCGAACGAGATGTGGCTCGACTTCACCGTCAAGAGCGGCGAGCGCGTGCTCGGCCGCAGCGGCGGGCGCGCCGAGGACGGCACGGTCGACCCCTGGTCGCACTTCCTGAACGTCTACATGCTCGACCGGAACGGCAACCGGATCGACCGGCGCAACGCGCAGGACATCTTCGTGCCGCTCTACGACCACCAGCTGCCGCCGGGCGCCGCGGACGTGATCCACTACGCGCTCGAGCTGCCCGCCGACGTGACCGAGCCGGTCACGATCGAGGTCGCCCTGCGCTACCGCAAGTTCGACACGCAGTACGTGAAGTACTTCCAGGGCGAGAACTTCAAGGGCAACGACCTGCCGATCATGACCCTGGCGCGCGACACGCTGACGCTGCCCGTCAAGGGCGCGAGCGTGCCCGCGCAGGAGTTCGCGATCCAGCCGTGGGAGCGCTGGAACGACTACGGCATCGGCCTCCTGCGCAAGGCCGGTGCGACCGGTCCGGCCGGCGAGCTACGTCAGGCCGAGGAGGCCTTCCAGCAGGTGGCCAAGCTCGGCCGTCCCGAGGGCCCGCTCAACCTGGGCCGCACCTACCTGCGCGAAGGACGTCTCGAGGAAGCCGCCCTGGCGCTGAAGAACGCCACCGAGCACGAGCCGCCCGCCTACCCGTGGAGCGTGCTGTGGTTCTCGGGCCTCGTGAACAAGCAGAACGGCTTCCTCGACGAGGCCCTCGAGGACTTCCGCCGCCTGGTCGCGCTCGACATCGAGGAGACGCGCAAGCGCGAGTTCGACTTCTCGCAGGACTACCGCCTCTTGAACGAGCTCGGCCAGACGCTGTACGAGCGCGCCAAGGAGGAGCGCGGCGACGAGCGCCGGGCCGAGCGCACGAAGCTGCTCGAGGAAGCCCTCGGCTGGTTCGCGAAGACGCTGGCGATCGACCAGGAGAACCTGGCCGCGCACTACAACCTCGCACTGATCCACGGCGAGCTCGGTGACACGGCGAAGTCCGAGCACCACCGCAAGCTGCACGAGAAGTACAAGCCCGACGACAACGCGCGCGACCGCGCCGTGGCCATCGCGCGCCGCAACAACCCGGCCGCAAACCACGCCGCCGAGGCGGTCGTGATCTACGATCTCCGCCGCGAAGGAGCCTTCGAGCTCCCGAGCGATTGACCGGCGGCAGCCAGTAGGCCGCCCCCCACGCCCCCTGCACTCCGCATGAGCCAGAAGAAGGAAGACACCGTCGTGCGCGACGGCGTCGAGTACGAAGAGGTCTCCCACGACGACGCCGTGATCGGCAAGGCCCTCAAGGTCTCGGCCGGTGTCCTCGTCGCAGCCGGAGCGGTGGGCGGCGCCCTCTGGTGGCTCAACACGCGCCCCGACGAGATCACCGAGGCGCAGAAGAGCGAGGTGGACGCGCCGGTGGCGGTCACGCGCGACGTCGTCGCGCCCGCCGTGCACTTCACCGACGTGACCGCCGAGGCGGGCCTCACCTTCGTGCACCAGAACGGCGCCGAGGGCGACAAGCTCCTGCCCGAGACGATGGGCGGCGGCTCGGCCTTCTTCGACCTCGAGAACGACGGCGACAGCGACCTATTGCTCGTCAACGGCTGCTACTGGCCGGGCAGCGCCAAGGCCGCGAACCAGCCGACCCAGGCGCTCTACGCGAACGACGGCAAGGGGCGCTTCACGGACGTGACCGCGCCGAGCGGCCTCGCCGTGAGCTTCTACGGCATGGGCGCCGCCGCGGCCGACGCGGATGCGGACGGCGACAGCGACCTCTTCTTCACGGCCGTCGGCCCGAACCACTACTTCGCGGCCGAGAACGGCGCCTTCGTCGCCCGCGACGTGGGCGTGAGCGGCACGAGCGAGGCCTGGAGCAGCTGCGCGACCTTCTTCGACGCCGACAAGGACGGCGACCTCGACCTCTACGTCGGCAACTACGTGAAGTGGTCGCGCGAGATCGACCAGGCGGTCGGCTTCCAGCTCACGGGAATCGGGCGCGCCTACGGCCCGCCCACGACCTTCGAGGGCACGCAGCCCTACTTCTACCGCAACGACGGAAAGGGCTCGTTCCAGGACGAGACGGCGCCGGCCGGCTTCGAGGTCGTCAACCCGGCCACCGGCGTGCCGGTCGGCAAGGCGCTCGGAGCGCGCGCCTGCGACGCGGATCTGGACGGCGACATGGACCTGGCCGTGGCCAACGACACCGTCGCGAACTTCTTCTACCGCAACGCCGGCAACGGCACCTTCGAGGAGCGCGCCAAAGAGCTCGGCCTCGCTTTCGACCGCGACGGGCGCTCGACCGGCGCCATGGGCATCGACGCCGCCTGGTTCCGCAACGACGACGCGCTGGCGATCGCGATCGGCAACTTCGCCAACGAGATGAGCTCGTTCTACGTCAGCCAGGGTCGCGCCGACCTGTGGGCCGACGAGGCGATCGGCTCCGGCATCGGCGCGCCGACGCGCAAGCACCTCTCGTTCGGGGCGCTGTTCCTCGACTACGACCTCGACGGCCGTGTGGACTTCCTGCAGGCCAACGGCCACCTCGAGAACGAGATCAACCAGGTCCAGTCGAGCCAGCACTACGAGCAACCGGCGCAGCTCTTCTGGAACGCGGGCCCCGATGCCAAGCGCACCTACGTCGAGGTCGTCGAGGGCGCCGGAGACCTGGGCCGCCCGATCGTCGGCCGCGGAGCCTCGGCCTGCGACATCGACGGCGACGGCGACCTCGACCTCCTTCTGACCCAGTCGGGCGGCAAGCCCGAGCTCTTGCGCAACGACCAGGCGCTCGGCAACTCCTGGCTCCGCCTGCGCCTCACCGGCAAGGGCTCGAACCACGCCGCCCTCGGCGCGCGCGTCGAGCTCCACTCGGGCGGCGTGAAGCAATGCCAGGAGCTCGTGCCCTTCCGGAGCTACCTCTCGCAGTGCGAGCTCGTGCTGACCTTCGGCCTCGGTAAGTCCGCGAAGGCCGAGCGGATCGTCGTGTTCTGGCCGGACGGCACCCACAGCGAATGGAAGGACCTCGCGGCGAACCGCGAGCACGCGCTGGCGCAGCCCTGAGCCAGGACGCGACCTGACTCAGACGCGCGGGAACGTGCGCGCGTGTAGCGCGGAGGCGAGGTGCTCCCGCTCCACCGCCGTACCGCGCGCGCCGGCCGACGTGGCCGTGTCGGCGTGCAGCCAGGCCACCCCGCCGATCGAACTCAGGTCGCGCGCGCCGAGCACCGCGCCGAGCTCGAGCCGCGCGCGCAGGATGCGCACCCAGGTGGTGCCGTCACGCGCGATCTCGTAGCCGAGCTGCGAGAGGTCGAGGCCGCGTCCGGCGAGCAGCACCTCGGGCGCGCCGGGACCGACGCGCTCGAGGCACCGCTCCAGGGTCGGAGCGCCGGGCAGGTGCTCGACGCTGCGCAGCCGTCCGGCGACGATCTCGATGGTCGTGATGCCCTGGCGCTCGACCTGCAGGAAGAGGCACGGATCGCGCGGCAGCGGCGCCAGGTTCGCGAGCGGCAGACCCCACAGCGGCCACAGGGAGCCGAGCTCGAGCCCGAGGCTCCCGAGGGTCGCGCGCCAGGGGGCGACCACGCGCTCGGGCCCTTCCTCCTGGCCCGGTGCGATCGCGTCCGTCACCAGCGTCACCGCCGAGGGCAGAGCGCGCGAGGCGCGGAGAGGAGCGAACTCCACGAGCTCCTCGGGAGCCTGCAGCTCGCGCAGGCCCTCGAGCAACATCGTCTCGCCGACGCGCGCCACCAGGGCCACGCGCAGCGAGTCGCCTTCCGCCTCGAGCACGAGTAGTCGCCCGCAGGCGGAAGGCGGGCCGGATCGCGGAAGCACCTGCATCGGAGTGCGGTCGTGCGGTGGTTCCGTGATCCGGCCTGGCCTCGATCGGTCAGAAGGCGAACTGCCAGCGGAAGGCGAGGATGTTCGTGTCGCCGTCGGCGCCGCCGCCGATCGGCGACAGGTCGGCCATCGTGTAGTCGACCATCAGGCGCGTGTTCGCGTTCAGGTACCAGTTGACGCCGAGCGTCAGGTCGTCGAGCTCACCACCGTCCGTGCCGTCGTCGACGAGATCGAGGCTCGACATGCGCGCGGCGAGCTCCCAGGCGCCGCGCCCGTTCTTCTCGCCGAAGGCGTTGTCGGCCGGCTTGACGCCGTCGAAGCAGCCCTGGGCCTTGCGATAGCCGCGACTCTCGCCCGTCAGCAGCCAGGCGGCCTGCACGTAGTAGCCCGCGTAGTCCGGATCGCTCGTCGTGCCCGCATCACCCTCGAGCATGGCCAGCGTGTACTCACCCGAGACCGTCAGCGAACCACTCGTCCAGGCCGCTTCGAGACCGACCAGATCGATCGTCTCGGTCGGGACCGTGACGGTCACGTAGTTCGGCGCGAGGTTCGCCTCGGGCCGCGACGAGATCGTCTGGCTGTCGTTGGTCGGACTGCGGCGCGAGAGGCCGAGACCGACGTGCACGTAGTCCTTCCCGTCCTCCGACATCACCGGCAGGCCGGTCACGCGCGCCGTCGTGGCCCATTCTCCGTCGCCGCGGCTGACCTCGCCGCCGTCGGGGCCCGAGCGGAAGGCGCCGATGGCCCACGTCCCGCGCTCGCTGGCGTAATCGTCGAAGACCATCACGCCCGCATTGAAGGCGGGTACGAAGGCGTTCATCAGCGAGCGCTCGGTGAAGGTCAGGTGGTTCGAGCTCGTGAGCTGCTCGAGGCCGTAGGGCTCCTTGAACTGGCCCGCGCGCACGTTGCCGAAGGGCAGGTCCTTCAGCCCGGCGTACATGTTGCGGAAGTTCGTGTTGCCGCCGCCGAAGTCCACGGCGATGGCCCAGTCGGTGCGGTCACCGACCTCGCCCGACATCTCGATGCGCGCGCGGCGGAACTCCGTGCCGTCCTCGATGCGCGTCGCGCCGGTCTCGATCGCGGCCTTCGTGTCCAAATCGGCGTCGAAGAACTGGCCGTCGTAGTGCAGGCGGCCGCCGAGCTTGAACTTGTAGCGCTTGTCGGCGCTCTCGAAGCGCACGCCGTCCTTCCAGAACACGCGCAGGGCATCGCCGCCGGTCTTCTTCTCGAGCTCGGCCAGGCGCTCCTCGACCGACTTCTCGGGCCGGGCGGCGTCCTGGGCCGCGTGCGCGCCGCCGAGGAGAAAGAGGGCGGGGATCAGGAACTTCTTCGTCATGTCCGGAGAGGGGTAGCGGTACGGCGGGCCGGGCCCGCGGGACGGGAAGCAGGGGACGCCCTGGAAGTGAACCAGGCGCGGTGCGTGGAAGGAATGCGCCTCAGGAATCCGAGCGCGCCGTCACGCGCCAGACGACGCCGCCGGCGCCGCCCTGGTACGTGTAGGCATCACCGGAGGTCACGTACACGCGACCCTGGTCGTCGACGAGCACGTTCTCGCTCTTCATGTTCTCGTTGCCGGTGAGCTTGGCGAGGTTGAACCAGGGCTGCTGCGCACCCTTGCGCGCGTCGTAGATGTTCCTCGGATCCGGCTTGAAGCGGTAGATCGACGAGGGCTTGGCCGAGACGAGGTAGACGTGGCCCTCGCGGTCGAGGCTCATGTCCGTGATGTTCGTGGCCTTCTTCGTCTCCGGATCGTACGCGTCGAAGCGCGCCACGAGCTCGAGCTTTAGCGGCTTCACCGGCAGCAACTTCTCGTCGAGCTTCAGGCGCACGACGTGCGAGCTCGTGCGCGTCGCGAGATAGAGCCAGCCGTCGTGGTGACCGAGCGCGCTGTGACCCTCGAGGCGCAGCTTCTCGCCCTTCTGCACCGTGACCTCCTGTCCCAGCACGAACTCGCTGGGCGGCGCGCCGGCCTCGGGATCGGCCGCCAGGGCCGTGAGGTCGTAGCGCACGAGCAGACTGTTCTCCTTCGAGACCGCGTAGAGCGAATCCCCGAGCGCCAGGCAGTTGTCCGGTCCGTTCAGCCAGCCGTGCGGCGGCTTCGCGCGCGCCGGATCGTGGTGCGGGTAGAGCCCGCCCTTCTCGAGGTTGTGGCGCTCGACCTCGTACCACTTCGAGGTGCGGAGGTCGTAACGCAGGATCGCGTCCGAGAGGTTCTTGCTGAAGGTGCTCTTGTCCTTCGAGTCGGGCTTGTCCACGCCCGAGAAGGCGCAGATGTAGAAGCTCTGCGTCGGTGCGTGATACGTGAGCCCGCAGTAGGGCCGGTCCGTCTCGCGGTCCTTCGTGGGCGGGTTGGCCGTGCGGTCCCACAGGCGGAAGGGCGGCGCGCTCGGCAGGGCGAGAATGCGGCCGTTCTCGCGCACGGCCTCACCGGGCTCGCCGCCCGTGAAGACCTCGGCCACGTTCGGATCCACCACGTAGAGCGTCCCGGCCTGGTCGTCGACCTCGGCGCTGACCCCGCCGTACTCGCGCACACGCCCGCGGCACAGCACGTAGAGCTGACCGTCGACGAGCTGCAACCCGCGCGGGAAGGGCGCCTTGGTCGTGATGCGTTCCACCACGAAGGGCGCGGGGTCGCCAGAGGAGAGGGCCAGGAGCGCGAGGGCGGTGAGCATGGGGAGAGAGTCGATCGGGGCGTGTTACGGTTCCGGACCGCCGGAGCGGCGCGCGCCGCTGGCAAGGTTTGTGCCAGGAGCAACCGAACCCTCCTTTGCGCGACCCTTTCGTGGCCCTCTCCTTGCTTCCCGTTTCTCGGTCGTAACCCCGCCTCGCTTCCGTGTCACCCACCCCTCGAATCCTGCTCGCGAGCCTCACCCTCACGCTCGCGGCTTGCTCCGCTCCGAGCGCCGCGCGCACGTCCTCGATGCCCGCGTCTGAGCCGATCGATGCGTCTGCTGGAGCCGCGCCGCGCGCCGCCGCCGGCTGGAGCGCCACGCTCGTGCACGAGAGCGACAGCGGCATCTGGAACACGGGCACGCTGAAGTGCTTACCGCAGTACGGCTACCCGGAGGTCTACGCGCTGGACGACAAGGGGCGCTGCACGATCCTGGTGGGCTACAGCGGCGCCTTCAGCGCGAACCTGCCGTTTCAAGAGCGCGAGTGGCTCGGTGACCTCGAGGCCCTCCAGCTCGAGCGCCCCGCGGGCGAGCCCGAGCTCTACACCGGCGGCAAGCGCGGCAACCTCTACCAGGTGCGCGCCCACGCCGACGCGAGCTTCGACACGAAGCTCGTGGCGCGCTTCCCGGCCGAGGAGATCCACATCCTGCAGGGCGGCGACCTCGATCCCGCGACCCCCGGCCACGAGCTGCTCGTCTTCACCCACCCCGGTCACGTGTACCTGCTCGACCGTGCACTCGCACCGCGTCAGCTCGCCAGCGTCGAAGGTCGCATCCGCCAGACGGTACTGCTGCCGACCGAGGACGGGACCGCGCCCTGGATCGCCGGCGCGGCGCGCTCGGGCGAGCTCTACCTGCTACGCCTCGCGGACGGGGCGCTCGAGATGCGCGTCGTGACCTCGGAACCCTGCGGCTTCGGCCGCCTGGCCCTCGCGCCCGCCTCGCGCCCCGGACAGTCCGTGCTCTACGCGACGCGCGACGACGGTCTCGTGCTGCGCTTCGAGCAGCGCGGCGAGGCCTGGCAGCGCGAGCTCGTCTACGCCGGCCCACAGGGCCCGCGCGGCCTCGCCGCTGGCCGCTTCGACGCCGACCCCGCCGTCGAGACCGTGGCCGTGTTCGGCTACTCGGCGCGCGTCGAGCTGCTCTCGCGCCGCGCGGGCGAACCCTGGCGCGTCGAGACGCTCCTCGAGGACCGCGACAAGGGCCACTGGCTCGAGACGGCCGAGCTCGACGGCCGCAACGCGACCGACGAGCTCCTGTGCAGCGGCTACGGCAAGCGCGTGCTGCTGCTCGCCCGTGAGCCCGGATACGGTCTCACCTCCACCCCCGCGACTCCGCCCGACCTGCCATGATGCGCCTGCACCTGATCGTCCTCCTGTGCCTCGTCTCCGCCGCCTGCGGGCGCGCGCCGGACCTGACCGTGTACTGCTCGCTCGACCAGGAGTTCTCGGAGGGCCTGATGCGCCGCTTCGAGCAGGAGAGCGGGCTCACCTTGCGCGTCGAGTACGACGTCGAGGCCAACAAGAACGTCGGCCTCGCCAGCCGCATCCGCGAGGAGCGTGGCCGTCCGCGCTGCGACGTGTTCTGGAGCAACGAGTTCGCGCAGATGGTCTCGCTGGCGAAGGACGGGCTGCTGGCGAGCTACGACTCGCCCTCGGCGGCGACGATCCCGGCCGGCTTCCGCGATGCCGAGCACCGCTGGACGGGCTTCGCGGCCCGCGCGCGCGTCTTCATCGTGAACACCGAGCTCGCCGATCCGGCCGAGATCGACTCGATGTGGGACCTGTTCGAGCCGAAGTGGGCCGGCAAGGTCGGCCTGGCGCGCCCGCTGGCGGGCACGACTCCGACGCACATGGCGGCGCTGTTCGAGGCCCTGGGCGAAGCCGAGGGCGCGCGCTACGTCGAGAGCGCGGCGCGCCTCGCCGCCGAGGGCAAGCTCACGCTCGCGACCGGCAACGCGCACGTGATGCGCCAGGTGCGCGAGGGTCAGCTCGCCTTCGGCTGGACCGACACCGACGACTACAACGTGGCGCGCGAGGCCGGTTTCCCGGTCGCCGCGGTGTACCCCGACAAGGACACGGTCGGCACGCTCTTGATCCCGAACACGATCGCGGTGCTGGCCGACGCGCCGCACCCCGAGGCTGCGCGGCGCTTCATCGACTGGGCCCTGCGGCCCGAGATCGAGGCCGAGCTGGCGGCCTCGCGCTCGGCGCAGATCCCCGTGCGGGCCGAGGTGCCGCGGCCCGCGCACGTGATCGACGCGAGCGGCTTCCGGGCGATGGCGGTCGACCTCTCGATCGTCGGCGGCAAGATCGAGGAGCGCACGCAGCGCTTCCAGGAGCTGTTCCTGCAGTGAGCCGCCCGCTGGTCGCGCTCGCGACCCTCGCCTTCCTCGTGCTCGGCCTGGCGCCGATCGGACTGATGCTGGTCCGCATCGGCGGCGACGACCTGGCCGCGCTGGTCGAGCCGCGCGCCTGGACGCTGCTCGGGCGTACGCTCGTGGTCGGCGGCGGCGCGGCGGGGCTGGCGCTCCTCGTGGGCCTGCCGTTCGGCTTCCTGACCGAGCGCATGCGCCTGCCGCTGGCCGGAGCCCTGGGAGCGCTCGGCGTCGTGCCGCTGCTCATGCCGCCGCTCGTGATGGCGATGACCTTGACGGCGACGACCGGCATGCGCGGCGGCGCGGCGATCGTCGTGATCCTCGGGCTCTCGACCTTCCCGCTGGTCGCGCTGTACACCGCGCGCGGACTGCGGCGCATCGACGCGCGCCTGGTCGATGCGGCGCGCCTCGCCGGCGGCGTGCGCGCGGCGCTGCGCGTGCAACTCCCTCTGGTCCTGCCGGGTGCGCTCGCGGCGGCCTGCTTCGCCTTCACGCTGGCGATCAACGACTTCGCCGTGCCCGACTACGTGAGCTCGATCGGCACGAAGTTCCCCGTCTACGCCGACGAGATCTTCGCCTCCTGGCGCAGCGACAAGGACACCGGGCGCTCGGTCGCGCTGGCCCTGCCGATCGCGGTCCTGACGCTCTGCGCGCTCGTCCCGGCCCTCGTGCTCGCGCGCGCCACGCGCAGCGACACGCTGGGCGGCGACTTCCGCGGCGCCGAGCGTCTGCCGCTCGGCTCGTGGAGCGTGCCGGCCTTCCTCTTGGCGCTCGGCGTGGTCGTGCTGGCGGTCGCCTTGCCGATCGGTCGGCTCGTGTGGGAGTCCGGTGGCGGAGCCCGCGGCTTCGAGCTCGCCACGATGCGCGCCGCCTTCGCGCGCGCGCTGGAG
>Ga0172373_10009218_pt1 | contig 12307 bp, 3 predicted proteins | sample Lak10m_2_FD_114546 | JGI IMG/M metagenome (GOLD analysis project Ga0172373, IMG submission 114546) | Freshwater microbial communities from Kabuno Bay, South-Kivu, Congo - kab_092012_10m | ecosystem: Environmental > Aquatic > Freshwater > Lake | place: Democratic Republic of the Congo: South-Kivu... | reverse complement strand
TGTTGAAGTCCAATTCAGAGGACTTGTTCCTGCCGCGATTACAGGTCCAGCAGGAGATCCTTGGCGTATGGTTATATAGGAACCGTCTGATATTGCACATTCGTAAATCGAGGCTGCAGCTACAGCATCAATTACTGAATATTCTCCTTGAAAGGAACAAGTTGAAATCGTTGTTGTTCCTGATGTTGGGGCTGTTGCAAATCCATATTCGTTAGGATTGTTGCACTGGGCATTTAAAATAAAATTTACTAATAAGAAAGTAACACAAGCAAAAATTCTTTTCATTTCTATAATTTGGTTCAAATATAAATATTACTTCGAATGAATTAATTTTTACTTAATAACATTTACATGACCCGAATAAAAAAATATGGAATCGTCCTGAGGGATTTTGGCAGTTAGTATCCACGAGTAAACACCTTCTTGCACAGGATTCCCTAAATACATTCCATCCCACTTTTCATTTGGATCATTGCTTAACCAAATTGTCTTACCCCAACGATTCAATATTCTTAATGTAAAATTGTAAATGTCGATCCCGTTTGTATGAATATACCATAGGTTGTTATGTTCATCGCCATCAGGAGTAAAGGCATTGGGTGCGTAAATCAATAAGTCTGAATTAATTTGAATAACTTGAGAGATTGAATCTTTACAGCCTTGTTCCGAAATTACTTGTAGATTTACTTCATAATTTCCTGTTTGTCCATCGGGAAATGATACTTGAAACGAAGATTCCGTGGATGATTCTGGGTTGCCCATAGGAATATACCAATTTATTTGATCCGATTTTGTTGATGTGTTTTCTAAAAACGTATTTGCATTGAACATATATAATTCATTCGGCGAATAAGTAAATGATGCCACTGGAGTCGGATAAACTGTTAAATAATTTTGAAATAATGAAGTATCTAAACATCCTTCTGGTGTGGTAATAATAAATAAAATATCGTAATTTCCTGCAGGTAATGAATTTAATAACAATTCTGAAGAATTTATATACCCTATTCCATCAACTTGCCAATAAACAGATTGAACTTGATTAATAGGAGTTACATTAGTTAATAAAAATGAAGCTGGTTCACATGCCGTATATTGATTTGACTCTATGCTCGGAGATATAGAATAAATAGTAATTTCACTAGATAAAGTAACAGGTGTTGATTCGCATGCATCGGAAATTTGAACTATATATGTTGTTGGTTCATTCGGATTTATTAATAAGCTTGATAAAAATCCTTGGGTTGTCGAATTTGAGCTCCATTCAAAAAAGTACGGGCCTCCGTTTCCACCTGATGCCTGACAATTCAATGTGGTTTGAGAATTTGGACAAACAATTTGATTTGGTGTAATTGTTGCTGTTATTGGAGGATAAACCAACACATTAACTTCCAATGTGTCCGTAAAACAACCTGATTCAGATAATGCAAAAACAGAAATAGTTGTGTCTACATTGGATGTTATTTCAAGGACCGAATCTAAAGAATAGTTATTATTCCAATTGTAAGAATAGTTTTCATTTCCTTCTCCATTAGCGAATATTGTGGCTAATCCATTTTGACAAATTATCGTATCGTTGCTTGCGGTTAATTGTAAAGGATTTGGATTGACAATAGTTTCAATTGTACAAATTTGACAACCGAATGGAATTGAAGCACATATTGAATAACTACCTGCAAGTAAATTTGTAAATAGAGGTTGTGATTGCCAATTTAAACCATTATCAATAGAAAATTGATTTGCAAAAGGACTATTAATTTGAATTTGTCCGTCTAATCCTCCAGCACAGGAAGGTGAAATAGTAACTGAAGTTATGGAAGGGTCAATAACCAAAATTTTAACTGTATCTCTTGTAATACCACAAACATTGCTCGTTTCCCTTAAAATGAAGCTATATAGTCCAGGTTGATTAACTGTTACTGTTGGATTGAGCGAAGAAAAATTAGGATTAAAAGTCACTTGAGGTGTGGGGGAAATTCCAAATGTATTGAAATTCCAACTTATCATATTTTGAGGGTTGCTAGCCTGGCCAATTAAATTTATAGGCGATCCCAAGCACAAAGTGTCATCTATACCTGCATTTGGTGCCGGTAAATCAAAAACATTAATTGTTATACCAGATGTTGATATAATCGGGCATAATGGGTTGCTAGAACTAGTCGTCATTGTATAAGAGTGTGGACCTGTAGTGGTTGGAGTCGCTACAACGGAAGAACCTATTAATGCGCTTAATTCAGAGGAATTTCCCCAAGAATAATTTCCGTCTCCCCCACTTGCTGTTAATACAACTGAATTTCCTAAACAAATGTTTGTTTGAGGCGCCGATATATTTCCCGAAACCAAAATACCCGAATTAACTCCAATTACATAATCACAAATATCTCCTGCAAAACCATCAATCATTAAATAATAAGTATTCCCAGCTGTTAATCCAGTAATAGAAATTAATTGGGCATTAGGGCCCGGTGGTAATGGGCTATAACAAGCATACGTATTAACTGGTCCTGAACAATTTTGAGCCGAAAAAACCATCATTTGGATGCCATTATTTTGTGTACTAGATGTTACCCAAACATTGAATGAAACGATATTGGAATTCGCAACAAAACTTATAAAAGAATTATTTTCAATAGATCCACAAAAAGCAGTATTCAATTCAGGCCAATAATCCGCGGTATATGTAGAAGCTGTACTACCACAATAACCATCAACATTACAAATCAGCGTTGCTTGAGAACAAGTATTACCAGCGGGAGTTGCTGTTATACACGAAGGAATAGTAGCAATAGGAGAAATGCAAATCGTAAAATTAGGTGTGGAAGGTGCGGTGGCTGCAAAGTGGTAAACTCGAATCCAATATGTTACTCCAATAATAAGGTTTGATAAATTAGCAATTTCTGTGCCTCCATTTCCATTATTATTTACACAGGCTAAACTTGAATTTATTGAACACCCTCCAGAGAATACTTCTACAACAGGATTGAATCCCGTTGATCCTGATACCTGAATAGCTAAATTGGATTGATTAGCCACAAATGAATACCATACATCGTCATTTGCAACACCCGTACAACCAATTAATGATTGCGTTGCATTGGTAGTTGTGCCACTTACAGGAATACATGTGTTACTTGGATTTATTGAAGTTGCGCCAAAACAATTATCATTTATTGGTACTTGAGTCAAGAAATATGTTGACCAAACATTTAAAAGTAAACCAATGAATCCATATAAGCCGATTTTCATCACCTTATTTTCATTAATAATGTACCTATTAATTGATATATTCAAAAAGGCCCTTTCGGGCCTATAATTAATGTTTTATAAATGATGAATGAAAGATTGATTCAGCTCCTTTTATTCGAATTCTATAAAAACCATTTACTAGATGTGAAACATCAATGTAGTCTTCATTTAAATTAGAAATCGTTTTTCTTAGTACTATTTTTCCACTATTATCAAATATTTCTACCCATTCAATTAAATTATCCTCAAGTTTTAAATTTAAAATGTCACTTGTAGGATTCGGATAAATTGAAACTGAGTAATTTAATTCATCTAAACCTACTAAATAATCACAACTAGCGTCTACAATAATCAAAACATTTGCGGTATCTGCTGGACATATCCCATTACTTACGATATAATCGTAATTATACTGACCTGGAAATGAACCTGCAGTATCCAGACTTGTAGATAATATTTGATTTTGAGGATTATACCAAGTGCCTCCTAAATCAACGTTTCCGCTCAAACCAGATAATAAGTTGAATGGTTCGTTTTTACATACCGTTAATGCTCCATCATCTCCTGCGGATGAAGGGCTCCAAATTTTAACGGAGGCGTTTGATTCATCCATTGAACAACCATCTGAAATTGTATATGTAAAATTAAATATTACACTCGCTAAACCATTTGTTATAAATAAACTGTCTTGAAGTCCTAACGTAGGGATCTCTTGCGTCCATATTCCACCTGCATCTTGACCATTTATTCCATTAAATAAGTTTACGGTATCGCCATAACACACGTTCAATAAACTTGTTGTTGAACCTGCATTTAATATTACCTCACTTATTGCAATATTGTAATTACCTGCAACACTTGTAAAACCATCATGCATCAAATAGTACTCCAACCCTGGGGTAAGTCCACACACGGTAAAATTAGGTGCAAGTCCAGAGCCGCCAATTTCATTGTCATTCGCAGCTACTAAATCGTTCGCAATTATTTGAGAACATGAACTAGGATCATAAACCGCTATTTGCCCATTATAATTTGAAGCTGTTCCATTAATCCTCACATCTCCTGAAGGAGGTGCAATAAATTTAAACCACGTTGTGTTGTTAACATTAGAATTTTGCCATCCGTCTGTAGCTTGTGGTCCTGTAGCAGGCGGAGCAATTGCCACATCACTTGCATCTGCTGTTGCACCTGTATTATTAAACATGTAAGACACTCCATCTACTGGTAATAATTCAGCTCCACAAATTGAATCATTTGTCAAAGGCATAATTACTGAAAATGGTCCAATAAATTGAGAAGTATCACTTGCACATACGGCCTGAACATAAATGTCATAGACACCTCCAGACATAAATGAAGGATTTATTATTGAGTCAGATAGATTATTATCTACAGCTATTATTGTTCCTCCAGAATATAATTCAAATCCCCCAGGTCCATATTGTAAATTAAAACTAGTAGAAGGATAATTTGCTGAACTTGCTGTCCAATTCCATACTGAAAATATTGAGTCAACAGCATTTGTATTAGTCATACCTGTTGGATTCGCACAATAAGGAGGAGTTAAAAATGTACCTGTGAGTGACAAACTTTGCAGATTTGTGTCGCAATCCGCATAAATGTATACATCGTATTGGGTTAATTGAGTTAACCCGGGAATTATTGCTGTGTTAGTTGTTGTTGTTATAGTTGTTCCACTTGTTGCGGGATCAAATCCATCTGGACCATAAATTATTGTCCAATTCGTTTCACCCGATAATCCCGCCGACCAGAAAAAAGCCGCCTCATCTGGATTAACATATGATATGGTAAATCCAGTTGGTTTTGGACAATTTGTATAATAGAAATGTGCACATGAATTATTTTGTAAATAAGTTGGGTTATTTAATGAAACATTAATGTTTTGATTTGTGCCTCTTATTCCAATTTCCGCATCAGCACCGAAATCCCAAAGAGGATTCGACATTTGAACATCCTCGTAAACAAAATAAATTTCTTGAGTTGCCTCATCAATAATTAATTCAAAAGTAGCAGGGTCAGGTCCATTAAAATAATGTGCAACAGAATCCCATTGAACAACAAATTTCCTATTCGGAGCTACACCAACCGTATGTTGATATACCCCTCCATAGGGTGTGTTTAAGTCTTGTACATATGGATACAAGCCGTTTCCTGCCACCATAGTATATCCCACTTGACCTGTAAGTGTGCCTAATAATACCCCTCCATTGTTACCAACAGTAATATCTGTATAAAGAGCTCCTTGATATAAGAATGGGAATGGTAAAGTTACACCAACCTCAGAATCATCCGTAGTATTTAAATTAGTGCCAATTGAGGTAATATCAATAAATCCATTAGTTGGACAAGCATTATCCCATTCAATATACTGACCTTGGCCGTAAGTATTCCAAGAAATCGTTCCAGCCCAATATGAAGAATCCCCTGGAGTACAAATTCCTCTCACATAAGCTTGATAAAATCCATTACTTGTCAAACCATTTATTGTTGTGGGATTTGATGTGGTTAATATTAGAGTACCTGTTCCAGGAACAAATCCCACTGGTCCGTATTCAATTTGCCATTCAGTTTCAGTTCCCCCTGCATTCCATTGAACAATTGCACTTGTTAAATCTGCTGTAACTAATGATAAATTGGTTGGTTGAGGACATGTTGGTGGTGGAACAATATTTACTAAATAATCCTCTGTTTCTCCCCATGTATATGTTCCACAAGGGTTCACGTTTGCAGCTGAAGTTGTTTCTACCGTAACTACACGCATCCTGGTAAGTCCTGGAGTTGCAGTGGGTGGAATTGTAATTAGTGATGAAATTGTATTTGGACCTGTTACTGATGCAGGAGATTGGTATACAGTTTCTCCAGCATCTGTAAATAAACCATTTTGATTATAGTCAATAAAAACTTTTGTCATGTTGCCAAAATTACCTCCACAAGTTCCAACTTGAACACTTAAATTATACCCTGCAGAAGCAGCAAGAACCGGCGCTGGCACACTACTAGTGTAGTCTGAATATTGGTTCAAAACAGAACCAGGACCTCCTGTCGATGCACAAGAAGACGTATTATTAAGTGTTCCTAATGAAACATTCAATATCTCCTCATCTGCAGCACTTGTTGCATTACTACTACAATAACAATTAATAAAAGAATTTGTAGTTACAAAAACGAAAGTTGACGTATCAGATGAGGAAGAAGAAGTACATGTTACGATACATTGATAGTATGTGTCAATTGTTTGGGCAGTATTAAAAGAAGAATTTGTCGCGCCTGCTATATTAGTAAAGTTAATACCGTCCGTTGATGATTGCCACTGATACGTTAAACCTGATGCAAGTGTTGCGCCGTTCAATGATAAACTAAAGTTTACTGATGGACAAACTGCATTAGAACTACTAACTGCAGTTCCAGCTGTTGGCGTTCCAGTGCAAGATGTTCCTGGCACATATGTTATGCGAATATTCGGACGATTATTTCCGTATGTTGCAGTGTTAAGCAAAGTAGCATTTGATCCTGCGGCGCCTGCCGCCCAACCTATTGCTTTTCCTGGAACTGAAGTATAGTAGTAGTTATTTGCACCACTAGCTGTGCCTTGTTTCACATGATCTGTGGAGATTTGAAGTGTACCCCCGGTATAGATAAACGGAGAAGTTAATGTAAAAGATTCCCACCCAGGAGCTGTTGCTGTAAATCCTTGTGAGGTATTATTATAAACATTTGTTGATGCACCAGTTACAGTTCCCCAAGTTGTACCTGTTGTTAATGTTGCAGCAGAATTATTTTCCATAAAAATTTGAAAAGTATTTGGTGCTGTTATAGTACCAGCAGCTTTTTCCCATTCCACCATGGTTATCAAAGATCCTGGCGGGATACCTGTCAGCTCATCCGGAGTGTATATATACGAATACTTTGAAAAATTAAATGTTGAAGTTGCTGAACTTCTGTAATATGGGCCATAAAAATAACTTGTAGCTGTACCTGTTCCAATTGTAATGGACTGAGCGAATACATGCCCCAAAATATTCAGAAGCACAAACATGGAAAGTAAATTTTTCTTCATAATATTTTTTTTAATGAAAAAGGGAGGACTAAAATAAGTCCTCCCATCTGTCTTTTTTTAATTAATTCTTAATAATTCTGAAAACTTTGTTATTATTTGAATTTATTTTGAAATAATAGATTCCAGTTTCTTGTTTGGATAAATCTATTTTTCCACTGGTTCCTTTAATTTCACCCTCTACAATTAATCTTCCAAAACTATCAGTTATTGAGTATGAGGATTCCATATTCTCACTTATTGAGATATTAAATACTCCGTTTGAAGGATTTGGTTGAATTGTTAAATTAAACCCAAGATTCATTAAAGAAGCAACCTCAACACTTACACAATTCGATGTGTCAGCACATCCATCAGCAAATGTAACAAAGCATGCGTAGGTTCCTGTTTCAGTTGGAGTATACGAAGACGAAGTAGCCCCGTTAATATCAGCACCTGAAGTACAGTCAATCCACTGGTAGTTTGTTCCCATCTGATCTAAAGTAACGACACCTCCATTCTCTGTAGCCGTAATAGAAGGCGCGAAAAGTTGAACTAAATTCAAGCTATCGTAAACATCACAACCAAATTCATTTGTAGAATATTCAAAGTATAATCCAGGAGAAGTATACGTTTGACCATTAAGCGGCCAAGTGTATGGGAATACACATGTTTCAACTAATTCATAACTTCCACCTCCACTATTTATAACTAAACTAAGCGTTACTGTAGAATCGCAACCCTCTACGGTTTGACCAACATATGTATAAACACCTGTTTCAGTATAAGTTTGCCCATTCCACGTGTAAGAATTACAGGCCGTATCAGCAACTGCCGATACAATCGCATTGTTCAATGTTAAATTCAAAGTAACCAAAGAATCGCATCCATTAATAGTCTGTGTTAAATATGTATATGTTCCCGATTGAGTGTAAAAAACATTATTCCACACATACGCTGTATCGCAAGTACTCGCATTCACAACGGAAGAGTCTGGACTGTAAACATTAATTGTTACTACACTTGTGTCTGAAAAACAATTATTTAACATTGAGATAGCTTCGAAAGTGGTAGTTGCAACAGGACTTACCTCAATAGAGTCTCCACTTCCAACAATTATTCCATTCACGTACCATGTAATTTGACCTCCATCCGTGTTATTCGCAATTAATAAGCTAGAATCACCTAAACAAATCGATGATGCTGAAACTCCATTTATTACTGGAATCGCGTTTATTGTTAAGGAAAGTGTTACTGTCGAGTCACAACCATATTGGTTATTTGTAACATAAGTATACACACCTGATGAACTATAAGTTTGGCCATTCCATGAATAACTTCCACAAGCCGTTGCTGCTTCTGAGCTTGAGGTGTTTAGACAAAGTGTTGTATCTCGAGAATACAATGACCACACACTATAATCAGCACCTCCACAATTTGCTCTAAAATAAATATCATAAGCAGTATTTGGAGTTAATGCAGACAATGTATATGCACCATTTGTACCAGAGATTGTTGCAGCTGCATTATTTACAATTGTACCTGTTCCTGGTGTAAATCCAGCAGGACCGTATTCAAAATCATAGTTTGAAGCAGATGAACATCCAAGAGGCCAACTTAAGTCTATTGAATTTATAGTTGGATTACTAGCGGTTAGAGTACCTGGACTTGGACAAGTTGGTGCAGGAGCAATCGTGATTAAATAATCTTCTACTTCTCCATATGAATTGTCAGCACACGGAGTAACATTAATCCCATTTTCGAAATACATTGCGCGAACTCGTAACCTATGCGTTCCAGCCGGTGGATTACATGCAAGTGATACGGTAAATGTTGCAGAACTTCCTAATACACCGACAGCTCCAGATCCTGCAACCTGTCCATTTGAATACCCTATCCTTTCAGAAGCATCAAAAATCAAGTCATCATTATAATCAATCCATGCTGCATAACCTTCTGAATATTGACCAGCATAAACTGTACAGTTATACGTTGTAGAAGGTAATAATGTTGTAGTTAAAGTTGGGTCTTCAGTATAATCTGAATATCCAGCATTTCCACTCGGACAACCTGTTCCTGAATTATTATCTAATGTATTTAATATAACTCTAGCAATTACATCTCCATCTGTACAACCAAAAGTTGTTGTTGGTACACAATAACCTGTATAGAAAGAAGTAGAACTAGACCATGGGCTCACATCAGTACCACAAATAGAAGCAACAAATACATAATAAGTTGTATTTGCATTAAGACCAGTTACTACTACTGAAGTTGTACCTGCAGCAACTGTTCCAGTTGGTGTTGCACCAACTGCCGGTGATCCAGCTGTAGTTGACACAAAATATTGGTATCCATTATCAGGAGCTGGAGATGGAGCTGTCCAAGTTATTGTTGCCCCAGAAGTAGTTACAGCAGAATTTGCAAGCGCTGTCGGTGATAGACATGTAGGTGCTGGAGTAACATTTATTGTGTAATCTTCTAGGGTTCCATATGAACCATTATAACAAGGGACAGCAGGACCAGCATCTTGACCACCAATTCTCATTCTGTGAGCGCCTAGTGGTGCTGTCAAAGGAACAGTAAAAGTAGCTGTTAAAGTCGTTGGATTGGTTGCTAATGAAGTTCCAACATAAACTTCTTCTCCAGCATCATTAAAGTCTAAATCATCGTTCCAGTCAACCCAAATTTTGGTATCGTAGGTGTATCCTGTTGAATAAGTAATTAACACTGTCGCTGTAGTAGTTTGAGGCACATCATTTGACTGTGCCGAATAATCACCATAGTTTCCTGGTTCAGCACCAGTGGTATTATTAATTGTCCCAAATGTAACATTTGTAATTCCTGTCCCATCCACAGATGATGGTGCTGGAACACAATAACCAGTATAGAATGTAGCACTATTGGACCATGAACTCGCAGTTGACCCACAAACAGAGGCAACAAAAACGTAGTATGTTGTATTTGGAGTTAATCCTGTAAGTACTACACTTGTAACACCTGCCGCAACAGTTCCGGTTGGGGTTGCTCCAGCAGCAGGAGTAGCAGAAGTAGTTGATACGATATATTGGTAGCCATTATCTGGTAAAGGAGTAGGAGCTGTCCAAGAAACTGTGACACCAGTTGTTGTTAAAGAAGAAGTAACCAAAGCGGTTGGAGGAAGACAGGACGGTGCATCAACAACATCAAAAGTAAAGTCAACAAACTCACCTCTAGTTATTGTAGCACAAGGGTTTGTTGGATTTGTTGAATTGTAATCAGTTACAACTCTCATGCGATAAGATCCGTTTGGCGTTCCAACAGGAACAAGGAATGAACCATTTGTAGTCGTTACGTATCCGGTCGTATTAAAAACCCTTTCGGTTGTTTCGAATACAGCATTGTTATTCCAGTCAATCCAAACTGCAAATCCACAAGTGGGACCACCTGCCGTCGTTGCAATATTTGTAGCGGCTCCAACGTAGTTACTTGCCGTAAAGCTCCCAAATTGGTCGTTATATCCACCAGCAGTACCCGCACCTGATGTGTACGAAAAATTCGAAACCCCCGATGTAGTATTAAATGCCGACACCCAGGAAGCTTGACCCGTTGATGCTGGGATACACAAACACTGAGCATAAGTTCCAGCAACCACCATTACAGGAACGCTAGTTGCGGAAGCCCCTCCAATCGAACATGTTGTAACGCATTGATAATAATTTGTTGCAGATTGCTGAGTGACATAGGTTGCATTGGTCGCCCCTGTAATATCTACGAAGTTAATTCCATCAGTTGAGATTTGCCATTGGTAAGTGACCCCACTCCCAAGATTACTGTTAGAAAGAGATAAGGTGAAATCTCCACATGATGTAGCCACTGAAGACAATGTATTTCCTGGTACAGGCGCACCGGAACAAGGAGTTTGGGGTAAAAATGTCCAAACATCATTATCGGTTAAAGCAGTTCCATTTCCTGCTTGTGCAATGTTGTTTATACCGTATTGAGTGGCAGTTGTTGCATCAAGTTGAACTCCAACTGTTGTTGAAAGTAATGGGGTTGTATTTCCATAGGTATCAATGACATAAACCTTATTAGTTGTTTCTTCAAGTACAGCAGCCCAATAATTAAAAGATAAAACTGGATTACCAATCTCATATGAGTACCAATAAACCCATAATTGTCTATTTGGTGCAGTTCCAAAAACGCGGTAATAAACAATATCATTTGCTCCTAATGGTGGAGCACTTGTAAATTCGTCCCACATGGCACAAATTGTATTATTCGGCAAAGAGGCATCTGGTAAATTGCCATTAACATTTGGCGGTGTACCTGTAACAGTTGCATCGAACGTTAACAATCCGTTTGCACTAACCTTAAATTGAGTTACTGGAGTGCCATAAAAGTCAAAGGCAAAGGGTAGTGTAACTGCAGGAGACCAAGCGTTAGAAGACAACGAACCTGCCAAACCACAAGATGTCCAACCTGTTGTTCCGGGGGCGTCATTAGCTAAATTATAAAGACCTCCTGGATTTCCAGCGTTTGCTTGAAAACTTGCGCTGTAGCTAACCTGAGCTATTGTCTTACTAAAAACTAGTAAAAACAAAGAGGTTATACTGAAATAAAATAAAAGTTTTTTCATGAATAAAAATTTAGTAAGTTCGCGAATATAATATTTATTTTTCTAAGAATTGCAATAATTGTTACATAAACACTAAGTTCAATTAAAATGTTTATTAAAAACATATTAAGTAAAAAAGTAGCGCTTGTTTGTGGGAGCACGCAAGGAATTGGAAAAGCTACTGCTATCAAACTCGCCGAAATGGGCGCCAATATTGTTTTGATTGCTAGAAGTGAGGACAAGTTGAAAGTAGCAATGAAAGACTTGCCTTCTTGTGACGATCAAAAACACAGCTACCTAGTTGCTGATTTTTCCAAGCCCGAAGCATTGAATCAAATTATACGAGAATTTGTTTCAAAAGGAAATGCGGTGAATATTTTGGTGAACAATACCGGAGGGCCAAAAGGAGG